>JAEEGL016895346.1_pt1 | contig 12333 bp, 12 predicted proteins | sample 9134231 | NCBI WGS metagenome assembly JAEEGL01 (sample SAMN16246548, study PRJNA631951) | gut metagenome | biome: gut microbiome; feature: rumen; material: fiber-attached | host: Bos | place: Iran: Karaj | collected 2018-10 | reverse complement strand
GGCGGATCGTAGGGGATGGGGAAATTAAAGTTGGTGTACTGGGGCACGTCAAAACCGTGCAGCTGCCAGTTCGAAGGAACCGGAAGTTTTCCCGCAGGTGCGACATCCGCAAAATCATCCGGAAGATCGATGATGCTGTCGTAATAAGTAAAGCCCCACTCACCGTTTAAGAACTCGAACTTCTCCGACTCTTCACGCACTGCCATCGGATCCTGACCTTTTCCGAAGGGGATAAAATAACAATGATCCTTAAGCGTTCCGATATGTAACGCCTCAGGATCTTCGTGATATTTCATAAAGCTCTTCTGCGAACCTGCCTTCGCAATCTTGGTGATATCCATGTTTTACTCCAATCCCATTACTTCGCCGTAGATAAGCACGGCGTTTCTTACGCACTCTTCGCAAGGACATACTACTTTGCCGTCCTTAACTGCCTTGAGATCTCCGCACTTGGTCGCAGTGCATCTTTCCTTGAACTTCTCGATCATGGTTCTGGTCATTTTGAGGGTTCCGTTGCCCTCGGACTTAAGGCCTGCGATCATTCCCGCACCGATAAGTGCTCCGCAAGTAGCTTCGAGATTTCCCATGCCTGCGCAGAATCCCGCAGTAAGGCTCTTAAGCTGCTCATCGGTAAGGCCCGACTGATCGGCAAGTGCCGCAGTTACAGCCTGTGAACAGTTATATCCGCCCTGTGTCTTTAAAAATACCGCCTTCTCGGCTCTTTCCTGAATAGTCATATTTTGTACCTCCTACCATGCCTATATCCTATCATGAATGTTTGAAACGTTTATATACGGAAAATAATATTTTTATTGTAAATTTCAAAAAAAGCGCCTGCATAAACAAGCGCTTTTTCGGTATTAGCATTTTTCGGCCATCCGCCTATTCAATTCTTCGACAGTGATGCCCAACCTTTCTGCACCTCGTTCCTTAGTAATGTCACCATCGTGAACAAGTGAATAAATCACTTCTGCCTTTCCTTCAGCCATGCCTAAAGTCTTACCTTCGTTAATTCCTTGTGCTCTTCCGGCTTCATATTCTCTATCCAAAACCTCACACATGGTTATTCCCTCCTTCTTCGCGTAATCCTGCTCGGTTATCAGTGTCTCGAATCTGTGATCACCTGTAAATACCGCCAATAGTTTAAGCATCTCATCTACATGTTTGATGACCGTCTTATTCTTAGGCCTGTATTTAGGATCCCGCCTTCTCATTGTAAAGTACTCGGCAACCATCTTGAAATCACTTTTGAACAGTCCGAGCTGTTCATCGGTAAGCCAAGACGATTGAAGATATATTAACGCGTAAAGATATCCATGTAAACAAAAAAATCTGCTGTTTAGCCGAGTTTAATAATTTTATACACAGTGAGTATTTGCCCCCTGTTATCAGACAACTTCCCACATCTTCGCACAGGTAAAGTCCTTACCGTGTGTCGAGCATCCGCTGCATCCTGAACAAGAGCAGTTTTCAGGTTTCACCTTCCTGATAATCCCCATGTGTTCCATATACTCGAGTTTGCGCTCGATATCTTCCACGGTTGTATTTAATTCCTCAGATAGCTGAAAGATGGTCCTTGCGTGACCATCTTTCAATAATTCCAACAGTTTATCCATATGCGTAATCTTTTTACCAGATGAGCATTCCGATATGAAGTGACAGTAGTATGACAATGGGGACGCTTCTATTTTGTAACCGGGTGACAAAATTTAGAAGCGTCCCCATTGTCACTTAATCCTGATCCTTGGGATAGTCATCCAACTGTAAGATTATAGTGCTTCCGTCTTTATATTTGATCCATATTGAAGGTGGATTATCAGATAGTTGCAACCCGTATTCTGTGATCACATTGTCTGTGATCATTCTATCTAGTACAACCTTGAGCATATCTTCTTTCTCGGATGTAGTTGCATTCTGATATTTTGTACTTTCTGAAATTTTCCTTAAATCGTTAGTGGAGAAATCATGATCTTCTTCAAAAACCACCTCATAAATAGGTTCCTCGTTGATATGGCGATTTGAGGCATTATTCCATATCACTATACATATCACGATGAAAAGCCCTAAACAACTAAGGATAACAATATTTTTATTCATATTAGGATACTCCATTATGTGCACTTAATATCATCAATTATAACTGCACTATCAACTGCTGAGTCTCCGACATCACATACCACGAATTCAATTTGTATATACTGACCCTGATACTGTGAAATATCTATTGAATAGTCTTTCCACAATGTATGATATACAGTATGATCACCAGCATCAAAATCAACTCCTAATAAAGGATACCACACTGAAGTGTTGATTTCTCTAGTTTTTCTGAATGCAAAATATTATTATTTGCATCTGATATTCGAATAAAAAATTGGTCATTGAATCTTGACCCAATATATTCAAGAGGTTGAAGAAGTGCACTGATAGACTTTATTGAATAAAAAAACGGTTCGAAAGAACCGTTTTTTTATTATTTTATTACTTCCCACATAGTTCCCATATTGATGAGGGATGCGTTCGGCATGCAGCTTGGGCATGAGCCTGAGGCACCGTTTGATGAGCATCCGCTGCATCCTGAACACTTCGGTTCATTCATCTTTACTTTTCGAATGATTCCCATGTGTTCCATGTACTCGAGTTTTCGCTCGATATCTTCCACGGTGGTATTTAATTCCTGAGATAGTTGAAAGATGGTCCGCACGTGACCATCCTTCAATAATTCCAACAGTTTATCCATATGCGTATTCTTTTTACCAGATGAGCATTCCGATGTGGTATGCGATGAAAGCAAGAAGGAGTGAACCAACGGTGTAGTATGCTGCGATCCTTGCGGTCCACTTTACGGAATGAACTTCCTGATAGGTTGCTGCGAGTGCAACGATACATGGCATGTTAAATGTTATTGCAAAAATAAACGCGAGTGCTTCGGGCTTGGTTACATTGGCAAGCAGTATGTCGCTGAGGTTTCCTGCGATCGCACCACCGCTCATCGCATCAAAGAATGCGCCCGAGAAATCACCACCGGAGAAAAGCGCCGAGATAACGCCGAGAGCTCCTTCTTTTCCGATGGATGAAGCAACAAACGCCATGAAGAGCTGCCACTTAAGTCCGACAAATTTGGTAACGGGCTCGATCGCAACACCGATGCGGTAAAGGATCGACTGTCCTCCGGGCACGAAGGAATAGCTCAGAAGCCAGAAAATAAAACAAACAAGTACGACAACTTTCGAAACTCTGAAGAATGTATCCTTTGTTCTTCCGAATACATACCTGAAAAGCGCTCCCCACCTGGGTTTGTGATAAGGAGGAAGCTCCATGATCATTCCGTAGCGGTCTTCCGTCTTAACAAGCTTTCTTCCGAAGATCATTGCAGTGACCCACATGTGAAGGATCATGGTAAGTAAGATCACTATGATAACAAGCACCGCGCCGGGTCCGAAGAAGATGGTAGAAAGCATGGGAACGACCGACCATGTTGCACCGCAGGGAACTGCCCACGCAAGCGCGATGGTAAGGACTTTCTGTCCCCAGTTGTCGATGACTCTGGTTCCTGCCGCACCGCCCATCGTACATCCGAATGAAACAAGGAAAGGCATTACGGATTTTCCCTGAAGTCCGAGCTTGCCCATGGTGTTATCGAACACGTATGAGATCCTGGCCATGACGCCTGCTTCCTCGAGAAGTCCGAAGACCAGCGTGATTCCGAATACGAATCCCAGCATCTGGAAGATAAAAGAAAACGACTGAATGATGACGTTACATACTATCATTACCAGAAATTCGGGAATTCCGATATTAAGGAGTGCGGATCCCACGGGAGCCTTGAGGTTTCCGATGAGGCTACCGACTTCCATCAAAGGCCATGCAGGGATGAACGAGAATATCAGTCCCAGCAAAATAGTGAGAATTACCGCAGGCTTTCCCCATGTTTTATGTGTGAAGAGTCTGTCGAGTTTGCTGAGTTTGAAGTCTCCTTTGGGTTTGGTTTCGGAGCCTTCGGTGATCTCGTCTATCCAGTCAAACTTTGCACTTCCGGTTTCTACAGCGCCCTGAACGGCGTCTTTTAATTCGAGGATTTTCTTAACCGAATCCTCGGGAAGTTTGTTTTTGATCTCAGCTATTACAACAGGATCGTTCTCAAGAGCCTTGGACGCGATCCACATGGGTGAATATCCCGGAACCATATCTTCGGGGATGAGCGCCTTGATCTCGTTAAAGCCCGCTATCTTTTCAAGACGTGTTTCAAGGGACGAAGCATTTAATACGGTCTTTTCTTTAACGGCTCTTTCGAGAGCTTCGTAGAAATCGTTGTAATCTTTTTTCTCCGTTGCTGAGATGAAAATTGCGGGAATGCCGAGTTTTTTCTCGATTTCTTTTGCATCAATCTTCTTACCCTGGTCCCTAGCCACATCCTCCATGTTGAGGACGAGGAAACAGGGAACGGTGATGCCCGCATAGTCCGCAGTCATAAAGAGGCTTCTCTGGAGCTGAGAGCTGTCTGCGAGGATACATACGACATCAGCTTTACCCGATGCGATGAAATTTCTGGTGATTACCTCTTCGTCGGAATTGGCGGAGAGTGAATAAGATCCGGGAAGATCGGCTACGGTGTAGAATTTGCCGTCGTGTGTAAAGTGACCTTCCTTCTGCTCGACGGTCTTGCCGGGCCAGTTACCTACATGCTGGTGGAGACCTGTGAGTGCATTAAAAAGTGTGGATTTTCCTGCGTTGGGCTGCCCCAGAAGCGCAATGCTTATTACTTCACTCATTTTGACGCCTCCGTAACTTCGATGCCTTCGCATTCTTTTCTGTTAAGTGCGATCATCGTGTCTCTGGAATAAACCAGAATGGGACGGTTCTTGTCATTTTTTACGACTGTGAGTTTGCATCCGGGTGTAAGTCCTATCGATGTGATCCTTCCGATAAATCTTGAATCACCGTTGAGTGACGCGACCACGGCGGTTTTATTTTCCGAGATTTCGCCTAATTTCATATATCCTCCTACATGATATCCAAAAGAGTATATCCCGCATCGCTTACTATTGATGCGACTTCCTGTCTTGTCAGTTCTCTTTTGGAATGAAGTTTTACTTCCTTGGTCATGGCATCGGCGCTCGCCAGCATTTCTCCGGTGGAGACAAATGCATTTTCAACCCTTCGCACGCAGTTTACGCACACCATTCCCTCGACCTTGAGATCGTAGTGATAGGGATAATGCGTAACATCCTTATCCTGTGCCTTAATCTTCTTGACCGGCGGCTCTTTTGCACCGCAGCAGGACGAACCGTGTGTCAGCTTCTTACTCATCATGAATGCAAGTATCACGATTAACGATATGAGCAAAATCGCAGGCACCATTCTTTTCTCCTTATCTACGTTAGTCCAATCTAACTTATTATAATAAAAATACGGTAAACTTCAAGAGAAATTCACCGTATCTGTATTAGGACCATTTGGGGACGGTTCCGGTGTAGGACCATTTGGGGACGGTTCCGGTGGTCCTTGATTCTTGGACCACCGGAACCGTCCCCAAATGGTCCTACACCGGAACCGTCCCCAATGTTCACATTTATTGTCAGGCTTTATCGGGATACTTGGCGATGATATCGTCATACATCAGCATCAGCGGATATCCGAAGTGAAATCCGTCCATTATCTTATCCATATCCTTCTCGGGAACATGATCATATATCCTTACGGATTTTTCATCCAAATTGTAGTTTTGGAACTCGAGATAAATGTAGTTTCTTTTTCCCCTGAAGGGCAATCCCTTTTGCAGGCCGTACTTTACGGATGTAGTTTTATTCAGGTCGATGACCTGCTCACCGGATCCGGTCTTGTATCTGACGTAGAGTCCGTCATAGTTCACATCGGTCTTTTTCCAGACCAGCAGTTTAAACGGGAGAATAAATACTACCAAGAGTACTATATACCCGTAAAACAGCATTTCAAAATAATCGGGCAAAAAACGCATTACCAGAAGAAGTGCGATGAAAAGTGGGACAAAGAACAGTGCTATTACGTTGCCGATAATATATGCACGTCTTGTATTATTGATCCTGAAATCCATATCGAATATTCCTCCAAGCTGACGATTGGGACATCCCCGTTGTCAGTTACTCTTCAGGTTCCTCTTCTGCTTTCTTCTCGGGGTATCTTGCGATGATGTCATCATACATCTGTAAAAGAGGGAATGACGAACGATCGCCCTTAAGCACCTTATCAAGCTTTTCCCCATCTGCGGTCTGATGAAGATCCACGGGAGTTTTCTCCACTCCGTCCTGCTCAAAGAAAGTAAAGGTCACGCAGATGGTATCGAATGAGCCTCTTCCGACTCCCTTAATAAATTCATAGGATACACTTTTGACCGTCGAAAGATCGATCACATTTTTACCATACTTAGAAGAAAGCTTTATCGTAAGTCCGTCGTATTCAACCTCGCTCTCCCTGAATGCCATGAGCATGAATCCGACAACTATTCCCAGGCACAGGCCTATGAACAGCCCTGCTGCGAGGGCCTCATCCCCGCCTCCGGAAACCTTCCCGATTGCGAAGCCGATAAGTGCACAAACAGCCACACTCGAGAACATGATCACAGTGCCGTAAGCATTCGATACGTTACTTATCTTGAACTTTTCCATTTCCCCCTCCTGTCGCGATAACTCAGTCACCTTCGAACAAAGGTGTCGAGAAGTATCTCTCTGCGGTATCGGGCAATACGGTAACTACGGTCTTGCCCTTTCCGAGTTTCTTCGCAAGCTTGAGTGCTGCAGCTACATTTGTTCCGGAACTGATTCCGCACATAAGGCCTTCTTTTCTCGCAAGGTCCTTGGCGGTCTGAATTGCTTCTTCGTCGGTTACGATATAGATATCATCATAGATCTTCTGATTAAGATTCTTGGGAATGATTCCGTCACCGATACCCATCTGGAGGTGGGTTCCGATGTTTCCTCCCGCAAGGATCGCAGCGTTCTCGGGCTCAACTGCCCAGATCTCGATATCGGGATACTGAGCCTTGAGGGTCTCTCCGATTCCGCTGATAGTTCCGCCGGTTCCTATACCCGAGCAAAATCCGTGGATGGGGCCCGCTACCTGCTCAAGGATCTCAAGTCCGGTGTGGTGCTTATGAACCTTTGGATTTGCAGGATTCTCAAACTGCTGGGGAATGTAAACTCTGGGATCTTCCTCAGCCATCTTCATTGCTGTCTTAAGGCACTCGTCCATGCAGGCTCCGATATCACCCGCATCATGAACAAGTATTACCTCCGCGCCGTAGTGCTTAACAAGAAGTCTTCTCTCCGCACTTACGCTGTCGGGCATGATGATCTTGGTCTTATATCCCATGACCGCACCGATGAGTGCAAGTCCTATTCCCTGGTTTCCGCTGGTAGGCTCTACGATGATGGTGTCATCATTGATGATTCCGTCCTGAAGCGCCTTCTTGATCATGTTATAGGCGGTACGGGTCTTGATGGATCCTCCCACGTTCAGTCCTTCGTACTTTACGAGAACTTCGGCCGCATCGGGATCGTTCATCCTGTTGAGCCTTACTATGGGAGTATGTCCGATATATTCGAGTACGTTATCACAGATCATTTCTTTCTTACCTCAATGACTAATATTTCTAAGGATTTCGCTGATTTTTTAGCCAATCCTCAATTTACTAACCTAATTTTGCGCCGGGCGGGCTAATAAAACTCATGATTCCGGCGTTTTTTTAGCCTTTCCTCAGTTATCAAGTCCGTTTTCTCTCAGGATTGGCTAATAAATCTCGCGATTCCGGCGTTTTTTTAGCCTTTCCTCAGTTATCAAGCCCTTTTTTGCCCCGGATTGGCTAATAAATCTCGCGATTCCGGCGTTTTTTTAGCCTACTCCACGTTTGAGCGTCTGTTTAGCAACTGAGGAGGCTAACAAACTCCTCTGAATTCAGCCCTTTGTTAGCCTTTTCTCCTGTTTGGAGCTCTTCTAGCAACTGAGGGGGCTAACAAACTCCTCAGAAATCAGCTCTTTGTTAGCCTTTTATCCTGTTTGGAGTTCTTTTAGCAACTGATGGGGCTAACAAACTCCTCAGAATTCAGCTCTTTGTTAGCCTTTTCTCCTGTTTGGAGCTCTTTTAGCAACTGAGGAGGCTAACAAACTCCTCAGAAACTAACTCTTTGTTAGCCTTTTATCCTGTTTGGAGTTCTTTTAGCAACTGAGGGGGCTAACAGCTTCCTCAGAAACCAGCTCTTTGTTAGCCTTTTCTCCTGTTTGGGGATCTTTTAGCAACTGAGCGGGCTAACAACTTCCTCAGAAATCAGCTCTTTGTTAGCCGCACTGGATCAAAGGCGATTTTGCACGACTCACCTATTATACCATAAAAGCCCCGATGACATGAAAAGGGGGGCGGTTCCGTCGTTCCACATGATTCTTGTGGAACGACGGAACCGTCCCCCTGTTTCACTTATTATGCACTTTCGTATCTTCCTGCCTGAACTTTCCACATCTGTGCGTACTTGCCGCCGAGGGCAAGGAGTGAATCGTGGTCTCCTTCCTCAACGATGCGTCCGTTTTCAAGCATCAGTATTCTGTCCGCATCACGCGTAGTTGAAAGTCTGTGTGAGATGTAGAAGACAGTCTTACCTTCTGCCGCAGATTCCATCGCCTTGTTAAGTTCATACTCCGCAATAGGGTCAAGCGCCGAAGAAGGCTCGTCCATGATCAGCATATCCGCATCCTTGTAAAATGCTCTGGATATTGCGATCTTCTGGCTCTCACCTCCGGAGAAGTTAACGCCGTCTTCTTCAAACTCTGCGGTAACAGGAGTCTCTAATCCCTTTTCGAGTGAATCGAGTCTCTCACCGAATCCCGACTTCCTGAGCGAAGAAATAACCTTCTCCTTCATCGCTTCATTATCACTGCTGCGGTGTCTGTCCATTACGACGTTCTCTGCAAGTGATGCGCCGTACATCTGGTAATCCTGGAATACAACGCCGATTCGCCTTCTGTAATCATAAGGACTGAAGGACTTGATGTCCTTGTCGTGATAAGTAATGGTACCCGAAGTCGGATCGTAAAGTCTCATAAGAAGTTTAATAAGGGTAGTCTTACCCGCTCCGTTGTAACCTACTATCGCAACTCTCTCACCTGCTTTGATCCTGATGGAAATATCCTTCAAAGTATCTTCCGCATCTTCGGAATACTTGAAGCTTACATGATCGAGTACAAGATCCGAATTTCCTTCCGGAACATCTTCACCCTTTTTGATATCAAGCTTGGGCTCGTAATCAAGGAATGCTCTGATCTTCTCAACATAGAGTGAGTTTTCCTGAGCCTGAGGGAAGATATCCGCAATGCCCGCCATCGCACGTCTCAAACTTCCTGTTCTGTTAAAGAGAACAACGGCATCCGAGTATGCAACGGTATGAAGTACGGCTGCCTGGAAAACAAGGTAAGTTATGTAGAGACCGTCCATTATGAAATCACCCACAAGGTAATCTCTGGAAAATCTCAGCCAGGATCTCTTTCCTCCGATCTTTCTGTTCTCTTCTATGATCGCATCATTTGCTTCAACGAATTCTTTTTCGAGGGAGTCGCCGACATTCTTATGAAGTCTGAGTTCCTTCGCATAATCGTTCAGATAGAAAACTCTGCTTACGTAATTTCTCTTTCTCTCAAGAGGATTAACTTTAAGTCTGACATCGTAGTTAACCTTATTGAGAACTTTGCTTACGAAGAATCTGAGGATCAACGATGCAAGTACGAAGAAGATTCCCGCAAAATCCGTTACGAGGTAGAAGATACCGGTCGTAAAGATAATGGTAAATGCCTGCACGATTCCGTTGCACATGGTAAGGAATCTGTCGATACTTGTTTCCGCTTCGGATACTGCAAGCACAAAGTCGTTGTAATACTTCGGATCGTCATAACATGACAGATCGATCTGCGCTGCCTTTTTAAACATCTGCTCTTTGAGTGCCTGATAGAGCTTGGGCTTGCAGGTCGGTGTCCACTTGTAAATGAAGAATCCGTCCGGAATGATCTGGATCAGGTTAACCGCAAGAACAATGCCGATGTACAAAAATGCTTTCCAAAAAGGTTCGTCGAACTCTGCACAGTGCAGTACGTATCTGATACCGAGAACGTGCTCGATGAAGATTACGCCCTGATATCGGAATCCGTCATACAGGAAGTAAAGCATGTATCCGGGGCAGGTCTTGAAGCAGAGGCGCCACAGGAATAATTGATTGTTCCAGACATCCCTCGCACTTTGTTTCTTTTCTTTCTTTTCCGAGCTCATGCGGATACACCTCCTTCCTCACTGATGGCCAGATAGTTCTTAGCCTGCTTGGTGTACATGTCCGCATAGATGCCGTTCTTTTCCATGAGCATCTTGTGGTTTCCTTCTTCCTTGACGGTACCGTCCGAAAGAAGATATACCCAGTCTGCGTTCTGAACGGATGAAAGTCTGTGCGAGATAAATACCAGTGTGTTATCCCTGCACGAATCGTAGATGTTGTCGAAAAGCTCCGACTCCGCAATGGGATCCAGTGCACTTGAAGGCTCGTCGAAGATTTTGAAAGGGCACTCCTTAACGAATGCTCTTGCAACGACGATCTTCTGGAACTCGCCACCGGAAAGTACCGCACCTTCATCATCGAACTCGTGCGTAAGTGTTGTATCAAGTCCTTTGTTAAGGGACATTACTTTATCGTAAGCTCCCGCAAGCTTAAGCGCTTCAGTAACTTTCTCTCTCTTCAGATCCTCGGGAACATCCTCTCCCATTACCACATTGTCGAGAACCGACATGGAGAACATTCTGTGATCCTGGAATGCCGTCGCAAAAAGAGAACGATACTTAGTCAGGTCATACTCCTTGATATCGCGTCCGTTAAGAAGGATCTGTCCTTCGGTAGGATCGTAGAATCTCAGAAGCAGTTTGATAAGCGTTGTCTTACCTGCACCGTTATGTCCTACAAGTGCGTAGGTCTTGCCTCCTCTGAATTCCATGTTCAGATGTGAGAGAACTTCTTTATCCTTGTAAGAGAAAGATACGTCTTTGAATTCAATGGACTTGATCTCATTTCCGGGATCGATGCCGGTTGAATCTTCAGGGATCTTTTCCTTGTACTCAAGGAATGTTCTGAGATATTCGATGAAAAGTCCGTTCTTGAAAAGTGCTGTGAGTGAATCCGTAAATCCGATGAGTATCCATGTGGTGGAAACCATCATACTCGTGATGACCGCAAGCTGTGCGAGTGTCATCGAATGACTTACGAGAGTCTGATATGCTCCGTAGATCAGAAGACCTTCGAAGATGAAAGTGAATGTAAACATTACATAGAGCCAGTGAAGAACAGCGGACTTTATGCTGTATTTTGCGGCAACTTCACCGAGTCCGGAGATTGCTTCCCTGTACTGTTTTTTCATAAGTGAGAAAACTTTGGTAAGTCGGATCTCCTTCGCATAATCGGGAAGGTACATGACTCTGTTTACGTATGCGATCCTTCTGTTGTGAGGAACATAATCTTTGTTTCTCTGATAATCGACGTCCGCATTCTTTCTTCCGAAATAGAAATTTCCTATTACGGGGAAAAGAATGAAGAGGACCGAAATCTTATCAACCTGGAACATGAATGCAAATGCGCACACACTTGCTATCGCACCGAAGATGACACCGAAAACAACTTCAACCGTTGCCTTAAGTCTTTCGTCAGCTTTCTCCATCGCGAGTGTGTACTTGTCGTAGAACTCACTGTTTTCGAAGCATTCAAGTTCTACATTTCTCGACTTCTTGAAGAGCTTTAAATATATTCCCTTGTTAATGATCGCATTGCAGACGGGATATACTTTTCCTTCAAGGATCGCATTGTAGAGACTCATTCCTCCGAATACCACGGTTACTATCACGATGAATATCATGATATGCGAAAAAGCATCACCTCTCTCAAGAGAGTTGATGACGTAGCGCATGAAGAATGCACTGTAAAACAGCCATTCAAAGTATCCGAGAAATTTGCTGACCGCCTTGTTAACTACAAAGCGTTTGCTGATGCCGGACATTAGTCCTAAGGCAAAGATGTTGTTTTGGACCGCTCTGGTGCGGGAAATTTCTCGTTTCTTCTTTTCCCTCATAAGTACCTCCTATGATCACCATTTTCCCTCGCGTCCGTTAAATAGTATATAGTTCGTTAGTATAACGAAACATAATTAAAAAGACAACCGTTTATGAACTGACCCCCAAAAGTTAGACCAAAAATCTAACTGGAGGAGGTCAGTTTTGTTATGGCAAAATATTCTTTTAATTTCAAACTCAAGATAGTCAATGAATATTTGAGAGGAGAGGCAGGG
>JAEEGL016526218.1_pt1 | contig 12333 bp, 9 predicted proteins | sample 9134231 | NCBI WGS metagenome assembly JAEEGL01 (sample SAMN16246548, study PRJNA631951) | gut metagenome | biome: gut microbiome; feature: rumen; material: fiber-attached | host: Bos | place: Iran: Karaj | collected 2018-10 | reverse complement strand
TTCGAGTTCATCTACATCGATACGCTTTCTACCGTTAAGATTATTTTCCAGCTCATTGATCTTTTCAGTTAGAGCCTTCTTTCTAAATTTGTAATCATTAACTGTCTGTTTATACTGTTTCAACTCATCATGATCACAAATAGCGGAAAGATAATCCTCTTCAGAAGAAAAACCATTATTCATTATTGAACTGAAGTAATCAGACTCATCATCTATCAACTGAAGATACAATTTATCTTTTCTTTCTTTTTCATTGTTATATACGGCGTCTGTTTTATCAAACCGCTGACTTAATTCAGAGGCTTGTTCCCTTAAGCCTGCAATTAATTCTTCCGCTTGCAGTGCTTCAGATCTCAGACTAGATGCTTTTTCGAATAGTTGTTCAGGATCAGATTCGACACTGATCCCATATTCTGATATCTCTGAGCTGATTCGGTCTTTATCGTTCTTTATAATTGATATTTTTTCTTTGATCTCATTCAATAATCTAACAGATTCTTCTCTATCGTGATCAGCCTTATCAAGCATTTCCTGAGTAACGACTTCTCCTTCATATTCAGCGGGATGAGGATGCGTCAATGAACCGCATACAGGACACGGTACGCATTCTTTCAATTCTGCGGCAATGTATCCATACTGATATCTGAAAAACTGATCTCTCAAGAGCACTGAACGGTCGGAGTTTTTTCTGTTTTCTTCCGATATCAATTCATATCTCTTCCATTCGGATTCATAACATATTTCTTGACAAAGATACTCATTTATCAATTTGGCTGTATGCTCGAATCTATCAGCATCTATACGTTTTTTTATTGCTTCAGTCTCGTTCTGTTTTGCGGCATCAATTTTATTATTTACCGAATCAACAGCTTTCTTTAATTCCTCGAGTTCTTCTTTTGCCCGAGATATCATTTTCTCATTCTCTATAAAATCATTGCGTGTTTTTTCTACAATGGTCTTTTTTACAGATATTTCGGCGGCTTTTTCAGCTTTTACTATTTTCCCCTCCAGAATATCTATTTCGTCTTTCCGTTCATTTAATAAAACTGCTTCATTGGTATTTTTTTCAAGAGAGTCGAACTCATTGTTAACAGAATAGGCTTCCGCCAATTCTTTAGTCGTCTTGCTAAGTTGTTCACTATAAAGAATCAATTCTTTTTCAAGAACGCTCTTAGATTCTTTTTCTACTGAAACAAGTCTGTTTACTTCATTCAACACAGTTTCTGATAAATCAGAAACTAATATTGAGTTTTTTAAATCTTCTTTATGATCGTAATTGTCAGGAATAACTATAGATGACAATGAATGATCAATAATCTGTTTTATCTGGTTCTTTCTATCTCTTGCATTTGTGTTCTTATCATAAAGCCGGTCTTTAAGTTCTTCGTATATACCGGTTTTAAATATAGTCTGAAAAAGTCTTTTTCTGTCATCGCTCTTAGCATTAAGGATCTTAAGGAACTCTCCTTGCGCTATCATCACTGTCTGATTGAATTGATCTTTATTCAGACCAAGAAGGTCCTTTACAGCAGAATTGACATTCGTGATCCCGGAAACTATCTTTCCTGTTTGGAAGTCACTTAGCTCTGCCTGCCCAGGTACTTTTACAGTTCCTTCCCCTTTATATTTCTTTCTTGTATATTCAGCCCTTCTAAAGACTTTATACAGATTTCCTTTATGTCGAAAGGTAAATTCTACTGAAGTCTCTGTATCATCTGATGCATAATCGGATCTGAATGATTTACTGGTCCTTCCTTGGTTGCCTGAGCTTTCTCCGTACAAAGCAAAGCAGATTGCATCAAAGATAGATGTTTTTCCTGCACCGGTATCACCTGTAATGAGGAAAAGTCCCTCAGAACCAATTATCTCAAAATCGAGTTCGGTAGATCTTGCAAATGGTCCGAAAGCAGACATTACCAGTTTACACGGTCTCATGATCTGAATCTCCTATCGATTCAACAATATCGTTGATTATCTTAATTCTTGCGTCATCTGCTTCAACACCATTATTCTGTAATGAATAAAAGTCCTTGAAAAGCTCAAGAACACTTTTGTTCTCAATATTTTCAGAAATGTCTATTTCTGTCTCACTTGATGTTTTAGAATTATTGACTGCAAATCTGATCATGTTTGGAAAAACTGTAGATGAAAGCAAGATCCTGGCATCCGGAGGTACATCTTCATCATTCAGCTCTATTCTGACATAGTCTTCAGAATAAGGCATATCGATTATCTCTTGAAGCAAGCCATGAATATCTCTCACATTATGTAAAGGGACTAAATCCACTGTTTCAATAGAGATTTCATTCTTACTTTTCAGATCGACTACTACACAACTTTTTACATCATCTGCTTCTGAAATAGAATATTTCAACGGTGAACCAGAGTAACGTATTTTCTCATTATTGACGAACTGCGGTCTGTGCAGGTGTCCTAATGCTACATAATCGAATTTATCAAAGATATTAGAATCGACATTATCCAGTCCTCCGATATATGAATCTTCAGACTCGCTGGTAACTGACCCGGTAATAAACTGATGAGCAATAAGAATGTTTATTTCTTCAGGATCTATATCGATTCTATCTATAACAGTCTTAACTGCTTCATTGAAAGAAGCTTGGTCTGACATAGGATAATACTTCTTCACATCAGAAGGTCTTATAAAAGGCAAGAGAAAGAAATTGACTCTGACATCATCAGCTCCGTTAAGTGTTACTTTTTCAATGTCTCCAGAAAACACGTCGCTAATGAATATGCCATTGTCTCTGACAAGTTTCGAAAAATAAGATAATCTCAATCCTGAATCGTGGTTCCCGGAAACTGCCATAACTTTTATATTAAGTTTTGAGACGTCGTAAATAAAACTGCTGAAAAGTTCCATGGATTCAGCAGATGGATCAGATCTTTGATATACATCACCGGCAATAACAAGTGCATCACATTTTTTGTCAACTAATATATCCTTTATCTGATCAAGAATGTAACGCTGATCTTCATGTAAAGATGCTTCACCGAGCCTTTTACCGAGATGAAGATCGGAAGTATGTAAAACCCTCAATTTCTGCACCTCAATCAATTACTGTTCTCTTATAGTATAATCAAGAAAATAATAACAGTTCAAAATAGTCCAGAGGTTGATCACAATGACTGAACAGCTTTATTATTCAGATTCCTATTTAAAAGAATTTGATGCTATGGTTCTTTCGTCCACGTTAAGGTCAGATGGTAGATACGAAATAATCCTGGATAAAACTGCATTTTATCCGGAAGGCGGTGGACAACCCGGAGATACCGGCATTATAGCCAATGTCACAGTTTTTGATACTCAGATTACAGATAACAGTATTATTCACATCTGTTCAGATTACTTGGAACCGGGCATTAAAGTTCATTGCCTTCTTAACTGGGAACGAAGGTTTGACTACATGCAGCAGCATTCCGGAGAACATATTATAAGTGGAATAATTTGTTCGGAACTTGATTGTGATAATATCGGATTTCATCTTGGTACTGAAACAGTAACAATAGACTACAATAAATATGCAGATATCAATAAGATCAGAGAGATAGAGGAAATAGCAAACAGATATATAGCAGAAGATCATAAGGTTATAATTACTTATCCTGATGAAAATGAACTGTCATCGCTAAACTACAGAAGCAAGAAAGAAATTGATAACGATATCCGAATAGTTTCTTTCCCAGGGGCAGACACTTGTGCTTGCTGCGGTACACATCTCAATTCCTCTGCTCAGGCGATTTTGGTGAAAGTTATAAGTCACAAGAAATTTCATGACGGGATGCGGCTTGAACTTCTCTGTGGCAACAGAGCTGTAAAACATCTACTTAACTGCTGGGAACAAAATGCTGCTGTCAGCAGAGAGCTGTCTGCACCTGTAGACCACACCCATGATGCAGTGCATAAACTTTTGGAGCAGAATGAAATACTCAAGAGTAAATATACGGCTGCTGAGGAAGAATTGTTCCGTATTACATCTGAGCAGTTTATTAATAAAGGCAACACTTATATAATTAGAGAAGATATGGAGTCTGTCTCGTTAAGGAAACTGTGCGACAGTATTTTTCATAAATGCGGCGGTTTCTGTATTGTTTTCTCCGGACATGGAAACAATTATAAATATGCACTGATGTCATCAGCTGATTCATTTTCATCTTTAATTCATGACATCAATTCAGAACTTCATGGCAGAGGCGGAGGCCGTGACGGACTTGCTCAGGGAACCGTTATTGCTGACGTTGATGAGATCAATGCCTATATGTCCAGTATTATCAAATAAGGAGATTTGCATGAGTAGATTAAGAATCAACCGATATCACAGAGGCTTTATTATTGCCGGAGCACTTCTTATCCTTTCCTTAATTTTCACAGTGTTGGTCAAGACTGTTAATGTTCAGCCAATCGGTCCGGCTGGGACATCTGTTGGATTCTCACGCATCAACAAAGCATTCGCTGATGTTTTCAGAATTAACATGGTTTTATATCATATCACGCAAATCCTTGGATATGCCGCTTTGCTTGTTGTAGCTTTCTTTGGGTTAGGCGGAGCAATGCAATTTATAAAACGCAAAAAAATCCTTAAAGTGGATCGTGAACTTCTTGCAGCCGGTGTATTATACGTAGTAGTTCTTGGTCTCTATGCATTCTTTGAGAAGGTCATTATTAATTACCGCCCTGTTATCATGCCTGATGAAACAGCTCCTGAAGCTTCATTCCCTTCTTCTCATACTCTTCTTGCTTGCGTTGTATTTATTAGTGCATCAATTCTTTGTGAGACTTATGTCAGATCTTCCAGGGCACGAAAAGTTACTAAAACAGTTTTCTACATCCTCACAGCGATAATGGTATTTGGAAGATTATTCTCAGGTGTTCACTGGTTAACAGATGTTTTGGCTGGAATACTGTACAGTTCTGCCCTGCTGACTGCTTTTAAAACCTTTGTAGATTTACCTGAAAAGCGACGTATTAATTGATATTGAAATAAAATAAAAAGATCAGCAAGTTTTACCTTGCTGATCTTTTTTTAGTTCTCAAATAGTTTTGTTCCGGTTTTTTCTATAATTGAAATCAAAAGTTCACCTAGAACATAGCACCCAAGCAGTTCTCCGATTAAAATATCAAGAATAAGTACAGGGATAGGCAGATCCATACCATATGCATATTTAAGGACGAATGGAACAATAAGTGAATTTGAAACTATTGGAGGAATAGGAACGAGCCATCTGTTCTTTCGGAGGAGATAGCTTCCAACAGCACCAATCAAAGTTGCGATACTTCCAAAAACTATATCCCAGACAACAGCCCCTCCCAACAGATTACCAAAAAGACATCCGATAAACAGACCAGGAATAGCTGCTAAAGAAAACATTGGTAATGCTGTTAGAGCTTCTGCTATCCTAACCTGTACTGCTAAGAATGAAATCGGAGCAAATACGATAGTCAACACTACATAGATAGCTGCTATTGCAGCGCTCATTGTAATAAATTTAGTTTTATTCTTCACTTCTTCCTCACTAAACAGCAATTTTGTTATTTAAATAATAACTGTGCAAAATCATGGAACAGTATTCTAAGGACTGCCCAGTCGTGTGGATATCCTTCTACTACATTCCTTACGACATTAGGATATGCATCGAATCCATGTTCTTCACATACTTCATCATCTATCAGGAAAGCAGCAATATGAGCATCTTTAGAACCGATTCCTCTGTAAAACAGTTTAACATCATTCTGAAACTGCTTGCTGTCTTCCATTACTCTGAGATGAGTATTAATATCAAAAGATTTCTCAAGATCCATACCTGGACCAACTCGTCTCATGAAGCCACTAAGAAGACCGATATAAGCAAAGACATCAGTATTCTGTAGTCCTATTACACAGGACTGCATAGATCCCATCGAGAAACCCGCAATCCCACGATGCCATTTATCAGGTATTGCTCTGTATTTTCTTTCTATCATTGGAATACATGATTCGATAATTGATCTGGCTAATGCCCCTCCTGCATTCCTCATGTCTTCATTCTTACCGCGCTGCATACCGTCATTCATTACTACGATAAATGGAACAGTTTTTCCTTCCGCAATAAGATTATCCATTATATGATTTACTTTCCCGTTGTAGATCCAGGAAGTCTCATTCTCACCTGCTCCATGCTGAAGATACAATACAGGATACTCTCCGCCTTCATAATAATTGGGCGGAAGGTAGATAAAGCACCTCTGGAACGACTCAAATGCATCAGACCAGTAGTATTCAGTTGCAACAGTACCATGAGGCACGTTGTTCATCAATATGAATTTAGCATTAGGGTCTGGAATCTCAACATAGTTTATCGCTTTCCCATGGCTGTAATACTGTGAACAGTATGGACTCACCGCTTCAGCTCCATCTATAAGAAAAACAAATGCCTTTGGCCCGCAGAATAAAGGATCATATTTCAATGTCGCTTTCCATACGCCGTCTTCTCCCTTCACCATGTCAAGAGGCTCTTCAGGCTTAAGTCCGAATGAGATCTGGATACACTCTGCATTAGGAGCATAAAAGCCAAAATTGACATCTCCATTTGGCTCTACATGAGCACCGGTATCAAGAGGCTTAAATTCAAACATAGAAGTTCCCGGTGCCATCTGTGGAGTTTGAGGTGCAAAAGCTGTGCATCTGTCATCAAATACTCTGTTTGACAAGAAATCGAAATCTCTCATTGTTGTTTTCCTTTCATTATCTCTTTATTGACTTATAAATAATAATTAAAAGCTTCATAGCCTGTTTTTTATCTCATTAAGAAGCACGTTTGTATTTACTACTTTAAAACTAGCAGGATTTTCTGCAAGCATAGCGATATCTCTAGTGACGATTCCGTCTTCTAAAGTATCATAGCATGCTTTTTCTAATCTGTCAGAAAACAAAACAAGATCTTTCAGTCCATCAAGCTCACCGCGTTTTTTTAAAGCACCAGACCAGGCAAAGATCGTTGCGATAGGATTCGTGCTTGTTTCTTCTCCTTTAAGGTACCTGTAATAATGTCTGGTAACTGTACCATGAGCAGCCTCATACTCATAGTTACCATCTGGGGAAACAAGCACTGATGTCATCATAGCTATCGAACCAAAAGCAGTCGATACCATATCACTCATAACATCTCCGTCATAATTCTTACATGCCCAAATAAAACCACCTTTTGAACGAATGACTCTGGCAACTGCATCATCAATCAGAGTGTAAAAGTAATTAATACCGATTTCATCAAGATCTGCTCTGTATTTCTCGTACACAGATTCAAATATATCTCTGAATCTTCCATCATACTCTTTTGAAATAGTGTCCTTTGTTGAGAACCAAAGATCCTGCTTAACATTCAATGCATATTTAAAACATGATTCGGCAAATGAGCGTATACTTGCATCAAGATTATGCTGTCCCTGCCATACAGCAGGTCCGTCAACTTTCTGAACAGTCAGTACAGACTCTTCACCTTTATCAGAAACGAAAGACAATTTACATGTTCCGGATTCTGTTGTATACATCTCAACTGCTTTGTATATATCTCCGTATGCATGCCGAGCTATAGTAATCGGAGCTTCCCAGCTTCTTACTACCGGTTTTATGCTACTGATAAGAATGGGTGTACGGAAAACTGTGCCATCGAGTATCGACCTGATCGTTGCATTAGGAGAACTCCACATTCTCTTCAATTGAGGATACTCCTCCATCCTCTTACTGTTTGGAGTTATCGTCGCACATTTTACTCCAACGCCGTATTTTTTATTTGCTATTGCTGCATCGACTGTTACCTGATCATCAGTATCATTTCTATTCAGCAATCCAAGATCGTAATACTCTGTCTTTAGATCGATATAAGGTTTAATCAATACGTCTTTTATCATACTCCACATTACTCTTGTCATCTCATCTCCATCCATTTCGACAAGCGGAGTGGTCATTTTTATCTTATCCATCTTATCCCTCTTTCAGCTTATTCGCATAATAATTGATCAGACATCCGTCAGCCAGGATCTGTCTTTCAGATTCAGTTAATCCTTTACAGTAAAGACGTAATTTCAATGATTCTCCGTTTCTGAGAAGACTCCCTTCAAAGCTTTCACTACCAGACAGGATTCCAGACCTCACTCCTTTTACAGTGATCTGATCACCTACCTCAAATCCATCAAACTCGTCTCTGTCTATAGTAAATGGGATTATTCCCCAGTTTATACAATTCGATCTGTATCTTTTTGTCGCATATTCAAATGCTATATTAGCAATTCCTCCTAATACCTTCTGACATGAAGCTGCCTGTTCTCTGGCAGAACCATCACCGGGTTTTCTAGCAAAAATACAAGAACCAGTAATCATTGAATCACTAGTATTTTTTTCTTTTATTTTCTTGCATCTGCTTACATATTCGGGAACTCTTCTAGAAAGAGTGTATTCTGCAAGTGCGATAGGATTTGATCTGTAACTCGAAGTTTCTCCCGACGGGATCAATTCATCAGTTGTTGTAACGTCATCTTCAATTACGGCAGCCATTACTAGTGTGATATCTTCAGTTAATTCAGGCATGACAGGCCAGTCAGTAATATTTGGACCCAGAATCAGCTCTTCTTCCGGATGCGGATCTCCATAACCGTAATAACATCTCTTTGAGTAGATCGATCCGTCATATTTATAATCTCTATCTATTACTCTATAGTCGATATCTGTCGCTGCTGTCAGAATTCCCTTATTCAATGCAGTCGCAGCGATAGACCTGGCATCCATCAAGGCTACAGAAGCAATCTGTCCCTGGCCAGGTTTGGATCCTTCCCTATTCGGGAAATTTCTAGTTGAATGTCTGATAGAAAACCCGTTATTAGAAGGTGTATCTCCAGCACCAAAACAAGGACCGCAAAAACATGGTTTCATAACAGCACCGCTTTCCAATAATTCTGCAGTCAAGCCGTCTTTAATCAGCGCAAGATTTACAGGTGCGGACGAAGGATAAACTGATAGATCAAAACCACCATTCCCGATGTCTTTTCCGTTCAGTATATCAGCAGCTTCAGCAATGTTTTCATACATACCACCAGCACAACCGCCAATAATACCCTGGTCCACATGTATCTTCCCGTCGGGACCAATAATCCTCAATAAATCCAACCTCACATTTCCTTCCAGTGACTTGTTACATTCTTCTTCCACTTTGGAAAGTATGCCAATCGGATCATTTTGAAGCTCATGGACGGTAAAAGCTTTTGAGGGATGAAACGGAAGAGCAATCATGGATTCCATTAGAGCGAGATCAACAGTTACCATGGAATCATAATACGCATTCTCTTCAAGACTGTACTTTACGAATTCATCTGGTCTCCCTACATTTTCATAGTATTCTTTCACTATTTCATCAGTTATCCAAATTGAACTTAAACATGAGGTCTCAGTTGTCATTACGTCGATGCCAATCCTGAAATCCATCGACATCTTTTTTATACCGGGTCCTGCGAATTCCAAAATCTTGTTTTTAACATACCCTTTCTCAAAAACTTCCCCCACAAGTGCGATGGCAATATCATGAGGACCTATTCCGTGAGGTACATCGCCTTCGATCCATACAAGTACAACTTCTGGCTTCTCAGAATCCCATGTATTGTTCAAAAGCTGTTTAACAAGTTCTCCTCCTCCTTCGCCGATACCCATACATCCGTAACACCCGTAACGGGTGTGTGAATCGGATCCGAGTATCATTTTTCCGCAGCCGGCAAGCGTTTCTCTTGCAAACTGATGAATTACAGCCTGATTAGCCGGTACATAGATTCCTCCATATTTTTTAGCGGCTGATAAGCCGAATACATGATCGTCTTCATTTATAGTTCCACCGACAGCGCATAAACTGTTATGACAGTTAGTAAGAGCATATGGGATAGGAAATTCTTTCAGTCCAGATGCTCTGGCTGTCTGAATTATACCTACGTACGTTATGTCATGAGAGACAAGTGAATCAAAACGAAGATGGAATTTATTATCGTCTTCCATCCCCACATCGTGCGCTCTCATAATTCTGTAAGCTATTGTTTTTTCTCGGTCTGACGGAGAACCTGTTTTTTTAACCGGTTTCCCGTTTTCAATAATCACATTTCCTGGAATGTATTTTACAGCTTCCATTTGAACCTCACTTTATGTTGAGTTCCTTAACTCTTCCAAAAGCACATTTGATATGCTCATTCATTGCGCATTCTGCTTTTTCAGGATCTCTAGTAGCCAGAGCGTCACTGATCATCTTATGCTCAGCACATGACGTAAGTGCGCTTGATTCCTGCTCGACTGCCTGTTTTCTGTATTTCTGTATCTTTCTATGAAGAGGTACAAGAGTGTCCACGAATACAGAACTGCCGGTGTATTCATATATTTTTTCATGGAATTCACTATCGATCTGCTTTACTTTTTCCGAATCTCCTCGCTCTGCATAGAATGTCTGAAGATCGACCAGGTCTGATAATTCTCTTATTTGATCATCAGTTGCTTTTCGGCAGCATTCAGCTGCAGCTAACCCTTCCAGTTTCTGCCGGATCGTATAGATAATAATTGCATCTTCCGGTGTGATGCCTATTACTGTCATTCCTTTATTCGAGCTGGTAATGATATGTTCCTGTTCCAGTCTTGCAAATGCTTCACGTACAGGTGTTCTGCTTACCCCAAAATCATCACATATGTCCTGTTCCGTAAATACAGTCCCACGCGGATAAATTCCGGAAAGAATATCGTTTTCCAATCTTTCAAATACCTGATCAGCCAATGATACAGGCTTGTTAGTTATCATTATTATTGTTCCCCCAATCAAAGCATTTTAAGAATACCATTCGATAATTCTTCTATTTTAGATTCCAACTCTCTGTTAGATAAAGCAGTCTGTCTTCCATTCTGGTATTCTTCGTCTATCCATTTTTTAAGATTAATAACAAGATCAGAATGTTTATCGATAGCTTCTTCTCCTTCTAACCCGTATGTATCATTAATCCAGTACGCTATCCCAGCGAGACCAGAATCTTTTCCAATCAGAACAGAAGGCTTTTTATTCAGAAGTTTTCGTGTATTAAAAATGTTATAGATCTCTTCATCTTTCATTAAACCATCAGCATGAATTCCAGCTCTCGTAATATTGAAGTTTCTTCCGACAAAAGGCTGCATTGGCGGAATGTCATACCCAATGACATTCGTATAATAATCAGCTATCTCAGTTATAGCTGTAGTATCCATTCCGTCAGTTGAGCCTCTCAGCGAAGCATATTCCATGACCATTGCTTCAAGAGGAGTATTACCGGTACGTTCACCAATACCAAGGAGAGAACAGTTAACCGCACACGCACCATAAAGCCAGGCAGTAGATGCATTCGCCACAGCTTTGTAAAAATCATTATGCCCATGCCATTCTAGATATTCGCTTTTAACATCAGAATAATGCTGTAACCCATAAATAATACCTGCAACACTTCGAGGAAGTGCAGCTTCCGTATATGGAACTCCATATCCCATAGTGTCACAGGCCCTTATCTTTACAGGGATCCCTGCGTCTTCTGACATTTTGACCAGTTCGTTAACAAATGGAACTACAAATCCATAAAAATCTGCTCTGGTAACATCTTCAAGATGACACCTTGGTACAACTCCTTCTTCAAATGCCATTGCAACAGTAGCGAGATATTGATCCATAGCCTGTTTTCTGGTCATGTTCATCTTTTTAAAGATGTGATAATCACTACAGGACACCAGAATCCCCGTTTCCGCAATTCCAAGATCGTGAACAAGTTTATAGTCTTCTTTCCTTGCTCGGATCCATGTAGTAATTTCGGGGAAAGTAAGACCAAGATCTTTACATCTCGCAATTGCTTCTCTGTCTTTTTCACTATAGACGAAAAACTCTGTTTGTCTGATGATGCCGAAAGGGCCTCCTAGTCTGGAGATCAATTTGAACAGATCAACGATTTGATCAACTGTATATGGTTCAATAGACTGCTGACCGTCTCTGAATGTAGTATCCGTTATCCATATCTCTTCCGGCATTCCTATAGGGACTCTCCTATGATTGAAAGCTACTCTAGGCACTTCTTCATAGTTATAGACATCTCTGTATAGATTAGGCTCCTGAACATCCTGAAGCTGGTATCTGTACGATTTTTGTTCTAGTAGATTAGTTTTTTCAGAAATCTCTAACATTATATGACCTCTCGAGTATTAATGTATACAATTATACACTTATACCGGTATGCGTCAAATATAAAAAAACAGATTATCAATTGTGGTTGATAATCTGTCTTTCTTTTGTACCTTTATTTAT
>JAEEGL016497696.1_pt1 | contig 12333 bp, 25 predicted proteins | sample 9134231 | NCBI WGS metagenome assembly JAEEGL01 (sample SAMN16246548, study PRJNA631951) | gut metagenome | biome: gut microbiome; feature: rumen; material: fiber-attached | host: Bos | place: Iran: Karaj | collected 2018-10 | reverse complement strand
TAAAGACTCAATGTTGTGTTAGATGAGATAATTGAGCAAGCCAGTTATAAGTTTAAGAAGATGCCAGCTTGTCGTGAAATGTTTTCGGTTTTTATGCTAGTGAATACCAGCACCAAAAACTAATCACGAATATCACTAACTTAATTATAGCATTTTTGTGAAATGCTAGCAAAAAGTTTTCCACAATTATATTTGGTTTCCAATTATATTAGCGTAGAATTCTTGCTCGGCTTCAATCATACTTTTGAAATTATCGCCGGATGTAGATCTTGAATAACCTTCATACCAGTAATTCCATATTTTAACCGCAGTGCTATCAGCTTTAAAATATGCTTCTTCCATTAAATCTAGTGTATCTAAACACATTCCATATTTTGCTTTTGTTTCAGTATTTTCTTTTTCGTTGTCTTTATTAGTCATATACCAGTAATCAGCATTATCTGCTTCCTTGTAAAGATTAACCCCTAATATAGCATTAGCAGTTAAAGATCCTACAAGTAATACTATAATAACTATTGGTAATACGGTGTTTAAAATATTATTTTGTTTCTTTTTCGCCCTTAATTCCATTAGTTCTAATTCAGATGCTGAAATAATTCTTTCAGGTTTTGGAATAAATTTACTATTTATCTTTTTTTTCTTTTCCATTTTTGGTGCTTTTACTTCTTTCATATTTTTTATTGTTAAATTTTTTAATAAGTTAATTAAAAAGGTATCTCGCTTATATCAATAGGTTCTTCTTCGCCTACTACTTCAATAAGATCATCTTCTTCTTGTTTAGGTTCTTCAGCTTTTTCTTCAGCAGCTTTAACAAGTTGTATATCATTAGCATAAATAACAACTCCATAATTCTTCTTTCCGTTTTTCTCCCATACTTCTTGTCTAAGGTTTCCAACGACTATAATTCTATCTTTTTCTTTAATATTAGTCGCACAATTAAAAGCTTTAATATTAAAGTAATTATTTAAGTAATCGTATCCGCCTTTTCCGTTTTTCTTTCCAACTGTTGAATTGATTGAAAAGTTTTTAATATTCATATTGCTGGAAGTTGTAAAGTTCTTCACTTCGCCAGTTACCCAACCTTCTATTTTAATTTCGTTTATCATTTTTTTAAGTTAATTAAATTAAATCATCGTTATAACATTGAGAAGATATTGCTTCTTCTCCGTATTTTGTCATTATTTTTTTTAGTTTCTTTTTAAGTATTTTATTTACTAAAGTTTGTTTTGAAATGTGTTCTATTTCGCAAGCAAAGTCTAGCAATTCGCAAGTTTCTTTTGAAAGATATACTTGCTTGTATTGGTCTTCTTTCTTACCCTTTCTTGAATACATATTTTAAAATTAGTTAATTATATCAAAGCCGGCTTTCTTCTTGTAGTCTTTCGCAAGATTTTCAAGACATTCCAGCTCTTTTTCTTCAATTTTATATCGTTGATATTCCACGCAAGAAATCGCACGATTTTCCGCCTCTTTACGAGAGCAATTATAATAGCTTTTTAGTTCTATTATTTTATCATTATATTTTTGAGACCAATAAACAACGTATTCAAATATTTTAGAAATCAAGCCACCATCTAATTCTATTGAATAATCTATAAGGTCTTTGTTATATACTTTTGCCTTATTTCCTTGTTTATCGGTTTTACTGAGAGTTTTTACTTCTTTTTTGATTTGTTCTACTCTTTTTTTTGCTTGTATAACATCTTGTTTAAACTTCTCAAAATCTTCGGCGGTCATATCATTAAAACTTTTGACTTCTTCAATATCATCTTTAAAAACTTCCTTTACTCTATCTAGAATTGAAACTTCTTGATTTTTTAGCTTTCCCCATTCTTCACCTATAGCATCTACTTGATCTTGTGATAATCCACGAGAAAAAGCTTCCATAATCATTCCGTTTAAATCTCTTTTTAGGTAATAGTCTTTAAATTCTTTCGCCGTAAAAATTCCCAATATTTCTTTTTCTTCTTCTTTTTTAGCCATTATATTTTTTGAATTATGTTAATTATCGCATCAAATAATTCCTTGTTTTCTTTCTCCATCATCTCCCAGTCAATACAAGATGCTTTTATTTTTTTGCTATCAGGAGCAATGGTTGTCATAACATACTTACCAATAATAGGGTCGTGTCTAACTTCGCTTAATCTAGCTGAAGCTTCCCAGCCAATGAAATATTTTCCTTTTTGGAAATCTCTAGCATCGATTAAAGCTTGTTTATTCTCCCACATTGCTTTTAAGATTTTATAATTGTCATTATTCATTTCGTTTTGGTTATTTTATTAGTTATTTTATAAAGAATTTATTTCTCTTTTTTCTATCTAATTCTTTAATATCCTCTTCCGCACGATGTATTCTAACTGATAGCTCTGTCATTTCTGTTACCAAACGTTCTAGCCTTTCTATTTTATTTTCCATTTTTTCAATTTTATATTCTTCTTTTGTCATAAATTCAACTTTATTAGTATCATCATTTAATTCATCGTAAAATCTGTTGTCTATTTCTTGTTCTATTTTTTGTTTTTTTGAAATTTTTCTGCCTTTTACGTATGGTAATGGTATAAATATTGATTTTCTAAATTTTAATACATACCCAAGACATTGAAAATTCCAACATTCTCTAAAATAATTAAACGTTGTGCTATCATCACATTGAACGGAAATATCATCACCATCTTTTAATATTTTAAAATAAAGTGTGTCCTTGTCATCTCGTTCTATTTTTAAATGTGTATGCCCTTTATCAAAGGCATTTTTAAATTGTTTATACAATTCTTTACTGTTTATTTCTAGTTTTTCAAATTCTATCATAGTATTATTTGTTATTTTTTATCTCTTTTTTTATGTTTTTTATCATTTCTGTTATTAGCCCCTCAATCACACAGCTTATATTTTTCTTATTTACGTTTTTTTCTTTTGATAAACGAACACCACTAGTAAATTCCTGCGGACAAAAGTCATATTTGCCCTTAACGGGTGAAATAGCTATGTCTATATACCAATATCTACCACAAACACTAACTCTATGTTGGAGTCTTATTTTTTCTACGTATTTTCCTAGTACTCCGCTTTTAATCTTAGTTATTCTTTTAATTTCTTTACTAGTGTATCTTTCGTAATACATTATTTTAATCTTTTCAAACATATTTGTTTTGTTTAATTGTTAAAGTATCTTTCTTACAAGTTCAAACAAAAAATCTCCAATAACCCAAGAAAAACATATCAATAATAAAAGTATTATATCACCGAAGTTTGTTTTTTTCATAATATTTATAGTTAATAGTTAATTATTTATTAGTAAAGTTGTTATATTTATCTTTCAAAGATTTTATAAGTTCTCTGCCTTTTTCAATTCCTTTTTGTAAGTCTTCTTGTTTCTCTTTATCTGGAAAAATCCTTGTAATTATTATTGACTTATCAAAATTTGGATTGTAAATAACTAAATCCCACCAGTCAAAACCTGTAATCAATAAATTCATTTGAACTTGCCAGTTATAATCTTTTATTCTATCTTCTGGACTTGCTGTCAATAATTCAAAATAATTTTTATCATTAGGACATTTAATTTCTAATCCGCCTTTTAAATCAAAATTTACTCCATCAGGACTACAACCTAATTCGCTATCCACTTCCAAAAAGCCTACTTGTTCCATATGGTTTCCAGTTTCTAGTTCATATATATTTCTTGCTTCTGCTTCAAGAGTGTTTCCACGTTCTATATCAACACTTGTAAATTGTTCCTTTTCTCCGTGAGAATAATATTCAGCCATTAAGTTTTTAATATAAGTTTCAAGTCCTTTTCCACAGTTTCCTATCGCCGTAGCATTTGAGGCGGTCATCTTTCCTTTTCGTAAAGATAACCACTCCTCAGTTTTTTGGTCTATATTATAAATTTTGTAATTCATTTTGTTTATTAGAAATAAGCTTGTTAAATATTGCCCTATTTTCTACTTTATCTTTGTTCTCTTTATAGAATTCTCCCAATTCTTCAATTGTTTTAATATCGCTAAGTTTATTAGATATTTCATTGTCATTATCAGAAATTCCAGTTTTATCAAGATCAATTTCTTTGTTATCTTCTTCATTCATACTTTCGAATATATCGTCGAAGTGGAATTTTGTTGCTTTTTTGAATATTGTTTTCATACACATTTCTACAAACCAATTGTCCCAAATATTTTGTGTTTTTGCTATTTTTCTATGTTTATCCAAATCTTCTTTTGTAAGCGTTGTTATAAACTCACCACGTTGATTTTTTATCACGCAATAACCTCCAATGATATTTTCATTTGTTCTGTTAAAAACATTCCCAAAAACGTGTTTATATTTTATTCCATTTTCACTTTTTTCTACCGAAAAAGTATCATCTTTATAAACAAGTTGTAAATCAATTTTACTTTCTGGATAAACTGACAACATTTTGTTTTTATAAGCTACATAGTCATATTCTACCCCTTTATAACCAATTCTTATATGCTTGTTATCATAAGTTAATCCTTCGTTTTTGATGATCTGGAAGTATTTTACAAGTGTTAATCTATCTATTTTTTGATAAAATGGATTTTCATAAGTTCCATCTTTTTTAATTTTTGTAGCTTCACTTGCTATACTTTAGAGATAAAATTTTTCTTCTTTTTCGTTTTAGTCTTTAAGGCTCTCTTTTATTTTAGCTATTTCTTCGTTTATGTTTTTTAAATCCATATTTTTTAATTTTATTTATTAGCCGTTTAATTTTTCCCCGAGAACTAACGCCCAAGGTAATATTGTGAGAATTAAGATAAATAATAGACTTATTAGTAAAACATCTTTTATTTGTTTTTTAATTCTCTTTTGTTTTAGGAATTCCTTACATAAGTAAGGATCTCCTAAAATTATTTTCCTTTTTTTAAATTGTTTCATTTTGGTTTATTTAATAATTATATCTTTCGTAGTAATCTTCATTAGCTTGTTCTTGAGCTTCCATATCTTCAAGCTCTTGTTCGCTTATATTGTAGAATTCGCTACACATTGATAAAATTTCTTCGTTCATTTTGTTTTTTATTAACTTTATTATATCTATATTATAGCAAATATTTATAATAAGTCAATACCTTGTAGATACTAGCTTTTAATATTATTAGCTAGTTATCCACAGGTCTATTTTTTTAAATTTTCTTGTTCTTTTTTTAATACTTCTAGAAGTAGTTTTGCTTTTTCTAATCTTTCGCCGTAGTAGTTTATATCAAATTCGGCTTTTTCAATTTCTTGTTTTAAAACTTCTTCTTTTGTCATCTTTTTAAAATTAGTTTATTAGTTATTTAATTTTTTTAATTACTCCATCAATTATAGGATAACAACTATCTTCACGTGTATTTTCGCATACAATATGCCTATTTACTACATACACACCGCTATCTACTTTATTATATACATCTATACTTGCTAAATGATCATTGTAATTTTCATCAACTAGATAATACATTTTATGTGTTTTGACTCTACCAATTCCAACACCTACCGCAATAGGAAGATCTAGCCCAACACCACCAGCTATAGCAGTATATTCATTTTCGCTTGTATATTTTTTAATGATAGTTATACGTATTTCTTTGTCCTTGTTAAGAGCATACCAATTATTAAATTTAATCTTGTTTTCGTGCTGAAATTTAGCCTCTCCTATAAAAACAGCTATACCAAGCAAACCAACTAATGCCATACCTACCCAACCAATAATAGTAATAATTTTCTTTTCTTTTTCTATTGGGTTATTTATTTTTTCTATTTCTTCATCGGTCATATTATTTATTTCTTCTTGTGTAAATTCTCTCATATTGTTTTGTTATTTATTAGTCGGCGGGACTTTCACCCGCCTTGTTTTTTATCCAGCCATTTCTCTTATGTAATCTATATCATCTTCATCAGTTATATTATATTTTTCACATACGCCATCTATATACCAATCAATGTGGTCTATAGCATCATCTGGATCTTTCCAAGCACTATATATTATCTCTGTTAATTCTTCTATAGCTTTATCTATAGTTTTTTTATCCATATCATTTTGTTTATTTTATTAACTCTCATAACCGTGAGATAGGTAAGGTTTAAAGTGTTTTACGAGTTTTAATTACTCCGCTTTAACTTTTTCCTATCTCTCAGTTATCTTATATCTATATTGTAGCATATATCTAGAAAATGTCAATAGCTTGTCTTTGTTGAGTTATAAGACTTTTTAAGTAAGTTATCCACAATTAAAAAAGCACGTTATTCACGTGCCTTTATTTGAGCTATAGATACTCATCCACTCTCTTATTTTCTAGAAAATACGAAATTACATATTTATAAAATTGTTTTTCTCTCCAATCAACTTCTATTTCTCCGCTTAATTTTGCTATACCGAGTTTAATAATTTCTTTTTTAGTGTATTCTATTCCATCGTATATAGTGCTGTCATATCCATAACAAGAGCAATGATAACTTTCCGTAATAATATATTTTCCACGTTCTTTGCTTTTTGTTAATACGTATATACCCTCATCATATCCGTAAGTATCATATCTTACTATTACTAATACGTTTTTATTATTTTCTATACTTACATCATCTAATTTTATTATTGTATCATTTATTTTCTCCATATTGTTTTAGTTATTAGCTTTAAAATTATAAATTGGTTTAATTATTTTAGTTATTTCTACTGTATCAGTTATGTTTTCTATAATTTCTTCTGGTCTTTTATATACCATTGGCGCCTCGTCTTTTGTAAAGTCATTTATTGAAGTTGTGTAAATTCCGTTCATTGATTTTTTATAATCTTCAATGTTTACTTTTTCTTGTGCTTGCTTTCTTGACATTACACGACCAGCTCCGTGTGGAGCAGAAAAGTTCCAATCTTCATTACCTTTACCAACCCCTATAATACAGCCATCTCTCATATTCATAGGTATAATAACTTTTTCTCCTTTTCTTGCTGATATAGCACCTTTTCTAATAATATTATCTTCAAATGAAATATAGTTATGTATTGACTCGAAAGAAGGAATTTCACAACCGATTAACAAATTCATTTCGCATAATATTATTCCAGCTATATGTCTTCTATTTTCAACGGCAAATTCTTGGCATATTTTCATATCGTTTAAATAATCTTCTCTATATTTGCCAGTTAAATATGCTAGCTCGTTTGGTATATTCTTTTTATCTTCTTGATATTGTTCTTTTAATTTATTTAATTCACCTTGTATCTTTTCTTTTTGTCCTATTTCTTTATAGTGTTTTATTATTTCTTCCTTTTTCTTATCAAATTCTTCTTCTCCAAAATTACATAATCTTATTGCTTTTTCTTGATAGATTTCAGCGACTTGTTTTCCTAGATTTCTTGACCCTGTATGAATTACTAGGTATTTATTGTTGTCTTCATCAATATCAATTTCAATAAAATGATTTCCACCGCCTAATGTTCCTAAACTTCTTTCTAATCTTTTAGTGTCTTTTAATAACCTATAACATTTTAAATCAGCTAATTTACCCTCAAAAAGTTCTATTATTTCTTTATGAACCTCCCTACCGCTAGGCACATATTCTCTAATAACGTTATCTAGCTTTTCAAAGTCAATATCTATGTTTCCTAATTCTACACATAATATACCACACCCTATATCTACACCTACTATGTTTGGAATAACTTTATCACCTAAATCACCAGTAAAGCCTATAACACAACCTATTCCACTATGAACGTCTGGCATTATTCTTATTTTTGAGTCTTTAAAAGCCTCTTGATTTAATAACGTGTCTATTTGTTCTTTTGCGTTATCTTCTATGTTTTTTGTAAATATTTTTAAGTTTTTCATATTATTTGTTAATTACTTTATATTTTTTGCTTTTATATACTACGTGGTCAGTTTTTTTATTATGTATTTGTAAGATACTTAGATCATACATTAGCCCATTAGCACAATTTCTTGATATTGTATTTATATGATTTTCTTCAGCAAATTTTAATTCTTTTTCAGCTAATTCAATAAAATAATAATTAAAATATTCAAACGGTTGTAATTGTATATGATCGTAAATCACTTTAATTACATCTTTTTTAAAATTTTCAAATTGTCTTCTCAATTGTTTATCTTTCATAGTTTTTGTATTATTTGTTTAGTTTTTGATCTGTTCTTCCATCTCCGCCGTTCCACATAAAGCCATAATCTCTACGGCGTATCTTACACATTAAACCATCAGACAATCTTTTAAATACAATTCCCTCAATGTTATGAACTTCAAGATATCTCTTAATACTTTCAAAACTTCTTGGAGGGTTTTCAATAACACGTTGTCCGTGTTTTTCTAATATATCTTTTTCAAGGTTGTATGGATTTCCCTGAAAATGAGGTCCAATAATTTCATATGTTTACTCTTACAAATTATCTTTTACTTAGCATGCTAATATGTGGTGTTTATCAGATGGATTATCTTCTGACACCTTAACCCAATGTGGAAAATGTCCTGTTACAGGATCAGCTTTTTCCTGACAAGGAATAGCCACATCAGGTAATTTTCTGCCAACTTTATAATCAAATCTTTTATAAAGCACGTTGTCTTTAATCATACAACAGCTACCATCAATTTTTTCACTTGCCATAACTTCAACGGTAGGATCTAATACCCACTCGCACCCCTCTTGTACTTCTGGTAATAATTCTTTTATGTGATGTCCATCAAACACACGTGTGAATAAACATTTCATTTTTTTCATATTTTAATTAGTTAATTATTATTTTCTAATTTTTCAAGATCTTCTATATCTCCAAAATAATAGCCAAATCTATTATTATATTTTGGAGATTGTGCCTCATCTAGTTTTTTTATAGCTTCAGCAAAAGGATCGACAGTATCATATTTAAAACTTTCAGGTATATCATCTTGTTCCCAAGAGGCTTTTATTTCGTTTTTATAAATTCCCATAGTTTTTAGTTAATTATTATTTAATAGCTAGTTTTATAAGAGCTATTTCAAACACAATAAAATTACAAATTATTATTAAACATTTGCCGATTACGTGTTCTTCTACATTGTCTGTTATAATACCTACTATATCTAACACCAAACCGGCTAATGTCATAATTCCAAGTATAATTATTGCTATTTTCATATTTATTTTGTGTTAATTATTAGTCCTAATCTTTTTTGAATTCTTTCAACTTTCTTTGTTAGTTTTTGATTTGCTTCTTGTAATTTTTTTAATTCTTCATTTTCTTTTTTGAGCGTGTCAATATCATTTTTCATTTTTGCTATATTATCATAAACTTTTTCAAATTCTTTTTCTAAAATCTGTTCTACGATTATATTTTGCGTGTTTCTTGATAAATCATTTGCTATAACTTCATTTATATCTGGAAAAACTATAAATTGAACTTGCTCTTTATCAATATAGTAAAACATATCTTTATAATGTATTTCAGCCTCATTAAAATTATTTCCGCTGTAATAATATATTTCACCGCCATTAAATTTATCTTCATTATCATAATAATTATTAGAAAAACCAACCCTTTCTAATTTATAACCTGTTATTTTACCACTATCTATTCTTACTATTCTAAATAACTTTATTTTTGTTTCGTAATCACTAACGCCTGATAATCTACTAGGTATATTTATTCCGATTGATAAAAAACAATTCCCCTTTTTATAATTTTTATCAATTTCTAAATAAATATCTCTCCATTTATTATTTATATTTTCGTAAGTTATTTCTTTATAATTTAAAAATTCCATAGTTATTTTGTTAATTTATTAGTTAGTTAGATTTTTATATTTATCAATTATACTTTTTGGAAGTTTTACGTTACCCCATTTTTCAATTCCAGTTAATCTTTCACCTTCTTCTTTTGGTTTATCCTCTTTTTTAATTTCATTATGTTTATAACTCATACCACAACAGCAAGTTTCACCTTTTGCGTGCCAAGTGCCATAATCACATTTCCAGTATCCGTTTTTTCTTAATTGAATTTCTTTCATTTGTTCTTCCGTTCTTATTCCCTCTATTTGATTTCCTTTAAATAATCCGCCGTTTATTTCAAATGCTGTATCACTTCCAATACATTTAATAATATTGTTTGCCGTTTCTTCATCTACCCATATTTCGCTTTTATCGTAGAATATAATACATTTTTTAGTTTTTTTAATTGTTAATTCTTCCATAGTTTTTAATTTATTTTAATTATTTTAATTTTATTTTGTGGTTGTTTATTGTTTAAAATAATCTTATTTATATTTCTTTTAAGTTCAGTTGGTTTTGTTATTCTCGTGAATTTATCTTGATGTTCTAACGCCCACTTAATAATCACTTCAGCCTCACCGCCTTTAGCTTGTATTTTATCTACAACATCTTGTAGTGCTTTTCTCTCCGTTTTATTTTTAAAAATATCTTCATAGTTCATATTGTAATCTTCAAATAAAGGTATCAGGTCATTTAACTTTACTTGGTCAGTTTCGCTAGTAATAATATTTATATTATTACTATATTCTTTATTCTTTATATAATTCTTAGTTAGTTGTCTATCACACTGTCTATTTTCGTTTTTTATCTCTGCCATATACTCTGTCTTTTTTTCTTCTTCAATATCATAATCTACAATACTACTGCTTGTTTTTGGTTTTTCTTCTCTGTCGTTGTCTTTGTCTTTTATCTCTGTCATCTCTCTGTCAGTGTCTTTGTCTATGTTTAAGTCGAATATTTTATCGCTGATTTCAGCGATTGTTCCTTTTTTAGTTCCTATAAATTTACAGTTATTAGTGTCTTCTAAATATTTTTTAGCCGTTCTATATTCTCTTTGTGTCATATCGAAATCAGTATAACCTATAAACGCCTTGCCAGTTTCTCTATTAGTCCTTTTAATAACTAATAGTAATATCTGTAATGCTTTCGGTCTATTCTCTGCTATATACATAAACTCATCCAGCGAGTTTTGTTTTAACTTGTAAAATAATTCTTGTTTCATCAGTTTTAATTAAAAATACGAGTCCCCTGAACTTGAACTCGTACTTTTAAATAAGATAAATTTTTGTTCAGGGTTATTTATTTTATGTTTATATCATATCACATTTATTTTTTTTGTAAAGTGCTACCTGTGGAAAACAAAAAAAACCAATCTAGAATAAGGTTTTTAATGCGGGTCGCCTCTATTGTATATCTATACCGTTTTCCCTATGGCTCACTAACAACATAAACCATCACGTGAAGTTTATGTAAGGATCCGAGCCACTGTTTTAATATTAGCACGTGTTTTAAAATCTATCAACGTGGAAAACAAAAAACACGTAATAAATACGTGCTTCTTGTAAAATAAAATTTAAAAAATATAGAAAAAATAAAACAAATCTATTAGTTAGTATAGTTGCTTTATTTTAAATGTCAAGATATAATTCAAATATCAATACCTACCACGCCTCTTAATAATGCGAACCCGGTAGGTTTTTTAATTCTCAATGAGATTATAATATGCCATTATTAGCCTTTATTTTGCGTTTTAAGGCGTGTATATCATTGAAGTAGTATAATTTCACCTTTTGAGAAAAAGAGAGGCTTTAAATCAAAGATTTTAAAAAGTAGAATAAAAAACACCCTTTCGAGTGCTTTTTATCACGCCTAATATATCAAATATCAAAACCTTGTTTGTCGTTATTTATATTATAGCAGGTTTTTTAAAAATAAAAATAGAACGTAAAACGCCCTATTTTTAGCCATATTGGATGACAAGGACTTAATAACAATACAGCGTTAAAACTAGTTATAAAACATTTTTATTATGTTTTATGCTTGTCTATCGTTTTAATTATAACTGATTTATTTTTAAAATAAAGTATCTTGTTTTTTGTTGTTTTCGATACGGTTTTTAGCTATTTCAAAATATTTATCTTCAAGTTCCATACCAATAAAATTTCTTCCAAGCTCTTTACAAGCAACTCCAGTTGTGCCAGATCCCATAAAACAATCTAATACTGTATCACCTTCATTGCTAGAATTGATTATAAGATTTTTTATTATATTCAGTGGTTTAACAGTAGGGTGTCCGTAAAGTGTTTTTTCTTTTTTGTTTGATAGTGTTTCATAATGTGTCCTTTTTTGTTTCAAAACTTCCGTATATCTTCACGCCCTTCTCTCTAAAAAATAAACAATATTCTGTATCTGATAAATATTTATTGCCACAGGAAGGAACAGGATTTGTTTTATGCCAAGTTATAAGGTTCCAATTACATTTTTTATTTTCAACGAAATACTTATAAAAAATAGGTAGTTGTTTTTGACTGCACCAGATATAAATATTTATTTTTTTCATTATTCTACATAGTTCATCT
>JAEEGL015381463.1_pt1 | contig 12333 bp, 7 predicted proteins | sample 9134231 | NCBI WGS metagenome assembly JAEEGL01 (sample SAMN16246548, study PRJNA631951) | gut metagenome | biome: gut microbiome; feature: rumen; material: fiber-attached | host: Bos | place: Iran: Karaj | collected 2018-10 | reverse complement strand
TATATTACTGATAAAGTTTTCTGATGATTAAAAGATTAGCAAAATGTATAAGAGAATATAAACTTTCAAGCTTTTTATCTGCAATATTTGTTGCGCTGGAGGTTGTTTTTGAAGTTAGCATTCCATGGATAATGGCTAGACTTATTGACTATGGCATAGAAAAATCTTTTATGCCAAATGTATATAAGTATGGCCTAATTTTATTTTTGCTTGCAATTTTACAGATGGCATCTGGAGTTGCTTGTGCATATTATGCCACAATAGCAGCAAGCGGTTTTGGAAAAAATTTACGAAGAGATTTATTTAAGAAGATTCAAGAGTTCTCGTTTCAAAATGTAGATACTTTTTCAGCAGGTTCTCTAGTAACTAGGCTTACTGAAGATGTGACTTTTATCCAACAGGCATTTCAAATGATGATTAGAGGAACAGTTCGCGGAATTTTTATGCTTATATTTTCTATAACCGCATCATTTCTTATAAATCCTCAAATTGCAAGAATATTTGTTTATGTTGCCTTGGTGCTTACTGTGCTTGTAATAATAATGTCAAAGCTTGCATTTCCAATATTTGATAAACTATTTAAAGCAATAGATGCAATGAACAATTGCCTATCTGAAAATATTAGAGCTATTAGAGTAGTAAAGACATTTAATAGAGAAGAATACGAAATTAATAAATTCACAAATATTACAAATGACATAAATAAATTTGCTGTAAAAGGTGAGCAATATATGGTGCTGGGCGCTCCAACAATGCAACTTGTTTCATTCACCTGTATTTTAGCAGTTGCATGGATTGGAAGTAAAGCTATTGTCCTATCGGGCAATAATCCTGAGGTAGGATTTACAACCGGACAGATGATGTCACTTATAGCATATGGACTGCAAATACTTATGAGCCTTATGATGACATCTATGGCATTTGTTATATTTATAATTTCTGCAGAATCTGCAAAAAGAGTTTATGAAGTACTAAATGCGAAAAGCGACATAATCGATCCAAAGGATCCTATAGATAATGTAAAAGATGGATCAATAGAATTTAGAGGAGTCAATTTTAGATATTCTTCTGCGGCAGCTAAAAATGTTTTATCTAATATAGATATTAAAATTAAATCTGGTGAAACGATAGGAATTGTCGGAGCAACTGGTTCTGGTAAATCTTCATTAATAAGTTTACTCCCTAGGTTTTATGATACCACAGGGGGCGAGGTTATTGTCGGCGGAGTCAATGTTAAAAAATACAGTATAAGAGCCCTTAGGCTTGCTATAGGAATGGTTCTCCAAAAAAATGTCTTATTCTCTGGGACAATCGCTCAGAACTTAAGATGGGGAAACATAAATGCAAGTGATGAGGAATTAAAAAAAGCAGCTGACATTGCTTGTTGCAGTGAATTTATAAATGAAAAAAAAGATGGGTTTGATTCTATAGTAGAACAGGGTGGAACAAATTTTTCTGGTGGGCAAAGACAAAGACTCTGCATTGCAAGAGCTATTCTAAAGAATCCTAAGATTTTAATATTTGATGATTCTACTTCTGCGGTTGATACAAAGACGGAGAGTAAAATCAGACTTGGACTTAAAAATGTGCTCCCAGAAGTCACTAAAATTATTATAGCTCAACGTGTTACATCAGTTATGGATGCCGATAAAATTATCGTTCTAGATGATGGAAGGATATCTGCATTCGGCACTCACGATGAATTATTACAAAAGTCAGAAATTTATAAAGATATATATGATACTCAAATGAAGGAAGCTGTATAGTGGTACCTAAGGTAAAGATAAGAGAATATAGTAACGAATTAAAGTTTAGTTTCAAAAACTTGCTTCGTCTTTTATCGTACCTTAAAAAGCATACTAAGTTGCTTGTGCTAGTTGCAATCTGTATGGTGATATCTAGTGTGTCTTCGGTTGCCCTGTCGCTATTTATTAAGTCTTTAATTGATAATTATATAGAACCACTTTTAGTAACACAAAATCCTGATTTTACAAATATGCTAAATGCAATTTTTAGGGTTGGGGCTGCAGTGTATATAGGTGTTGTTTGTACTCTTATCTATACACAGACTATGCTTAGAATAGCACACAATATTTTCCAAGAAATCAGAGACAACTTATTTAGTCGTATGCAATATTTCCCTGTAAAATACTTTGATGAGACAAAAGTTGGCGACATCATGAGTACTTTCTCCAATGATGTCGATACATTGAGACAAATATTTTCGGAAATACTTCCTCAATTTCTAACACATATATTTTCTATAGTCACCATAACTATAAGCATGCTTGTGCTAAGCCTAAATTTAACAGTCTGTGTCTGGGTCTTTACAGTAATAATGCTAGCAATAGTAAAGGCCCTATCAAAGAAAAGTGGTAGGTTTTTTGTACAGACACAAAGTAGTGTTGCTGAACTAAATGGTTATGTAGAAGAATTAATTAAAGGATCTAAAGAAATCAAATCATTCTGTTATGAAGATAGAGCCATAGAAAGTTTTGATGAAAAAAATGAAGACTGGTTTGATAATGTAACAAACGCAAACATATATGCGCTTTCAGTGATGCCTGCTATGAATGCACTTGGATATATGCTTTATATCGCAGTAGCTATCATAGGTGCAATTTGTGCAATTAATAATTTTAGAAATTATCATTTGATAGGTATAGATACTTTCACTATAGGAACTATAATTTCCTTCCTAACACTTATAAAAAATTATACTAATCCTATAAGCCAGATTTCATCTCAATTAAATTCTGTCCTTCTTGCTCTTGCAGGAAGTGAAAGAATATTTAAACTACTTGACATGAATTTAGAGGTAGATGACGGATATGTAAAACTTGTAAAAGAAAGCGATGGAAAGTGGAACTGGCTTAGGCATACTAAAGGATATGATAAGCCAGAACTTATCCCACTTAAGGGTGCCATAGTTTTTGATAAAGTAGATTTTTCATATGTAAGTGGGAAACCAGTTCTTAGGGATATAGATATATATGCACTTCCTGGAGAAAAAATCGCTCTTGTCGGTGCAACAGGTGCTGGCAAAACAACAATTTCAAATCTTATAAATCGTTTTTATGATGTTGAGGAAGGTAAAATTAGATATGATGGCATAAATATTAATAGAATTAAAAAATTTGATCTTAGAAATTCAATAGGTCTAGTATTACAAGAAGTTCATTTATTCTCTGATACTGTAATGGAGAATATAAGATATGGTAGACTTGATGCGACAGATGAAGAAGTTATTGCTGCAGCAAAGCTTGCCAATGCGCACTCATTTATAGAAATGCTTAAGGATGGTTATCAAACTGTGCTAACCAATGCAGGCGAAGGCCTTTCTCAGGGTCAGCGCCAACTTCTTTCTATAGCAAGAGCTGCAGTCGCAGATCCTCCGGTCATGATTTTGGATGAAGCAACTTCATCAATAGATATAAGGACAGAAAAACTAGTTCAGCAAGGTATGGATAAACTCATGAAAGGCAGGACAGTGTTTGTAATAGCACATAGATTATCTACAATAAGAAACGCTACCGCTATAATGGTTATGGATCATGGGCGTATCATAGAAAGAGGAAACCATGAATCACTAATGGCTAAAAAGGGAATTTACTATCAGCTCTATACTGGTGCCCTTGAACTTGACTAATATATTACTTAACTGATATGAAAAGTTTTGACATAAAAAAAGAATTAGAAAAATTGCCAGAAAGACCTGGTGTTTATAGAATGCACGATGCAACTGATACTATTATTTATGTGGGTAAGGCCAAAATTCTAAAAAATAGAGTAAGACAATACTTCAGCCCTTCATATAAAAAATCTGATAAAATCGCTCAGATGGTATCTCTAATCGATCATTTTGATTATATTGTAGTAGACAATGAAGTAGAAAGCTTAATATTAGAGTCAAATATGATTAAAGAGTATAGACCAAAGTATAATACTCTTTTAAAAGATGATAAAACATTTCCCTATATAAAAATCACAACAGACGAAGATTTTCCAAGAATGTTTACAACAAGAAGAAGACTTAAAGACAAAGCAAGATATTTTGGGCCATTTGTTGCAGGTGCTGATTTAAAGGATGCAATAAATATTTTACAAAAAACTTATAAGATTAGATCTTGTACTATGCCTCTTATAGATGGCAAACTTAGCAAGAACAATAAGGTTTGTCTATATTATCATATAGATAAATGTAAGGGCCCTTGTGTAGCAAGGCAAAGTAAGAAGGATTATAACGAAAATGTTCAGTCTGTAATCAAAATACTAGAGGGGAAGACGGATGCGATAATTTCGGATTTAAAGACCAAGATGCAACTGGCATCTGACAAGCAAGAATATGAAATGGCAGCAAAATATAGAGATGAACTATCTGGCATAACGTCATTAAACCAAAGGCAGAAGATGACAGGGGCTGATTTTGAGGACAAGGATATAATTGGACTATATAAGGAAGGCCCAAATGCATGTTTTCAAATATTCATAATAAGAGATGGGAAGATAGTTGATAGGAGTACGCACATCATCTCTGTTGATGAAAATGATACAGAATCTGAAATAATGGATTCGTTCTTAAAATTGTATTATATAGACTGCCCATTCTTACCAAATGAAATTTGGATTAAAGAAGAAATAGAAGACAAGGAGACTTTAGAAAAATATTTTTTAGATATACAGAAGAAAAAAGTGAAGTTTGTTATCCCCAAAAAGGGGAGCAAAGACAAGTTGCTTAAACTTGCAATTGAAAATGCAAGGATAAGCCTTAAGGCACAAATAGAAAAACATACGAAGGAAGCGAAGATATATTCAGAGGCAATAAAAATATTAAGCGATATCGTGGGTGCAAAATCAATAAGTAGAATAGAATCTTATGATATTTCAAATACGCTCGGGAGTTTATCTGTTGCATCCATGGTAGTTTTCATCGATGGAATAGAAAAGAAAAATGAGTATAGGAAGTTTAGAATAAAGACAGTAGAGGGAGCAGATGATTATGGATCGCTTAGAGAGGTTTTAAAAAGAAGAATAGAAGCTTGGCCTGATAATCTTCCCGATTTATTTTTAATTGATGGAGGAAAGGGGCAAGTCCATAGTGCAATCTCTGTTTTATCTAAACTAAATATAAATATACCAGTTTGCGGTATGGTAAAAAATGATAAACATCAAACAAGAGCATTATACTACAATGATACCGAAATTGAATTAGCATCAATTAGAGAATATAGGAGCTTATATAGGTATATAACAAAAATACAAGATGAAACACATAGGTTTGCAATTGAATATCATAGGTCTCTCCGCAGTAAGAGCCAGGTGCACTCTGTCTTAGATGATATAAAAGGCCTTGGACCTAAGAAAAAACAGGTGCTTATCAAAAATTTTGGAGATATAGAAAAAATAAAGAATGCAAGTATCAAAGAATTAACTAGCATAAAAGGTATAGATGAAAATCTCGCAAAGAGAATAAAAGACACATTGAAAATGTAACATTTGATGGAATATTAAATGGATTTTAGTATGTTAAACAATAAACAAAAAGAAGCAGTAGACCATTTAAATGGTCCACTTCTTGTTGTTGCTGGTGCAGGCTCAGGAAAAACGAGAGTGATAACTTATCGTATTGCAAATCTTCTTGAGCATAATATTCCTGCGCAAAATATACTTGCTATAACATTTACTAATAAAGCAGCTAACGAAATGAAAGAAAGAGTTGAACATTTGCTTGGTGCAAGTGCAAATCTATGCACGATATCAACTTTTCATAGTCTATGCAATAGGATATTGCATGTAGATATAGAGAGAATAGGGATGGGAAGAAACTTTAATGTAATAGATACTGATGATGCTAGATCTATAATGAGAAAGATAATAAAAGATTTAGGTTATGATACAAAAAAAGATAAAGAAAGACCTATACTTGCTGAAATATCAAATGCAAAAAATGTAAATATAGATGAAGCAGAATATGCTGCCAAATATGTATTTGATGATTTCACAAAAAAAGTTAGTGCATGTTATATTGAATATGAAAAGAGAAAAATGGCTTCCAATGTTTTAGATTTTGATGACCTTTTGGTTAAGACTGCAAGGCTATTTAAAACTTGCCCCGATGTTTTAAATAAATACCAAGAAAAATTTAAATACATACTAATTGATGAATATCAAGATACTAATGACATTCAATTTTTAATTGTTTCTTATCTTGCTAAAAAATATAAGAATATATGTGTTGTCGGTGATGAGGACCAAAGCATATATTCTTTTAGGGGGGCAAATATAAGGAATATACTGTCTTTTGAGTCTGATTTTGAAAATGCCAAAATTATTAAGCTTGAGCAAAACTATAGGTCAACAGAAAATATTCTAAATGCTGCCAATAGGGTGATAGCAAATAATAAAGATAGGAAAGAAAAAGTTTTATGGACCGAAAATGGCACTGGGGAGCCCGTACTATTTTCTGAATACCAAAATGATGCCATGGAGGCAAGTGAGGTTATTAATGAAATAAAGAAGAATAAGAATTATTCTGGCACAGCCATCCTTTATAGAGCCAATTCTCAGTCAAAAAAGATAGAAGAAGCATGTATTTATTCAAATATACCATATAAATTGATAGGTGGGGTTCAGTTTTATAAAAGAAAAGAAGTAAAAGATATGATAGCCTATTTGAGGATATGTCTTAATGATAATGATGATGTATCATTGCTTAGGGTTATAAATACTCCAGCAAGGGGCATAGGAGAAACATCTGTAGAAAAATTAAGGAATGCAGCACTTACAGAAGGAGTCTCAATGTTTTCTCTTCTAAACAATGCATTAGAAATTGGTATTACAAAATCAGCTGCAGTAAAGATGAAAAATTTTTATGAAATCATACAAAATGCCAAGAAAGAAGAAGATGTAAAATCTATGCTCATATATTTCAAAACTAAAATTGGTTATCTTGAGGATGTTGAAAATCAAGAGGGCATAGATATAAAAATTGAGAGGGAATCAAATATAGATGAATTGATTAACAAGGCTGCTGAATTTGTAGAAAGAGATGAAGAAAATGTTCTTGATTCATTAAATAATTTTTTAAATGAAGTTTCTCTTGTTTCAGATATAGATGATTATGATCAAAATGCTGAAAAATTAACCCTGATGACCGTCCATGCAAGTAAAGGCCTTGAGTTTAATACAGTTTATATCGTTGGTTTTAGTGAAGGACTATTTCCTTCGGCACTTTCGCTGTTTGAGGGAGAAGATGGGTTGGAAGAAGAAAGAAGACTTGCCTATGTTGCGATGACAAGAGCCAAAAAGAAACTGCGTATTACATCTGCACTCTCAAAGTTTTTTCAAGGTAAGAGTGCTCAATATCTGCCTTCAAGATTTGTTTCTGAGGCCAAAGGAGATGGATTTGAAGAAGAGCGCCTTAACATAACATATAATTCTTATGAGAGAGAGGATTATGGAGGCAGATACAATAGGTATAAAGATAATTATACTTATAAACAAAACGCTAAACCTCTTACTAAATCAAGTGAGGTTATAGATAAAGAGGTATTGAAGAGCGCAAAAGCTGATTTATCAAAATTTAAGAGTCACGCCGAATATAAGAAACCAAACACTCTTTCTTACAAAGAGGGAGATAGGGTGTCGCACATTAAGTTCGGAGAGGGAACGGTTACCAATATAAAGGATATTGGTAAAGATTATGAAGTTACAATCAAATTTGATGAGAGCGGAGATAGAATATTGCTTGCAGGATTTGCCAAGTTAAATAAATTAGAGTAATAAAAAAGTGCGCCTTCGGGGATTCGAACCCCGGACAAACAGATTAAGAGTCTGCTGCTCTACCAGCTGAGCTAAAGGCGCTCACAACTAGTCAATACTATCAAAATTTAAGTTTTGTGTCAATATGATTTTATGATAAAATATAATATAAAGTTGAGGTATTATGGATATTAAAGATTTGAAAAATGAAATATTAGATTTAACTAAGGAATATGCATCAAAACTTAATGATAAAAAAGAATGGAAAGAAGGCGATAGGGTCAGTTATGCAGGAAGAGTATTTGATGAGGAAGAACTTGTAAATCTAGTATCTAGTAGTTTAGATTTTTGGCTTACTCAAGGTCCATATTATGATGCTTTTGAAAAAGAGCTTGCAAAATACATTGGGGTGTCTCATGCTCTATTTGTAAACTCAGGTTCAAGCGCAAATCTTCTTGCGTTTATGACACTTACTTCACCATTACTTAAAGATAGAAAAATAAATCCTGGTGATGAAGTTATAACAGTTGCTGCGGGTTTCCCAACTACAGTAAGCCCAATAATACAATATGGAGCCGTTCCTGTATTTGTTGATGTTGACATCAAAACTTATAACATAGATGTAAATGAACTTGAAAAGGCTTTAAGCAAAAAAACAAAGGCTGTAATGGTGGCTCACACACTCGGAAATCCTTTTGATATCTGCCATGTAAAAGAATTTTGCAAAAAGAATAACTTGTGGCTTGTAGAAGACAATTGTGATGCGCTAGGTGCCGAAGTAAAAATTGATGGGAAATATAAAAAAACTGGATCTATAGGTGATATTGCAACATCAAGTTTTTATCCAGCCCATCATATGACAACGGGCGAAGGCGGCGCTGTGTACACAAGCGATAATTTGTTATATAAAATTGCTTTATCAATGCGTGACTGGGGAAGGGATTGCATTTGCCCATCAGGTAAAGACAATACTTGCAACCACAGATTTGATAGGCAATATGGAAAACTTCCTCTTGGGTATGATCATAAATATGTATATTCGCATTTTGGATATAATTTAAAAGCAACTGATCTTGGGGCATCTATAGGGCTTGCACAGATAAAAAAAGTTCCTGAATTTGTTGCACGAAGAATAGAAAATTTTGATTATCTATTTGGCCTGCTTGATGAAGGAGGGGCAAGCCAGTTTCTTGATTTACCTGAAGCAACAAAGGATACAAAACCATCTTGGTTTGGTTTCTTGCTTACCTTAAACGAAAATGCTAAAAAGAAAGGATTGACTAGAAATAAAGTTGTTGATTATTTAGAAAAGAACAATATACAAACTAGAAATCTATTTTCTGGTAATCTTATAAAACATCCATGCTTTGAATCAATCTGGGATGATAGTAGTAAGTATAGAGTTGTTGGAGATCTTAAAAACACAGACAAAATAATGGAAGATACATTTTGGCTTGGGGTTTATCCAGGTTTAAATAAAAAAATGATTGAATATATGGCTAAAACAATTTTACAAGCAATCAACATGTAATTTTTCTAGAAGCCTATTATGGATATAAAAGAAAAGCAAAATGTAAATTTGCAAATACTAAAAAAAATACATAATTTTTGTATATCTAAAAATATTACATATTCGCTAGATAGTGGAACTCTACTTGGTGCTATAAGACATAAGGGTTTTATCCCTTGGGATGATGACATAGATATAGCAATGGAGAAGGAAGAGTTTGATAAATTCCAAAGTGAATTTGAGGGCGGGAAACATCCGTTAGGTGAAAACCTTGAGCTTGTACTCCCTATAGATTACGAAAATGGCAATAAATTCTATGATTTCGTTCCAAGGATTATTGACAAATCTGTAGTTATAAATGATGGAAGAGATTTTGATAGTTTCTATAGTGGAAAATTAAAATATGCTTCGTGTGACATTTTTGTAAGATCGAAAATTAAAAAAAGTAACTTAAAGAAATATATTTTTATGCAAAAATTAATTTACGGCCTTGCAATGTCCAAACGATACAAGATTATATTTAGCAAGTATTCTCTGTTAAATCGCATATATATATTTATATTGAGCAGAATAGGAAAAAAATACTCGTTAAAAGAAATTTACAGTATGCACCTTAAGTATTCATCGGATGGATCAAAAGGCCCATCTAAAAAAGAAAAAACAGGTGATTACATTTACTTTTATCCTACTTACGAAGCTGGATGGCTTGATTGCACATTAAATTGCAATGCAGTTGATGAAAAGATATTGATGCCTTTTGAAGACAGCAATTTCTATTGCCCCAAAGGATATGATGAAATATTAAGAGAATTATATGGCGATTATATGAAGCTGCCGCCTTTAGAAAAGCAAGTACCTACACACCTTTCTTTAGATGTAGTTAGCGAAAATAAATCTATGCATCAGTTAAAAAGATAAAATATAAGGAGTGATATGAAAAAATTTGTCTTATGCATTTTAGATGGGTTCGGTCTTTCCGATAAGAAAGATGGCAATGCAGTATACATGGCCAATAAAAAAAATTTTGATAGATTGTGTAGCAAATTTTCTTTTGTAACTGGTAATGCATCTGGTACATTTGTAGGACTTCCAGATGGCCAGATGGGAAATAGTGAAGTTGGTCATCTCAATATTGGCTCTGGAAGAAAAGTTATACAAGATTTAAGTAGAATAACAAATGCTATAATTGATAAATCTTTTTTTCAAAACCATGCATTAAATGAGGCTGTAAAAAACTGTATTAATAATAATTCATCATTTCATATTATTGGCCTTGTTTCTGATGGTGGAGTTCACTCTCACATTGATCATCTACTTGCAACTGTTGAACTTGCATATAGGTCTGGAATTAAAAACATTTTTGTTCATGCTATAACAGATGGACGTGATGTTCCTCCAACATCTGCCAAGATGTATGTTAGAGAATTGGCGAGTTTGCTAGAAAAAAAATATCCGATAGTTAAGATCGCATCCGTATCTGGTAGGTATTATGCGATGGATAGGGATAAAAATTATGATAGAACAAAACTTTTTTATGACTGTATAACAGGCCATACTGATGTAGTAAAAGAGAAAATTGATAAATTCATTCAAGATAATTACGATAATAATATAAATGACGAATTTATAAAACCAAGTCTGTTTTGTAGTGACGGCATAATTAAAGAAAATGATTCTGTAGTTTTCATAAATTTCAGGCCTGATAGGGCTAGGCAAATAACAAGATGCTTTTGTGATGACGATTTTTCTTTCTTTGATAGGGGAAAGAGGATAGATACATGCTTTGTATGTATGACAGATTATGATTCAACAATTAAAAATAAACTTGTTGCATTTGAGGACATAGAAATTAATAATACACTTGGTGAAGTTTTATCTAAGAATGGGATAAAGCAGCTAAGGACTGCAGAAACAGAAAAATATGCACATGTCACTTTTTTCTTTAACGGCGGAAAGGAAGAGCCAAATGATGGGGAAGATAGAGTTTTAATTCCTTCTCCAAAGGATGTTAAAACATATGACCTAAAACCTCAAATGAGTGCAGCGGAAGTTTGTGACGTTGTAGTGAGTGCTATCTATGATGATATGCATAAAGTAATAATAGTTAATTTTGCTAATCCTGATATGGTTGGCCACACAGGAAATATTGAGGCAGCTATAAAAGCAATAGAAACTGTTGATACTTGCCTTGGTAGAATTGATGATGCATTGGCAAAAACTAAATCAACAATGCTTATCATTGCAGATCATGGCAATAGTGAAAAGATGCTAGATGAAAGTAATAGGCCATGGACGGCTCACACAAACAATCTTGTTCCGTTCGTTCTTGTTAATTATGATGATGAGCTAGAAAAAACGAAGCTTAAGAACGGGGGAAGTTTATGTGATATTGCACCAACTATACTAGAAATCTTGCATATCAAAAAACCTGATGATATGACTGGTAGCTCACTGTTGGTATAGACGGTATCTATAATTTATGATAAAATTGTCGTTATGAAAAAAATAGGTGTAGTAACAGATTCTAGTTCTGGATTAAGTCTTGCAGAATGTCAATCTTTAGGGGTATATAATGTTCCTATGCCTTTTTTAATTGACGATAGAGAATATTATGAAGAAACAAATATAACAAAAGATGAATTTTTTAAAAAACTTGATAATGGCTCTAGTTTTAAGACAAGTCAGCCACTTCCTGAAGCAGTATTACAATGTTGGGATAATGTTTTGAATGAGTGTGAACAAATATTATATTTTCCAATTTCTTCAGGTCTTTCATCATCATACAGCACAGCGATGCTTTTGGCCGATGATGAGAAGTATAAAAATAAAGTTTTCCCAGTTGACCATAAAAAGATAACTGGGTGCCATGTAAAACTTTTAAAAGATGCGCTTTCAATGATTTCATCTGGTAAATCGCCAGAAGAAATTAGACAAATAATAGAAGGCGATAAATATAAATCTTGCTATGTCATACAATTGGATACGTTAACCTATCTTGCCAAAGGAGGTAGAGTTAATAATGCCACCGCATTTTTAGGGAATCTACTTTCTTTAAAGCCTAT
>JAEEGL015210641.1_pt1 | contig 12333 bp, 9 predicted proteins | sample 9134231 | NCBI WGS metagenome assembly JAEEGL01 (sample SAMN16246548, study PRJNA631951) | gut metagenome | biome: gut microbiome; feature: rumen; material: fiber-attached | host: Bos | place: Iran: Karaj | collected 2018-10 | reverse complement strand
GCAGGTCAGATTGCTGCCGTCCGAATACCACGTGCCGCGGATATACCCCATTTTGCTGTAGCAGTTCTCGTAGAACTCGAACGTGCCGTCGTCACGCAGTGTAAGAGTCGGATAAAAGCGCGGATCCAGTTCGAGTGTTTCATACTTGTAAACAATATCGGTATTCACCGCCACATTCGCCTGATGCTCCAGGAAAACGTATTCTGTCATTTCATTATCGGCGAAGACATCTTCGGCTTTGATATAGCCTTCCGCCAGTCTTGTGGCATCGATATGAAGAACGTCGTATTTTAAAGGCACGTCATACTCGATCAGATGCACCGTATAGACTTTCTTGTCGGCCTGATAAAACACCGAAACGATTTCGCCGCTGAGGGCAGCGTTCTTCTCTCCGAAACGCTCCATGAGAGCCAGCGGATGTTCCTCTTCATAGCGGAACTTGATACGGTCGGAGTTATACTGGCCGGGACACTCCCAGGCACCGTCCTGATAGCGCATTGTTTTCATGAATTCCGCGATGGAAACCGCTTTCCCTTCGTCTTCTTTCACGTCTTCCGGTTTCTGTGTTTCGGCTGTATTCGTTTCCGGTTTCTCCGGCTGCGGTTTTACAGTCGGTTCATCACAGCCGCTGAAGACAAAAAGAAGCATTGTCATCACGAAAAGACGAATGATTTTCTGCATGGCCATTCCTTTCCGCCGTTTCTGATACACGGCATTCTTATTACCTTCAGCCTACCACGGCAGAATGAAGAAAACCATAACGGGATGGCAAAGAAAAAGACACTGCCTCATCAGCAGTGTCTGTGTACGCTTATTCAGCTCCGATCATGAAACTGTAGACCGGCTGACCGCCGTCTTCGACATCGATATCGACATCGAAGTGCTCTTCGATATAAGCCGAGATCTCATCCACTTCTTCCTGGGTTCCTTCTTCACCCTTGATCAGCGTGATGATCTCCGTATCCTCGTCACACATGACATCGAGCAGATGGGTCACCGCTTCGACCTTGTTTTTGGAAGTGAAGACGATGTCCTTCTCAAAGATGCTCATATAGTCACCCTCATGGATCTCGACACCGTCAACGGTCGTATCCTTGATGGAATATGTGACAGAACCGGAACGGACGTTGTCAATGGCATCCAGCATCGCGGCCTTGTTGGCATCGACATCATCATCCGGATTGAAGTTGATGCAGGCACCGATACCCTGCGGGATCGACTTTGTCTCAAGGACGATGACTTCCTTGCCCTCCGTGACTTCGGCAGCCTGTTTGGCGGCCATGATGATATTGGAGTTGTTCGGCAGGATGAAGATATGTCTGGCATTGACTTTGGCGATCGCCTTGACGAAATCCTCGGTGGAAGGATTCATCGTCTGGCCGCCGGAGACAACGACGTCTACCCGGTAGTCCGTGAAGAGCTTCTTCAGTCCTTCACCGGCAGCTGTGGCGATGATGCCGTATTCTTTTTCCTCAGCGGCGACGGTTTCCTCTTCGATAATGGAAGGATTCAGTTCATCCTGGATGTTTTCGATCTGCACTTTGGCAAAGGTACCATAGCGCTGACCTAACAGAAGGATTTCACCAGGTGTCATGGTGTTGACACGCAGCTTCACGTCATCGTCGCTGACCAGGATCGTGACTTTGTTGGCCAGCTGTTCGATCTGGCGGCGGAAACGCTCTTCCTTGAAGGAGAGCTTGCCCTGGCTGCTCAGGTTCAGAATGAATTCCGTGCGGTAGCCGCTCGCTTTTTCATTCTTTTCTTCTTTCTGAACTTCCGTCACGGTTCCTTCCGCAATCGGATTGCCGTCCAGATACGCCTTGAAGCCTTCCAGTACGGCCAACAGACCGCTGCCGCCGGAGTCAACGACATGCGCTTCCTTCAGCACCGGAAGCAGTTCCGGTGTATTCTGCAAAGACGTGTTTGCGGCTTCGCAGACACATGTCATATAAGCCTGGTAATCGGCATCGGGATTTTCTTCCGCAAAGGCTGTTCCGGCTTCGGAAGCCTCGCGGATAACTGTCAGGATCGTACCTTCGACCGGTCTCATGACAGCCTTGTAGGCAAGTCGTGAACCGTTGGCAAGCGCTTCGGCGAATTCCGGAATCGAGACTTCTTCCTTTTCTTTCACCGCCTGGTAGAAACCGCGGAAGATCTGGGAAAGAATGACACCGGAGTTACCGCGGGCGCCCATCAGCAGACCGCGGGAAAGAGTTTTTGCCACGACCGGCAGAGAATCACTGCCGCTCTTTCTGACTTCAGAAATACCGTTGGTGAAAGTCAGGGACATATTCGTGCCGGTATCGCCGTCCGGTACCGGGAAAACGTTCAGCGCGTCGACTTCGCTTTTTTTATTATTCAGGTTGTTGCAGCCGCTTTCCAGCATCGCCTTCAGAACCTGTCCGTTAATCGTATTCATCACAGGTTCCTCCTCTTACTGTATGGCTCTGACACCCTGAACAAAGACATTCACGGAATCAATGTCTTCGGACAGTGTCTTTTCGAGAACATATTTCACTTTTTTCTGTGCTTCCTGTACAACTTCAGAGATTCTCACACCAAAACTGACAATAATAAACAGATCGATCTGCAGACCGTTTTCTGTCTTGCGGACTTTTACGCCGCGGGCATAATTCTCTTTTTTTAGAAGTTCGGCCCAGCCGTCACGCAGTACCTGCTTGGAAGCCATGCCGACAACACCGTATCATTCGGTAATGACACCGCCGGCAAGCGACGCGATGGCATCTTCGGAAACCGAAATGTTTCCGTAATTTGTCGTCTTTTCAACCGTCATACTTTTTACTCCTATCAATTCGAAACCATTATAGCAAATCCCTAATCGTTATTGTATGAATAACATCATTCGCTTTCCGATTCCAGACCGAAATCGACCCGGCAGGCATCTTCGCATTCCGTATCGTCATTCTGCTCACTGCCGCTGATGATCGCCGTGCCGGCATGTTCATGGAACCATTCCGAAAGCTTGCCGGTACTCTTGAAATACTGCGTGTCAGCATCCTTATTGGGACTGAGAACCGCTTTGACTTCACCGTCCGCGAACAGAATCACCGACGGAGCGTACTGAATGTCCCGGATCGTATCGGAAATCTCCTTGGCGTCGTTGTAGTTCATGCTGTAAAAATCAATCAGTCCGGCATCGGCAAATTCCTTTGCGACCGGTGCGAAGGACGCACATGTCATACAGCCGGGCAGATAGATGGACAGAGCGAATGTCTTCTTTTCATGGACCAGGTCCATGACTCTTTCCGCCGTGATCTCCTCCAGCAGAGTTTCCGGCTTTTCAACTGTCTCTGAGCTGCCGCTGCCGCCGGTGGCCGTATAGCCGTCCAGCGGATGGAGAGCCGCGAAGTCGATATAGTGGTACGGCGCTTTATGGAAGTCATAGAAGACCTCGCCGTTTTCCTCATGTTTCAAGGAGACGGCATGTTCGCCCTGATAAAACCAGAAGCCGCCGGTATTGTAGATCTTGTCGGCATCCCAGCCCAGTTCCACCAGCATGTTCTTCATCATGCCGGCATAACCGCCGCCGCCGCACATCAGGAAGATGTATCTGTCTTTGGGAAAGAGATCTTCCAGGATCTTTTCGGCTTCCTCGTAATTTGCCGTATAGCCGTTTTCACGGTGGGTGAAAAGCGTCGGTCCGCTGTAGGAAGTGCCGACTTCCGGCGGCAGGCCTTCCACGTTAACCAGATATGGATAAGGAACGATCTCAAAGCCTTCCACATAGCCGGACAGCCAGGAATCGCCGCCTATGGCTTCGTAGTCCGCTTCGTCCTTCAGCATCCGCATGTCGCGGTAAACGCTGTCGGACCGGTTGAGATACTGATCGATCGTTTCTTCGTTGATGTTTTTGTCGATACCAAACTGTTCGCCGCGGATGCCTTCCGTGATTTCAGGCTGCGGAAGCGCGGCGGTATTCTGCGTGTCCGCACAGCCGCACAGACCGCTGACGAGCATACTGACAGCCAGAAGATATTTCCATTTCTTCATTCTCCATCCTCCCCGCTGTTCTCACCGGATGATTCCGGCTCTTCTCCTGCTTCCGGATTATCGCCTTCTTCCGGAGCGTTTTCTTCGTCCGGAGCCGTTTCACCTTCTTCAGCTTTCTTCTTCTCTTCTTCTTCCTTTTTCTTCTTTTCTTCCTCTTCCTTCTTCTTTTCCATTTCCTTCTTTTCTTCTTCCGTCGGCATGACCAGTTTGCCGGTCTTGTAATAGCCGGCTTCATAGTTTTCCAGGAAGTCAGGATCCTTGTCCTCAAAGCCGCGGCTGTTGAGCGGAATCGGAATCGGATTGCCCTTCTCGTCGAGAGCCTGGCTGTAATCCTCAAGAACGTAATAGTGTTTGTAGACCGGATCGCCGTAGGTGTTCCGGATCAGTTCGCCGTTTTCATCTTTCCAGTATTCAAACGTCGTTTCCGGCTCGTCCCAGGGACATGCCTTGGCGTAGGCGGTGGAAAGATTGTCGTCCGCGAAAATACAGAGATCGCGGTTTTCCAGATGCGAATAGATGGCATTGTACTGATCAATCAGCGGCAGACTGCGGTAAGAAGCGATAAAGTAGCCGCCGTTGCGCATCAGCACCAGGATCGCTTCGGCATCGTAGCCGAGGTCATACTGGGTGATCTCGGAAATCTCGCTGATGATCTCCTTGTCGACATTTTCAAAACCCTTGACCAGCAGGCGGGTCTGCTCGCTTTCAAAGAACCCTTTGATCAGCGGCACTTCGGCAATGACGTTGAGGTATTCGCTTTTCAGCGGCACGGTCGAATGATCGGCGAACAGAATAACCGGATCTTCGTCATAACGGTAGCCGACAACCTTTTTCTCCGTCACGGTGACTTCGACGATATTGCCCTTCTTCAGTTTCACCTGGCTGCTTTCGATAAACGGATCACTGTTGAGCTTCTGCTCAATGATCCATGGCAGCGGCAGATAGAACAGATTGCCGATCCGGATGCCGGACACATTTTTGACATAACTGTCTGTCAGATACTGATTACCGTGGAAGGACACGCCCTGAACGCGGCTGTCCGGCAACAGAAAATACAGACCCGTCAGAAGAATGGCTGCCAGCAGGACACCTCTCCTGAACAGTCTGGGTCTGGCATTCATATATTCACGGTTGATCCTGCCTTCATGCCTTTCGTCAAACAGAAGCTGAACACCCTCAGGAATATCCTGCTTTCTGTTTTCGTCTACTCGTTTTGCCAATTGAATCGCTCCATTTCCATCTGCAGTTCAATGCCGTACTTTTCTTTGACCTTCTGCTGTATGTCACGCACCAGGTCCAGATAGTCACGGGCTGTGGCATTATCCGTATTGAGGATGAAATTGCAGTGCTTTTCACTGACTACCGCACCGCCGTTCCGTTTGCCGCGGTAACCGATCCCATCGATCAGCTGCCAGGCATTGATGTTTTCAGGGTTGCGGAAAACGGAGCCGCAGCTGGGCTGATCCAGCGGCTGCGATTTCATGCGTCTTGCCCGGCGGTCATCCATCAGAGCGAAGATTTCCTTCGTATCCTTCGGCTTCAGATGGATCTTGGCGGCAACGATGATCCATTCACGGTGTTTCTGGAAAATGCTGCTGCGGTATGCCAGTTCACAGTCACTGGCCGGGATCCATTCAAGACGTCCGTCCCGGTAGACAAACACTTCATCGAGAATATCCGCCATGCTGGCTTTGTAGGCACCGGCGTTCATGAAAACGGCACCGCCCACCGTACCGGGAATGCCGCTTGCGAATTCCAGTCCGGAAAGCGCGTTTTTCGCAGCGTCGACCGACAGGGCGATGATCGAAGCGCCTGCTTCGGCAATGACCTGCTGGCCGGTGAAATAATAATTACGGAAATGTCTGTCCAGACGGATAATGACACCGTTATACGGATCATCTGAACAGAGAAGATCCGAACCCTTGCCGATGATCTTCCACGGCACGTTTTCCTTCTTCAAAAGGGAAATCACCGCATCCAGGGCAATGCCCGAATCCGGAAACACGACATATTTCGCAACACCGCCGATCCGCAGCGTCGTCATTTTCGATAAGGGCTGATCCGTCTCCACGACAGCCAGCCGCTTCAGTTTCATTAATAAATCATCATTCATTGATCAGATCCTCCATCCACAGAATCATGTCGTCGGCAGCTTCACGGTGGCCTGCCTCATACGCATGTTCGCGGATCGACCGGCAGCGTTCTTTGTCATTCATCAGACGATTGACTTCCGTTGCCAGTTTTTCAGCTGTCAGGTCTTTTTCCTCGATCATGACAGCGGCGTCACGCCTCACGAGTTCGAGGGCGTTGTATACCTGGTGATTGTTCTGCACGTAGGGGCTCGGGATCAGAATCGCGGCACAGCCGATGGCGCCGATTTCCGCCATCGTCGTCGCCCCTGCCCTGGTCACCGCCAGCGCGCATCCCTTCAGCATCGCTTTGCCGTCCACATACGGCACGATGCGGATCTTCCCTTCGGAAGGTGTGCGGAACGTGTAATCGTTGTCCTTGCCGGCTGCGATCACGACCTGGAACGTCGGATCAAACAGTCCGCACGCTTCATCGATCACCTGGGAAACGGTCGATGAGCCGAGCGATCCCATCATAAAGACCACAAACGGAATATCCGGATCCAGTCCGAGGTCGCGCAGGATCTGCGGATCCCATTCCGTTCTGGCGGCCAGTGTCGCTTCCGGATTGCCAAGCAGCCGGATGTTTGCTTTCGGCATCTGCGCGCGGTTGCTTTCGTAACAGGTCACTACCGCGTCAGCGATATTTGCGACAAAGCGGTTGGCTTTGCCGGCAAAACTGTTCTGCTCGTGGATCATCGTCGGAATATGCAGACGATGCGCTGCCCGGATCAGCGGCACACTGATATAGTTGCCGAAACCGACACACAGATCAGGCTTCACATCCCTCAGCAGTTTCATGCAGTATCTCTCCGCTTTGATCAGAGAAACCGCCGAGCGGACCTTGGCATTGATGCCGCTCGTCATACCGCTCATTTTCAGTCCGTAAAACGGATAGCCGGCATTGGGAATCACCGACGCTTCCATGTGATTCTGTGAGCCGAAAAACAGAATTTCACTTTCCGGATGCTTTTGCTTCAGCACCGCGGCAAGAGCCATAGCCGGATAAATATGTCCGCCGGTCCCGCCGGCTGCAATCATTACTTTCATAATGATATATTTTAACACAACCCCATATATTAAAAAAGGAGCGCCTTATATCATACTGCCCGCATGTTTGCATACAGACAGGAATCTGTTAAAAAAAGGTTTCCTTTTCGGAAACCTTTTTAACCGATCATTCTGTCGATCTCAGTCCACAGTTCCTCGATTCCCTGCTTTTTCAGGGCGGAAACGGGAATCAGTGCCTTGCGGTTCACACCCAGTACGGCAGCGATTTTGTTCATGTTGCTGACGAGAGCACCATGGGAAAGCTTATCCGCTTTCGTGCAGGCGACAATGATCGCCTGGTGGGTCGAGCGGCCGTATTCGATCATTGCCAGATCGTCATCGTTCGGCACCCGCCGCGCGTCCGCGACCAGGATCATGCCCTTCAGTACGTCTCTTTCCTTGAAATAAGGATCGATCAGTTTTTCGAACTGCAGAGCGCTCGCTTTGTCGCTTGTCGCATAACCGTAACCAGGCGCGTCGGTAAAGACGACCCGGTTGTCGACAGTGAAGAAATTCAGCAGTCTTGTCTTACCCGGTGTTTTGCCGGAATACGCAAGATTTTTGCGGTTTACCAGGGCGTTGATCAGGGTGCTTTTGCCGGCGTTCGATCTTCCGCAGAAGATGATCTCCGGCAGCTGTGAATCCGGCCACTGGTTTCTGTTCGCTGCTGTTGCCAGCAGTTTCGCCTCATGGTACTGCATTATTTCACCAGTGCTTCTTTAAGAACCTGGGATACGTTTTCAACCGGAATGAAACGGATGTCTTCCTTGACCGCATCCGGAATCTCGTCCAGATCGCGCAGATTCAGCTTCGGAATCAGGATCTTACTGATACCGACCCGGTGAGCAGCCAGTGATTTTTCACGCAGACCGCCGATCGGCAGAACGTTGCCGCGCAGCGTCACTTCACCGGTCATGGCCAGATCACTGTGAACAGCCGTGTTGCTGAGCGCCGAAACCAGCGCCGTCGTCATCGTCACGCCGGCGGAAGGTCCGTCCTTCGGAACCGCGCCTTCCGGCACGTGAATATGAATGTCATGCTTGTCGAAGAACTGCGGGTCGATCTTCAGATCAGCCGCATGCGCTTTGACATAGTCCAGGGCGATCGAAGCACTTTCCTTCATGACGTCGCCCAGCTGGCCGGTCATGATCAGATTGCCCTTGCCGTCGAAATAATTGACTTCGACCGACAGGACGTCACCGCCGAATTCCGTATAGGCGAGACCTGTGACGACACCGACCTGGTCCTTCTTTTCCTTGGAGCCATATTCAAACATTTCTTTGCCCAGCCAGGCATTGATCTGCTTTTTGGTAATCGTGACTGTTTTCTTTTCCCCGTTCAGAATGGCGAGAACCGTCTTGCGGCACAGGGAAGCGATCACCCGCTCCAGCTGACGCACACCGGCTTCTCTTGTATAGTGACGGATCAGATAAAGAATCTCGTTTTTGCGCAGTTTGAACTGGGACGCATCCAGACCGTTGGCCTTGAGCTGCTTGGGAATCAGGTGGGCAGTCGCGATGTTCACCTTGTCGATTTCCGTATAGGAAGGCAGCTGGATGATTTCCAGACGGTCACGCAGCGGTGCCGGGATATTCTCCAGATAGTTGGCAGTGGCGATGAACATGACCTTGGAAAGATCATACGGTTCTTCCAGATAATGATCAGAGAACAGAGCGTTCTGTTCCGGATCGAGAACTTCCAGAAGCGCGTCGCTCGGGTCGCCCTTGTAGTCAGCACCCATCTTGTCGATTTCATCGATCAGGAAGACAGGATTGATGACCTGCGCCTTCTTCATACCCTGAATGACACGGCCCGGCATGGAACCGAGATATGTTCTTCTGTGGCCGCGGATCTCCGCTTCGTCACGGACGCCGCCCAGCGACATCTTGACAAAGTGTCTTTCCAGAGCGCGGGCAATGGATTTGGCAAGCGATGTCTTGCCGACACCCGGCGGACCGACCAGACACAGGATCGGCGCGTTCAGCGTGCCTGTCATCTGTTTGACAGCCAGATATTCCATGATGCGGTCTTTGACCTTGGTCAGACCGTAATGGTCTTCGTCAAGAACGCCTCTGACCGCTTTGAGGTCTTCGTTGTCACTGGTTTCCTGCCACCAGGGAACCTTCAGGAGCCAGTCAAGATAGTTGCGGGCAACACTTGCTTCACCGCTGCCCGGCGGCAGCATCTCATAGCGCTGCAGCTCTTCTCTGGCTTTTTCCTTGACGTGATCCGGATACGGATTCTTCTCGATCATTTCCCTTAACTGGGCGGAATCGTCCGTCATGCTGGAGACGTCGCCGAGTTCCTCTTTGATCGCCTTCAGTTTTTCCCGCAGATAGTATTCCTTCTGACCGTCATCGATCCGTTCCTTGACTTTGTCGTTGATCGTCGATTCGATCTGGGAGAAACGCTGCTGTTTCTCCAGTTCAGCGATGATCATCAGCATTCTTTCATTGACTTCCGGAGTTTCCAGCAGTTTCTGCTTGGTTTCCATATCCATCATGAAATACTGGGCGAACTGATCCGTCAGGGTCAGCGCGCTGACGCCGTGTGAAAGCTGATGGATCACGTCAGCCGGGAAAGCAGATGAAAGGTTGTTCATATGCTCGAACTCGCCGACGATCTTTCTCACCAGTGCGACTTCTTCCTGATGGTCACCGACGATTTCTTCCATCGGCGCGATATCAGCCATCATCATATCCGGCTGGTCATACAGTTTCACGAGACGGGCTCTTTTCATGCCGGTAAACGTAACGCGCATGAAACCGTCCTTCTTGCGGATGACCTTGATCTTGGACAGAGTTCCGACCTTATACAGATTGGCTTCCCTCGGATCATCGACCATAATATCGTTCTGGCAGACGATCCACACCATGCTGTCGAAAGACTGTGAGGAAAGACTCACCGCCGCCAGTGACTTCTGACGGCCGACTTCGATCATGACATCCTGGCCCGGGAAAACAATGATTCCGCGGGTTGCGACGACAGGTACGTGTATATTCATTTCACTCATCCTGTACCTCCTTCTTCGTATTGGGAAAAATAAGACGCAGGAGCGTCTTATTTCAGGATTGCAGCAGAAGTTTTACGGGTCTCAGTGCTTGGCATTTTCCTTTACGAATTTGTAAGCATTCTGATTCTTGAGGTCGTTCATCAGCATGTCTTTGTCAATGTACTTCTTGACATCGTCGATGCTCATCTGGTACATGGACGCGATATTCTGATATTCCGCCTCAATTTCTTCTTCCGTCGGTTCGATATTTTCAAGTTCAGCGATTCTCGCCAGTGCCAGTCTCATCTTGACTGTCTTTTCGGCATTGCCGCGGTAGCTGTCTTTCAGCTGGTCGGCTGTCTGGCCCATCATCTGCAGGTAGCCTGTCAGAGACATGCCGTACTGCTGCAGCTGGTTGACAAGCTGGTTGATCTGACCCTGGACTTCATCTTCGATCATGACGTCCGGAATCTCGACGTTCACCTTTTCGATCAGCTGTTCGCTGAGAACGTTGTCAGCCTTGGCTTCCGCTTCGCTCTTCTTTCTTTCTTCGATTCTGCTTCTGACCATGTCCTTGAGATCGTCCACGGTCTTGACATCCTTGGCGTTGATATCCTGCGCGAATTCATCATCCAGCTCCGGCAGGACCTTTGTTTTCACTTCGTTGACTCTGACTTTGAAGACGACTTCGGCACCCTTGAGGTCCTCGGCATGATAGTCTTCCGGGAACTTCAGGTTGAGGTCTTTTTCCTCACCGGCCTTGACGCCGATCAGCTGTTCCTCAAAGCCCGGGATAAAGGAATTGGAACCGAGTACCAGGTCATAGTTCTCAGCCTCACCGCCTTCGAAGGCGATGCCGTCCTTGAATCCCTTGTAGTTGATATTGACTGTGTCACCGTTTTCAGCAGCTTCTTCCTTGACTTCCATCTCGGCATAGCTTTCTCTCATACGGTCGATTTCTTCAGCGATTTCTTCATCCGAGACAGTCACTTCTTCGAGCGGGAATTCCAGTCCCTTGTAGTCGCTGATTTCAGCCTTCGGCTCTACAGCGAACGTGAAGACCAGTTCCGCCTTGTCACCGTCTACGGCACGGACATCCAGCTGCGGCTGGCTGATCGGCTTCAGACCCTTCTCTTCCAGGGCTGCTCTCATCCAGTCATTCGCTCTGTCTTCGATCGCCTGCATATAACGCTCGCCGGCGCTGATTCTCTTTTCCAGCAGCGCCTTCGGGGCGCTTCCCTTACGGAAGCCGTCGATGACAACACTCTTAGCCAGTTTGTTAAAAGCCTTGGCAACGGCTCTCTTCCAATCATCGCCCTCGATGACAACAACGAGTTCTCCGACAGATTTTTCTTTCAGTGTCCAAATTGACATAATATTAACTCCTTCTTTTCGCCGAAATATTATAACAGAGTTCAGGCAAGTCTGCCATGAAAAGCACACACAGTTTTTAGCACTCTGGCACTTTGCCTGCTAATATCATACATATGGGTGTTAGCACTGTCAACACAAAAGTGCTAATTCTTCTTTGGTTGCCGGATTTCCCGGCGGATCCTTTCTGCCGTTCTGCCTTCGTCCATCAGAGCGCTGACCTGATCAAGGACTGACAGCGCCAGCTCTTCCCCTTCCTCTTCGTCGTAGGAAAGCGGCAGAAACAGATATACTTCATGGATCAGGACCGTGCGGCACATTTCAAACAGATCCGGATGATCGTTGCCGATCCATTCCTCCAGCAGCTTCATGGCTCTGTGAAGGCCTTTGCTTCGGGCAACCGGAATGACGTCTATGCCACAGAACGTGTACTCCACGCCGTTTTTCATCAGGGTATATTCCTCGTCGATTTCCTGTTCGGCAATGGCCTCGATGATCAGCGCCGCCGCTTCCGGCTGGGGATCCTTGCTCAGCCAGTCATTGATTTCCCGATAACAGGATCTCAGGTTCCGCTCGGAAAGAGCGGCCGCCGCGGCCAGCTGGGTCTGCGGCTTTCCTTTCAGACGCTTCAGCAAAGCATCCAGAGACAGTTCGTACTGTTCTTTGTCTTCCGCCATCCGGTAGATCAGATCTTTCCGCACCTGCTGCATCTTCTCTTCCGCTTCCGGCGGAATATACGGCATGCCCAGTTCCTTTTCCAGCACGGAAAAAGCCTGCTGC
>JAEEGL013755422.1_pt1 | contig 12333 bp, 11 predicted proteins | sample 9134231 | NCBI WGS metagenome assembly JAEEGL01 (sample SAMN16246548, study PRJNA631951) | gut metagenome | biome: gut microbiome; feature: rumen; material: fiber-attached | host: Bos | place: Iran: Karaj | collected 2018-10 | reverse complement strand
TGTCAGTTTTTTTGTTGTCTTCGAATTTTATAGTTAATTTAGTCTGTGTGAGTTCGAAATCCTCAATGCCCAGGAAGACGCTGAGAAAGTCGCGGGCGGACATATACGATTTCGTTCGTGGCGACTCTGACCAATTCTGTGCTTGTTGGTGTTCTGAGCCATTCCATACACGTGTTTATAACGGATTACTATCCCTTTTTATAGTCTTTTTTTGCTTTCAAAGCTCCATAGAAGCAGCTGTTTTTTCTCATTGTTCACTAATCTCCACAGATAATCCATCCCCCTCGACGATACCGTCACACAGCCCTTGCAACTTTTGCCGCGCAACGGGATGTATCGCATCCAGCAGTTGCGGTCCACCCAAAACGAAGCGTGAATCATCAGTCCTCGTGTATAGGCCGTCTGATTGTCCGTGTCGAGCCCTTTCATCCGGAACCCTCGTCCGTTCCTTCTGCCATGCTCTTTTGTCACAACAAATCTTCCTAGCGAAGAACAGTTGCTGCCAGGCTGGTTGCTGAATCGTGGCCGCTTGGCAGTACTGCCGCCACCAGGTCCATGCATCACGTATGTGCGTGCAATAATCTTCTTTTGTCGAAAGTCCCAGACAAAAAGGCGCGGTGTGCCCGATGGGATGGCGTAATCAACAAACAGGGCATAATGTTCGTTCAGATTGTGCCGGCGCGCAAAGGCCTGTGCCTTCTCGGCTCGTTCCTCTATAGTCTTATACTCTCTGTTATCAGGAAATGCTGGCAATCCGTAATACTTCCATGCCCAGTATAAGCCAAAGAGTGTTACCAACAAAGGGACAATTACCATGATTGCCGCTAAGACCCGAATCGTTCTTCTTTTTTTCATTTTTGTCGTTTTTTTACTATGATTGTTTTAGTTCTTTATTTCTTGTCAATTAAAGCCATAAGTGCTTTTTTGTTTGGAATAATGGGAATACACCATTGATTACAAATAAGTATTCCTATTAGAAACAAAGTGACAATCATGACAAGGTTTTTTAGAATTTTAATCATAGGCTTTGAATCATCTGTTTTTGTTTGACAGCGCAAAAGTATAAACTTAAAATGACATAAAAAAGAAAATCCCGCCACGTTGTATGAACTGGCGGGATTATTGTATGAACGGTAGCTTTACTACTTCATAGCTTGTTCATTTTCTCTTAGTTTTTCCATTTCATTGGTTACCAGACGGTGGGCACGGAAGAAATCGTTGAGCTCGCCGCGCAAATAGTTCCCAAGTTCTGGCATCTGTTCAAGAAATGGAAAGGTTGACTTGCAGTGAACGTCTACGCACTTCCCTTCTTCATCGATGGTGTAAACTGTTATTGTTGAACAATTCAGGTTAGAACTATTAATGGCTCTTTTCAGTCTTGAAAATTCGTCAATGTCATATAGTTCCACGTGTCCCCAGTGGGTGTCCCAAATGTGAACATACAACCCCTCGTCAGATGCATTGGCAAAGAAATGCTCCCCCTGATAAGCGAAGTAAATTCTGTCGTCATCTTCCTCTTCTGCAAACGTGGGTTGACAGCCAATCTCTTTCAGTGTTTGAATAAACAGTTCTCTTGTTCCAAAGTTTTCAGTTTTTTCGTTGGTTTCCATAAGCTCTTGTTTTTCTTCTTTTTGTTCATTTAGTTCTTTATGGTCTTCTTCTTTTAATTCATGTTTTTCCTTTAGTTCTTTTTCCTGTTGTGCTTTTTGTCCACTGACAGGTGTTTCTATTTCGTGAACCTTGTCAATGAGAGAATCTTTCTCCCGCTTATTCAAAAAATAAGCGACAATGGCAAAGGCAACAAACAAAGTTAGTGCAATAATAATTCCCATGAAATAATGTGTTTATATTGATTACATTGCAAATATACACTTTTTTTTCAAATTATCGCTTGTTTTTTCTATGTTTTATATGAAATACCCTGTTTGTTGTACGAAATGACATATGAACCAACAAAGGTGAGTTGTCAGGATTTATGCTTGTCAGTTTTTTAGAGTTGATTTAATCTATACGAGTTTGCACTCCTCAATGCCACGGAAGCCGTTGAGAAAGTCGCGGGCGGACATTCGGTTTTTACCGGTGAGCTGGAGCTCGAGGAGTTCTAGGCCATGAATGTAAAGGTGGTTCTTTTCGGTGTGGAATCCTTTTGATTGAATGTCGGCGGCGATGCGGGCTTTATAGATTTTCAGGATGATTTGTTTGCCGTCGGGAGTGACGAGGGTGGTCCAGGCACCGGGGTAAGGTGAGAGACCGCGAATGAAGTCGTAGATGCGTTTGGCGGGCTGTTGCCAGTCAATTTGACAAGTTTCTTTGAAGATTTTCGGGGCAGAGTGCAGTTCGGTGGTGGGGGCGATGAGCTGTTCCTGTGGCATGGAATCCACATGACCGTCGCCCTCGATGATGCGGTCGATGGTCTCGATGGCCACGTCGGCGCCGAGGCGCATCAGCCCGTCATAGACATACTCCACGTCGGCATCGTCGGGAATGTCGAAAGGCCGCTGCATGATGATGCGGCCCGTGTCGATGTCGTGGTCGAGGAAGAAGGTGGTGACACCCGTCTGACGCTCGCCATTAATGACTGCCCAGTTGATGGGCGCGGCACCGCGATATTGCGGCAGCAGGGCGGCGTGTACGTTGAACGTGCCGAAACGGGGCATGGCCCACACCACTTCGGGCAGCATGCGGAAAGCCACCACTACCTGCAGGTCGGCGTCGTAGGCGCGCAACTGGCTGACAAACGCAGGGTCCTTCATCTTTTCGGGTTGTAGCACGGGTAGACTGTGCTCCAGCGCGTATTTCTTTACTTCCGATGGCTGCAGTACACTGCCATGGCGTCCCACGGGCTTATCGGGCTGGGTGACAACGGCCACCACATTGTAACCGCCCTCTACAAGCCGCTGCAAAGTGCCGACTGCAAATTCGGGCGTACCCATGAATATGATGCGTAAATCCTTTTTATTCATTGAACTTTGAACTTTAAACATTGAGTAATTGTCACACAGAGGTACAGAGTAGAAGGAGTTTCTTTCTTCTCTGTTTCCTCCGTTTCCTCAGTGTGAGATTATGATATTAGTTTTTCTGTGAGAGATAATGTTATCTGTTCCTCAGTGTGAGAAGAGTCCTAACTCCTGATGATTTTTACCTCGCCGTTGAGGCTGAGTTTGATGATGCTGCTCGGCTGGTGAGGCTTGTGCTCTTGGCGGCGGCTCCAGCACACATAGTCAACGGCATTGATGATATCGGGGCTAATGTCGCGGTAGTTCTGCGGGGCAGGCTGTCCGCTGATGTTGGCACTGGTGCTGACGATGGCCTTTTGGAAACGGTAGCACAGTTCGCGTGAGAACTCCTCACGGGTGATGCGCATGGCAATGCTGCCGTCGTCGGCAATGAGGTTCGGAGCCAGGTTGACAGCACCGTCAAGAATGACGGTGGTGGGCTTGTCGGCCAACTCAATAAGGTCCCAAGCCACGTCGGGCACCTGGCGCACATAGCGTTGCAGTCTTCCTTCTGAATCGACAAGACAGATGAGGGCCTTCGAGTCGTCGCGCTGTTTGATTTGATAGACACGGGCCACGGCCTCGCTGTTGGTAGCGTCGCATCCGATGCCCCAGATAGTGTCGGTGGGGTAGAGGATGACTCCTCCACGGCGCATCACCTCCACCGCATTTCTTATATCTTCTTCTTTCGTCATAGTAAACTTGAAACCCATCCCGGAACCCACCCCAACCCTCCCGAAGGGAGGGAGTTCTGATTAGCTTGGGAAATGGAGACGTGATTAACTCCTCACTCACTAACTCCTCACTCCTAACTCTTAACTCCTCACTCCTAACTCGCGAATATCACTCCGCACTCATGTCGGCCACCATCTGGCGATATTGGGCATAGAGACGTGTGCGGTTGATATAGCCCAGCAGGCAGTTGTCGGTGTCTAGCACGGGGAGCATGATGGCATTGGTCTGTTCGAACTTTTGCATGACATCCTCCATGGGGTCGTTCACGCCCAGTGTGCAGGGTGGGGGCGACATGAGCTGTGCCACTTGAAAGTGGGTGTAAAGTTCCGTGCGGAACATCAGGTGGCGGATGTTGTCGATGTTGATTTCGCCGAGCAGATGGCCCGCATCGTCGAGCACAGGCAGAACGTTGGAGTTGCTTCGGCTGATGGCGTGGATGAGCTTGCCCAGCCACATGTCGGGCGAAACAGCTGTATATTCGCGGTCGATGACGCTGTTGAGGCTCATCAGCGTGAGCACGGCGCGGTCGGTGTGGTGGGTGATGAGGCGACCCTCGCGCGCCAGACGCATGCCGTAGATGCTGTGAGGTTCAAACATAATGATGACCAGATAGGCGCACACGCTAACGATGATAAGTGGGATGAACAGACCATAGCCGCCGGTGATTTCGGCAATGAGAAAGATACCCGTCAGCGGGGCGTGCATCACGCCGGCCATCACGCCGGCCATGCCCAGCAGTGAGAAGTTTTTCTCAGGGATATAAACGCCCACATTGTAGGTGTTCCATAGGCGGGCAAAGAGGAATCCGCCAAAGGCACCGATGAACAGCGACGGGGCGAATGTACCGCCGCATCCGCCGCCACCATTGGTGGCCGACGTGGCGAACACTTTGGTGAGCAGCACCATGGCAATATACAGTATGAGCAGGTTGCCGTGTCCGTAAAACAGCGAGTTGTTCATCACTGTGTTCCAGTCGGTTATGGTCTTTCCGTTCAGCAGAATGTTAATACTGTTGTAGCCTTCGCCGTAGAGCGACGGAAAGAGGAAAATCAGCGTGCTCAGCACCACTCCGCCCAATGCCAGCTTGGCGTAGGGCTTGCCTTTCATTTTGCCGAACAGCCATTCGCAGGCCGACATGGTGCGTATGAAGTAGAGACTCACCAGACCGCACATCACGCCCAGTAGGATGCTGGCCGGCACACGCTCGATGAGCCACTCGTTGTCGAGGGTGAAATGGAAGAGCGAGTCGGTGCCCACAAACAAATAGGTGAAGCAGGTGGCGGTGACGCGTGCAATGAGAATGGGGAGCAGCGAGGCCATGGTAAGGTCGATCATGAGCACCTCGAGCGTGAACACCAGTCCGGCGATGGGGGCCTTGAAGATGCCGGCGATGGCAGCGGCAGCTCCGCATCCCACCAAGAGCATCACGGTTTTGTTGTCCATCTTGAACGTTTGCGCCAGGTTAGAGCCGATGGCCGAGCCCGTGAGCACAATGGGTGCCTCGGCTCCCACCGAGCCACCGAAACCAATGGTGATGGCCGACGCGATGACCGACGACCAGCAGTTGTGCCCAGGCAACCGCGAGCGTTTTGTCGAGATGGCGTAAAGTATGCGTGTGATGCCGTGCGAGATATTGTCTTTCACAATATGGCGCACGAAGAGTGAGGTAAGATAAATGCCAATGACGGGATAAACCAAGTAGAGCCAGTTGAACGACGTGTAGTCGAAACTGGCGGTGAGTAGCAGCTGTATTTCCTTAATCAGCCAGTGCAACACGAGTCCTGCCACCGCCGCAAAGAAGCCTACGGCCAGTGCCAGCAGCAGTGTGAATTGTTTGTCGGATATGAATTTTGGTTTTTCCATTTAGTTGTTCTATGGTAACCTGACGTTTTACCAGAGAACGTTGATGCGGTAGCCTAGAGTCACCGACACGGTGTGCATGTGAGTCTGTCCGAGAATGCTCTTAGCCTTGGCAGACTTAGGAAGTTTGTTGAGCGAGAAGTCATATTGTGCCTCCAGCTGCAGTCTTCCCACGCTGACGGCGATGCCTGCGGGGATAGACACCAGTCCACGGTGTATCTCGTCTTTGAATCCCTCTTTGCGACCGTCAAAAGTGTATTTGGCGTTCAGGATGCGGGCTAGGTGAATACCGGTGAACAGCGCAATGCCGTTGGCGATATAGTATTTGCCGAGATACTGGGTGTTGAGCACGTCCAAGTGGTAGTTGTAGGGTCCGGAGTTGACGGTCTCGCCCGATTTGCTGGTGTATGGTGAGTACACGTTTTTCGATCCGATGCGCGAATAGTGGATGTCGAAAGTGAGTGACAGGTGGTTGTTGAAAAACACCTCAGCGTCGCCGCCGGCCCTAGGACCAAACATCCAATCGCCTCCGTGGGTGGGGAAGTTCGAAGCGGCTGCTCCTACTTTGGGCGTGGCCCAAAGCTCCCAGAGATTATGCTGCTGAGCACTCACGTTGCTAACGGCGGCCACCATCATCATGGCCAGTAGAATGAACTTTTTCATCTTTTTATCTTACCTTACAATATTTTTTCTTGCTGCAAAGGTACGTCATGTTGGTCGGAATACAAAATAAAAACCTGTTTTTTTTAAGTTTTGGGGTCGTTTTCTTGATTTAAAACTTGATTTTCTCGAATTCCTCGTTCACGATATCCGCCAGACAAACGCCTCCCAGTCTGGCAGCCCACTTCATTCGCCGGTTGTTTTTCACCTTCGTGGCATAATAGCGCAGGCAAGTGCGAACAATTGGAATATACACCGAGGCATAGTCTTTTTCATAGATGCGCGTCATACGCAATGTATGGTGCAACCCGTCGTGCACCATTATATGTAATTCTCTGTCGATAAGGTTTTTATAGTTCATGGCTTTAAGTGTTTTTACATTTCGTTATTTTGCGCTTACCTTCTAATGGATTTCAGGAATCTGAGAGTGGCCAATCATCGGGATATAAGCTTTGCTATACTCACCCATTGGGAAAAACCATCTCAGAGTGGAGAGGGCTCATTCGGAATAATCCACCCACATCACCTGAACTTCTGCAACTTTGTGCAAAGGTAACACAAAAAATCGGTTGGGCGAACGAAATGACGATTTTTTTCAAGCCGTTCCTCTCATCTCGCCGTTAGTTGTTGATGCGGCCCTCAGCAGAGGATTTTTATCTCCCGACGAAAGGTTGAAATTTTCTAGCCTGTATTATTCATAAGTTTTTTATTTCTACGCTACTCGCCTTTCAAAAACAAATAAAAACAAAAGCAAACAAGGAAAAACAGGTTTTTTTAAAAAACTTCTGTTTTTATTAGTTTTTCCTGGTTTTTCTTGGTTTTTTTAAAGGCGCGGAGCGTAAATCGTCTTTCTTTGTGAATAATGCAAGCTATATAATTTGAACGCCGCACCGCGAGTTATAACATCATCTCTGCACGTGGCCGTCATATGTCACGACGACAACCAGAAATTATCTAGAAAATTTTTGTTTATTGTCGTGAAATAAATCTGCGTTGTTTGTCTGTAGGCTCTTAATAACTGGCGGCAATTGATTCATGTCAAGGTTTTCTTTCTCTTTTTCGCTTTTTCCGAGGATAAGGGCGAAAAATTCGGCCTTTTTCCTTTTTATTGTAGAATAATTGTTGTATCTTTGCACGCGCAAAGACGGTGTTTGCGAATCTGCGAAAACCTAATGGTTTTCAGAAGTGGTGAAGTAAATCTTCTGTTCTGTGCCCTTTTCAGTGTATTTATCTCCGCGCTTTTTTACAATAGAGAGCACGGCAAGGAAAGTGTGTACAGAAGTCAGGTTTGCAAAGCCGTAGTAATGTTATTTTTCCTTAGTTTCTTCAAATGGATAATCTTCACAGTGCATTCAAGACCCTTTTCGGTAACGAAGAGGCGCAGTTTCAGATTTTCTCACCCTACCGCATCTGTCCCCTCGGAGCGCATGTCGATCATCAGCACGGACTCGTTTCGGGCTTTGCCTTCAACAGCGGCATCGACTTTCTGCTTTCAGAGACCGAAAGCGGCAAGGTGGAGATGGCATCGCTGTCGTTCGACGGTCTGATGACTTTCAACGTGCGCCGTCCTGTAGATGAGAAACAGGGCAACTGGGGCGACTATCTGCGAGGTGCCGTCTGGGCCATGCAGCACGATTTCCACCTGAAGAAAGGCCTGCGTGGCATTGTCAAGGGCTCCATGCCCATCGGCGGTGTGTCGTCGTCGGCAGCCTTGCTGTGCGGCTTTGTGTTGGCCTTGAGCCGTGTCAACGGATTGAACCTGAGTAAGATGCAGGTTATCCGTTATGCCTCGTTGGCCGAGCGCAAGTATGTGGGGCTGAACAATGGCATTCTCGACCAGGCCTGCGTGGTGCTCTGTGAGAAAGACAAGCTGTTGTTCCTTGACACAGAAACCGAGGACTATCAGTTGTTGAATTATGGAAGAAAGGCCGCGGCCGGTTGCAAGCCGTTTAAGTTTGGCATCTTCTTCAGCGGCGTCACCCGCAAACTGACCGGCACCGACTATAACCTGCGTGTGTCGGAATGTAAGACAGCCGCATGGAATATGCAGGCTTACGAGGATATTCCCCTCAAGGAATTTCAGGACACCCGTCTGCGCGATGTTGATGAGCGTCTGTTCGAGAAGTACGAAAAGCAGATGCCCGCGCGTTTTGCCCGTCGTGCCCGTCATTTCTATACAGAGTGCGAGCGTGTGCGCAAAGGCATCGAGGCCTGGGAACAGGGTGACATCGAGTGTTTCGGACAGTTGGTGTTTGAGAGCTGCGAAAGTTCGATGAACAACTACGAGTGCGGTTCGCCCGAGCTGATAGCCCTTTACAAAATCATGCGCCGCACCGATGGCATTTACGGTGGCCGTTTCAGTGGTGCCGGTTTCAAGGGCGCCTGCATCGCACTGGTTGACCCTGAGAAGGAAGAGAGCATCCGTGAGTTCGTCACCGCCGAGTATCTCAAGGAGTTCCCGCAGTATAAGGACTCTTTCCAGATGTTCTTCTGCGACTCTTCCGACGGCGTAGGCTTCGTAACCGCTAACTCCCACTAACCTCCCATTAACTTCCGCTAACTTCCGTTATCTCCTGCAACCAAATGAAAACCATCGTTATTGCCGCCGGCTACGCCACTCGTCTTTATCCGCTGACGGAGAACTTTCCGAAGCCGTTGCTGAAAATCGGTGACAGGACCATTCTCGACCGTCTGTTAGACGATATCGACGGCATAGAAGACATCGACGAGCACATCGTGGTCACCAACCATAAGTTTGCGCACCACTTCGACGAGTGGGCGGCTGAGCGTGATGGCAAGCCCATCTGCATCATCGACGACGGTACGGAAACCAACGATACCCGTCTTGGAGCCGTTCGCGACCTGCTTTTGGCCCTGACGGGTCATCCCGATGGCCAATCGCCGGCACTCATCAACGATGATATTCTGGTGATAGCCGCTGACAATATCCTGGAATTCTCGTTCCAGGGCTTTGTGGATTACTTCAAGCAAAAGCAGACATCGGTTATCATGTGTCATCACGAGCCGGAGTTGCGGCGGTTGCAGCGTACGGGTGTGATTGCCGTTGACGACCAGATGCGCGTTCTTGAGATGCAGGAGAAACCCGAGCATCCCGTCAGCCATTGGGCAGTTCCACCTTTTTATATATATAAGCACACAGATCTTCCCCTCATCCTCGATTGCCTCAGCCACGGTTGCGGCTTCGACGCGCCGGGAAACCTTGCCCATTACCTCGTAGGGTGTACCACCCTCCATGCGTGGCCCATGCCCGCCGGCCGTTTCGACATCGGCTCCCTCGACTCTCTGGAGGAAGCCCGAGCAAAGTTCGGCTGAAGTGCCTCACACAGAGTAGCTTTTTCTCTCACCCCGAGGCTTTTGTTTATTCTCACGCAGAGGCGCGGAGGTTTTTTGAGTAAAGGAGGAAATGTGAGTTAGGGAGTAGAGGTTAAGAGCAAAGAGAGAGATAAGAGTAAAAAGAGGGATATGAGAGTAAGAAAGAGCAAGAGAGTAGGAGAGAGGAGATGATTGACGAGGATTACACTTACAGATTGCTCTCTTGTGCTTACGAAGTCCATTCTGCTTTAGGACCAGGATTGCTGGAAAGTGTTTACGAGAAGGCGTTGGGTTATGAGTTGGAACAGAACGGTTTCAGAGTTCAGCATCAGATACCAGTAATAATAAAATACAAAGACAAGGAGTTTGACAATGATTTGAAGTTGGACATCATGGTGGATGATCAAGTTATCATTGAGTTGAAATCCGTAAAGGAAATCCTTCCTGTTCACCAGATGCAACTGCTCACTTATTTGCGGCTCACCAACACGCAATTAGGGTATATTATCAATTTTAATGTTGATCAGTTGAAAAACGGGATTCAAAGGATAGTCAATAATTTCAGATATTAATTTCTTGACAGTTCTCCTTTTCTCAAAAAATCTCCTTTCCTCAAAAAAACTCCTTATCTCAAAATAAACTCCAAGTCTCCAAAACCTTCTCTTTATCCTCAGAAAACCTCTGCGCCTCTGCGTGAGAAATCAATAATTCTGTGTGATACAACTTTTCTGTGTGAAACAATTATTCTCTGAGTGAGAGAAAAAACTCTTAAGAAATTGAAGATATTAGTTACAGGAGCCGCAGGCTTCATTGGGTCAAAGACCGCTGCCATGCTCGCCGCACGAGGCGACGAGGTGGTGGGCGTTGACAACATCAACGATTATTACGACGTGCGACTGAAGTACGGCAGACTGCGCTCGTGGGGCGGCATTGCCTTCGAGGGCAAGGAGATGCCCTACGGACAAGTGTATCTCAGCATGACGATGCCCAATTATAAGTTTATCCGCATGGATATTGCCAATAAGACGGCTGTGGATGCGTTGTTTGAGACCGAACGGTTCGACAAGGTGCTCAATCTGGCAGCTCAGGCAGGTGTGCGCTACAGCATCACCAATCCCTACAGCTATCTGCAGAGCAACCTCGTGGGATTTCTCAACATCTTAGAGGCTTGTCGCCATTTCGGAGTGAAACATCTCGTATATGCCTCTTCGAGCAGCGTCTATGGACTGAACACTGAGGTGCCCTATAGCGAGGATCACAAGGTGGACTCGCCCGTCAGTCTGTATGCGGCAACCAAGAAGAGCAACGAGCTGATGGCTCATGCTTATAGCAAACTCTATGGCTTTGCCACTACGGGCCTTCGCTACTTCACCGTTTATGGTCCTTGGGGGCGCCCCGACATGTCGCCCATGCTCTTCGCCGGCGCCATCGCGCGTGGGGAGGCCATCAAGGTGTTCAACCACGGTGACATGATTCGCGACTTCACGTTCATCGACGATATTGCCGAGGGCACCATCCATGCCATCGACCACCAGCCCGTGGCCGAGGAGTGCAAGAATTGCGTTCCTTATAAGGTTTATAACATTGGTTGCAGCAACCCGGTGAAACTCATGGACTTTATCTCTGAGATTGAGCAGGCTTACGGCGAAGAAGCCAAGAAGAAATTCCTGCCCATGCAGCCTGGCGATGTTTATCAGACCAATGCTGACACCCGCCATTTGGAGGAAGACTGTGGCTACAAGCCCCACTGGTCGCTCCACAACGGCATTCAGGAGTTTATGAAGTGGTACAAGAGCGACGAGAATCCCCTCAAAAGCTAATCATCCATCATCACCCATTACCTAACACCCATCACCCACCACCCAACAATGAAAATAGCAGTAGCAGGAACAGGTTACGTAGGTCTTTCTATCGCAACCCTGTTGGCACAACATAATGAAGTAACTGCCGTTGATGTGATTCCCGAAAAGGTGGAACTCATCAACCAGCGCAAATCACCTATTCAGGACGAGTATATCGAGAAATACCTGGCAGAGAAGGAGTTGAACCTCAAAGCCACGCTCGACGGGGCAGCTGCCTACAAGGATGCTGACTTCGTGGTGATTGCCGCTCCGACGAACTACGACCCGATCAGGAATTTCTTCGACACCCATCATATTGAAGATGTCATCGACCTGGTGCTTTCGGTCAATCCGTCGGCAGTGATGGTCATCAAGAGTACCATTCCTGTGGGTTATTGTCGCTCGCTCTATGTGCGATATTCCCAGAAAGGTGTTCAGCAGTTCAATCTGCTGTTCTCGCCAGAGTTTCTCCGTGAGAGTAAAGCCTTGTACGACAACCTCTATCCGTCGCGCATCATTGTGGGCTATCCTAAGCTAATTTCGCAGTACCCTGAAGAGAATGAAGCCATCCGTAAGGTGGCTGATGTCAACAAGTTGCAGCAGGCTGCTGAGACTTTTGCTTCGCTTTTGCAGCAGGGCGCCATCAAGCAGGACATTCCCACCCTGTTCATGGGCATGAAAGAAGCCGAGGCCGTGAAACTTTTCGCCAACACCTATCTGGCCCTGCGTGTCAGCTACTTCAACGAGCTGGACACCTACGCCGAGGTGAAGGGCCTCGACTCACAGGCCATCATTCAGGGCATCGGTCTCGATCCACGTATCGGTACCCACTACAACAACCCGTCGTTCGGCTATGGCGGCTACTGTCTGCCCAAGGACACCAAGCAGCTCCTTGCCAACTACGAGCA
>JAEEGL013345191.1_pt1 | contig 12333 bp, 10 predicted proteins | sample 9134231 | NCBI WGS metagenome assembly JAEEGL01 (sample SAMN16246548, study PRJNA631951) | gut metagenome | biome: gut microbiome; feature: rumen; material: fiber-attached | host: Bos | place: Iran: Karaj | collected 2018-10 | reverse complement strand
TCCTATAAAACCATTGGAACCTGTTACTAAAACTTTCATATTCCACCTACTTATTTTTTTAATATTGCTTTTACTTCTTCTTTACTAAGTTTATTATCTTTATTCTTATCAGCTTTTAGGATTTTTGTCCCCATATTTTCTAATTTATCTACTGTTTTCTTTTCTTCTGTTGAATCAACTAATCTCTTTGCTAATTCTTCTTGTACATAATCTGTTGTTAATAATTTTTTAACTACTCCATCTACATCAAGTCTCTTAGTATTGTGTGATGTATATGCTTCATCAGCCATTGTTTCTACTTTACCTTTAACAACAAATTTATCATAATTTAAATCTCTATTATCTGATGCTACTCTATAATAATGTCCCATATCTTCACATCTAAGTCTCTCTTCTCTTGTCATTAATGTTTCAAATAGTTTTTCTCCATGTCTAGTTCCAATTATATTTGTTCCAGTATCTCCAAATAATTTTTGTACAGCTTTAGCTAAATCTCCTATTGTAGATGCATCTGATTTTTGGATAAATAAATCTCCCGGATTAGCATGTTCAAATGCAAATTGTACAAGGTCCACTGCCTCATCTAAATTCATTAAAAATCTGGTCATATTTGGATCTGTAATAGTAATAGGATTTCCTGCTTTTATTTGATCTATGAATAGCGGAATAACACTACCTCTTGAGCACATAACATTTCCGTATCTAGTACAACATATAACTGGTCCTCCTCTTTGAGCTGATATTCTTGCATTTGCGTAAATTACTTTTTCCATCATTGCTTTAGAAGTCCCCATTGCATTAATAGGATATGCCGCCTTATCTGTAGATAAACAAACAACTCTTTTTACTCCTTCTTCCATTGCAGCATGTAATACATTATCTGTACCGATTACATTAGTTCTAACTGCCTCCATAGGATAAAATTCACAAGATGGAACTTGTTTTAATGCTGCAGCATGAAATATAAAATCTACTCCTACCATAGCATCTTTTACACTTTGTAAATTTCTTACATCTCCAATATAAAATGTAACTTTATTTGCATATTCAGGATATTTTGCTTGCAATTTATGTCTCATATCATCTTGTTTTTTCTCATCTCTAGAAAATATTCTTATCTCTCCTAAATCACTTTTTAAAAAATGTTTTAACACTGTGTTACCAAATGAACCTGTCCCTCCTGTAATCATTAATACTTTTTTATTAAATATACTCATTTTAATTCACCTTTCTTTTTAATTTTAATATAGAACTTATTAATTCTTTTTCGTCTTTATTTAATCCAAATATCCACATTGTTATAAAATAAACTATACACATAATTATAGACTTTAATAACAAATTTACAATTGAATAATTAGTAATGAAATTATTAATTATATATCCACATATTATAGCTAAAATAATAGATGGTATTATTCCCTTTGCTAAGTCTTTATAATATCTAATAATATCAACTTTTAATTTTTTATAGAATATTATATCCATAACGAAAATATCCCCTAATAATATAGATATAAAAGTACCTATAGTGGCTCCTAATAGAGGATTCCACTTAATTAAAAATATTGTCAATATTATATTTATCAAAACTATAAAAAATTTTAAAAAAGCTTGTTCTTTATGTTCATTCATAGCCCATAAAATCTGAGTACCTACAGATTTAACTAAAACAAACATATGAGCACTCATTAATAGAATTGCAACAATAAATGCATCTAAATTTTCTTTTCCTGCCCATAAATAAATAAATTCTTTTCCTTCAATTAAAAATACACCCCAAATCAATATTAAAACCATTAATATAATTCTTCCTATTCTGACCATTTCATTAGTTATCTGTTCTTTTGAAGCATTATTTTCAACCATTTTTACAATTCCTGGCATTAATACTCCTGTAAATGCAGAACCTATAGTTTGAAAATATTGTGTTATTTGTGATCCTATTCCATATATTGCTAAAATAATTGAAGATGATGCAACTATAGAACCTATTAATATCTGATCTATAGTAGAATTTAACTGAGTGGGTATCATCTGTAATAATATTAAACTTGAATACATTACCACTTCTTTAATAAATTTACTATTTATATTTTTAAATATAGGTTTAATTTTCATTTTAACTATGACATAAAATACAAAATATACTCTTAAAAATATAGTCAATAATAAATTAACTATTACTATACCATAACTATTCATTCCTTTTTTTAAAACTATGTATGTAATTATTATTTTTAGTATTATCTGTATAATAGTACAACCTTTTGAAATTGAAAATTTTTCATATGCAATTAAAATATTATTGTATGCAGATGTACCTAAAACAATTGCAGATGTTATCATAGTTATAAACAATAATTTCTGTCCTAAATCTATCTCAGCCTGTGTTAATCCTTTTGCAAAAAAACTAGGGAAATTAACAACTATTACTATACCTATAATCATAACTAATATTGCTATAATAAAATAATAAATTGTTGCTACACCTAAAAATTTCCCCTCATTTGTTTTATCATTTTTTGCTCTATATTTTGATATATATCTTATAGTTGCATTTCCTACACCTAAATCTAATAATAACAAATAAGTATTTATTGCAATAGTTAATTTATATACACCATATTCAGCTTGACCTAAAGTCCTAATTATAAATGGCGTTAGAAACAAAGTTGAAATGACTTCAAAAAACATTAAAATATATGATAATATTACTCCAACTCGTCTATTCATATATTATTCCTTCTCCTTTATATTTTCTATAAAAATCCCTATCTTTTTTTTTGTTTTACTATCTAATTCTTTTATAACTTTTTTCCCGTCATAATTATCATTCAAGTCAACAGACATTATAATTTTTGCAATTTCTTCCGGAGTTTGTCTCTCATAATAATACATACAATTACCTATATCTGATTGTTCTATTGCAGGAAGCCTAATGCTTACAACTCTTAACCCATTAGCCATATATGAAAGTATTTTACTTGGAAAAGATGTGTTATTAAATGCTGCATCTGGATTTTGAGTGCAAAGTCCAATATCGCATTTTTGAATAAATCTAACATATTCGTTACCTGTTAATAGCCCATGATATGTAATTTTCGCTTTAGTTTTTTGTAAAATTTCATTTATCATTTGTTTAGTATATGCAATTTGTTTATTAGTACCAAATCCCAATATATGAACATGATACTTTTCTGATAAATATTTAGTTGCATTTACAGCTTCAACACTACCTTTTTTTGGATCAAATGTTCCAGCATATACGCAATGTATCTTTTTATCCTTAAACTTACTATTATTCATCGCTTCTTCAACTTTGTATGTACCATAAATAATAATTGAAGGTTTTTTATACTTGTTAATCTCATTATCTAATAAATTTGTTGGAAAAATATAACCTGATGCTTTAGATACATATTTAAGCTCTTTTTTTCTAGTATTATTCCTATTGTTTACATCCGCATATATTTCTTCCATTTCCAAAATAAATTCTTTATGTTTTTTATTTAAAAATTTTATTAGTTTTAACAATAATAATGAGTGATAAACTATTATTTTACAATCTTTATTGATGCAATTCTGTTTTATATATTTCTTTTGTGATATCCATGTTAAACACCTTCCCATGACTCTTAATACTCTGAATTTAGATGTGTATGTTTTAAAAAAATGTATTTTGTTATTGCCTCTTTTTATATCATAATCATTATATTTTTTTAAAACTTTATTTCTGATATTTTCTTCACAAAAAGAAATTATTTCGACTTCATATCCTAAACTATTAAGGCATTCTATAACATAATCCATTTTTGTATCTGCAGAAGGTGCTGTTTTTCTATTACTACATGGATTTTTGTCTGAATAAAATCCTATATAATATATTTTTTTCATTATTTTTCACCTATTCAACATAATAATTCTTTGTAAACTTTTATATATTCTTTTGACATACTTTCCTTAGAATATTTTTCTTTTGCTATTTCTTCTATCTTCTTATTTTTTTTATTATTTAAAAATAAAATAGTCTCTTTATATAATTGTTCCATATCACCGTATTCTACAAATGAACTATATTCTTTTATAGCTATTTGTTCTGGTGCACCAGCCTTAAATCCTACTACTGGTGTGCCACAGCAAAAACTTTCTGCTGTAGTCATAGAAAATGTTTCTTTTTTGCTAGTTAAAACAAATAAATCTGACATAGAATAATATTTAGCTAATAAATGTTGATCATTTATCTTACCTAATAATGTTATATTTTCAGGCACTTTAATATCACTTTTATATTCACCTGCTACTAATATTTGAACATTTTTATTTTTTAATTTTTTAGCTAATTCAATAATGTAGTATCCACCTTTAATATGATTTTTTTTATTATTAAAAGTAGGAGTAGCATGAAATATTATTTTCTTATTATCCAATTTTAATTTTTTTTTCAGATCATGTGTATCGTATGATTTGAATATGTCTGTGTTAACACCATTTAGTATAACTCTGTGTTCAAATTGATTTAAAATCGGCGCTTCTTTTGCTCTTTTCATAAGCCATGGAGAAACTGATATTATTTTCAAGTTTTTAAATCCTTTAAAAGATTCGTACATTTTTTTCCATGACAGATTTGTATTATCTAATAATAAGCTTTTTGTTTCTTCTTTTTTTCTGTCACAATTACCACATCCTGTTTTCCATTTATCACATTCCAACGAATAACTGCAATTAGCTGTATACATAAATTCGGCATGTAATGTTAAAACAGTTTTTATATTATTTGTATTTAACCAATGTATAAATCTGTATATATTAACAGTATGACCATTTATGCAGTGTATATGTACAATATCTGGTTTTTCTTTTAATATTATTTTTATTAATTTATTAGTAGAAAAATAACATCCTCCATACATAATTCCAGTAATTCGATTTGTTAAAGCATTATATTTTTGAATAATAGTATTTGAAAACTTATATACATTATCATCTTTTATTTTTTTTCCATTTCCATAACAAACTATAGAGTTATACTTTTCTTCTAATAATTCATTATGAATTTCATGTACTATTTTTCCAGTACTTCCAACTGGATATACATTATTCACTTGCAATACTTTCATATAATTACCTCCAATATGGTATATATGGAAATATGTTTAAAACATCATTTCCTGTATATCCATTATAAATAAAGTAGACAAAGAAAAATATAGACATTATTATTACAGACAATTGCAGTATTCCATAATCTTTTTTATATCCTATATTTATAACCTTTGGAATTAATATTGGTACAAATAATAATGTATAATAATTCATTCTCATTACTATTGGATTTATCGGAACAAATAATTGAAACATTGTTGATAAAATTAACATGTTCCTCAGTCCCATAAATTCCTTATTAATCTTATTTTTGTCTGGAAAAACAAAACAGTAAATAATAAATAAAATCAATAATATTAATATTGAATATTGACCTGTTGATGTTACAAATCCATAATTATCTTCATATATAGGGTTATAAATGTGTAATAAAAACGAAAAAATTTGTTTATTAAATACATAAGTAATTATCATAGTCGGTATAATAATATATAACCACTTTTTTGTTATCTTAGCATGATAAACTGGATAAAAAATCAAACAAAACATAGCTGATTTATGAAAATACATTGCTATTATTACACATATTATATATTTAATTACTTTTTTATCTTGAATATATTTAAAAGCAAATATTATTATTCCCATCGCTATCGACTGCCTTAATCCAGAAAAAAACATTGAAAATGGAGCTACAACCATAAATAATGCTATTGTAAGTATTCCATTCTCAGATTTCTTATAATAAAGAACAGCTATTGGAATAATAGACATTAAAGCAACAATAAATAGAAAAAACTGAAAATTCCCACCAATCATAGAAATAATTTTATTTAGAATGTAATACAGTTTTTCTCCTTTTTTTGAAAAATTCAATACCTTATCTAATGATGAATTTGAAAAGACGCGAAAAAAACCAGAATACATTTTTAAATCCGTTCCACATTCTATACTTCTTAGTGATAGTAAAACAATTAATATAATAAAAAACATGCTAATACATATTTTATTTAACTTTTTTCCTCGTAACATTCCAATTAAATATATTATTGTCGGTACTAATATCAATATATAATATGGTAACATATTTTTCTCCTTCTATCTATTATTGCATATTTCTATAAAATCATTTCTTAATTTATTTTGATTATATTTAATGTCATGATTTTTTATTGCAAATTTTCTTATTTCTTTTGAATCTTGTATTATATGATTATTATTAACTAAATTGTAAATCTTACTATCAATATCTTCTATTTGATTAATTACGTAAGCTCCTGGAATTTTACTTATGTATTTAATTGAAGCAACATTATCAGGTCCTATTCCTAATAAACAACTACCACTTTGCAAACAATCGATTATTTTCGTTGAAAAAGAGTATCTTACGTAATATATATTATCAGCTTCAAATGATTCTACATGAAGAACATAATCAGCTTCACTTTCTATTTTTTTTATTTCTTCATATTCCCTTTTTCCTACAATAATTGAACTACCTGGTATATTTAGTTTACTTTTAAGTTCATCTGTTATAGTTGCTCCAGTATATATTTCCAAAATTGCCTTTTTCTCTTTTTTGTTGCATTTATCTATAGCTTTTGAAATTTTTGATAATATTTCATCTCTTCCGTAAAACAAATTTCCAGCATATACAAATTTTAAAATATCATTATTTTTTTCTTTTACTGGTTCATTAAAATTACATCCCTTATATAAAATTTCAATTCTTTTTTTGAAGATTTTACCATATTCTTCACATAATTCTTCAGATGCTCCATATAATTTATCAGACAATGCAATTATTTCTTCAAATTCTTTTTTTAATTTTCTTCTCCTAAATATTGACTTTTTTTGATAATCCCCGTAAACATCGTCAGCTATAAATAACACAATTTTTGCATTGGTATTTTTCTTTATATATTCAATAATTGGTTTCAAAATAGATACACTCGTTAAAAATGCAAAAAAAATATCTGGTTTAGTTTCATCTATATACTTTTTAAAATTATTATTTAACCATTTTTTTCTTCTGAATATAAAATCCATAATAGCATACGCTATATTCAATGAATATTTATGTAATAAGTCAATATATCTTTGTTCTCTATTACTTTTTTTTTCATTATTATCCAACATATTATTTTCTCTATAAAATGCTTTTCCAATTTTCTCTTTTTTAAAATAATTCTTTATCATATCCATTATAGTCATACGATAATATTTTTTACAAATATTATTATTAGGATTTGCATTTCTTAAAAATATATTTGAAAATACATCCCCATTCCATACGTCACCACAGAAAAAATTAGATATAGTATTACCTAAAGATTTGGTATCATCCCATGCACTATTACTAAATACCAATATATTCATAAATTCCTCCATATTTCATTATATTTATTAAAATAATATCTTTCTAAATGTTTTCTTTCATTTTCAATATTATATTTTTTTATACCATCAGTAAGTATTATTTTTCTATGTTTAATTATAATTTCTTTTATTCTTCTTATCCATATGTTTTTATTAAGACTAATAAATTCTATTCCATCAGATATCTTTACTATTTTTGGTACATTATCACTAACCAAGCATTGTAATTTGTTAATCTGTGCTTCAATCAAAACCATTCCTAAGCCTTCGTACAATGACGGAAATAAAAATAAATCCATTGCTTGATATAATTCTGCAACATCATCCCTTTGTCCAAGAAATTGAACAGAATCATTTAATCCTAAATTTTCCACTTTTTCTTTCATTTCTTCCATTAATGGGCCTTGCCCTGCAAGTAATAGTAACGAATTATTATTTTGCTTATGGACTTCATTAAAAATATCAATTAAAAATCTATGATTTTTTTGTTCTACAAATCTACCTATATGTCCTATAACCAAAGTGTCATCATCAATTTTTAATTCTTTTCTTTTTTCTCTTCTTATATTTTCATCAAATTTAAACTTTTCTAAATCAATTGCATTGTTTAAAAGATACACATTTCCTTTATCATATTCCTTATTACCAAATAGCCATCTTCCAGAAAATTCACTGCAACACATATAATCTGTTGCAAATAGTTTACTAAATGGTCTTAATATTTGTTTTAATAAGTTTTTTTTCTTTTCTTTTTTATTTGTTGTTGAATGGCTGTGTGCAATCCTTATAGGAACACCTGCACATTTTGCTGCAAATAAACTAAATACAGATAAAGTATTAATATGTGAATGTACTATTTTATACTTTCCTTCTTTTAAAACTCTTTTTAAATCTTTATGGTACTTAAATACTTTTTGATATGGTGGTATTAATATTACTTTTCCACCAAGTTTTTCTATTTCTTCATACGGAATATTAGTTGAATCATTATCGCATATAAAGTCGAATTGTATTTTGTTTCTATCTATATGTCTATAGTAGTTCATAACTACAGCTTCTACTCCACCGCCAAGCCATTTTCCCATAATTTGAGCTATTCTAATAGGTGCGTCTTCCATCATTTTTGCCCTTTCTTAAATTTTTGTATTATCTTTTTATACTCTTCTAAAAAATAACTACTAATTGTAAAAATATAATTAGTAGTTTAAATCTACATTTTTAGCTTACACAGCCCCTTCTTTTCTTAATACGGATGCAACAGTTTTAAACAAAATCTTAATGTCCATCCATACAGAAAACATTCTAACATATTTGTATTCCATAAACACTCTTTCTTCATAGCTTGTGTCACTTCTGCCATTAGCTGCCCAATAGCCTGTAATTCCAGGTTTTACAGAAAGAATTTCTTTTTTGTATATTCCAAACTTTTCAATTTCGCCATCTACTACTGCTCTAGGTCCTACTATACTCATATCACCTTTTAAAACATTTATAAATTGTGGAAATTCATCAAGGCTTGTTTTTCTAAGAAAACTTCCTATTTTTGTAATTCTAGGATCATTTTTTAATTTTCTATTTTCTTCCCATTCTTTTCTTGCTTCTTCATCTTCTTCTAATAATTTTGCTAGTCTTTCATCAGAATCCACAACCATTGTTCTAAATTTATACATATTAAAATATTTACCATTTTTTCCTATTCTTTTATGACAATAAAACACTGGTCCATCATCTTTAACCTTCTTATTTGCTATGTACACTCCAATTGTTATAGGAATTAAAAATATAATTCCAACAATTGCACCTATTATGTCTATAATCCTTTTAAAGAATAAATTTATTGTTCTTAAAACTGCATTTTGTTTTTTATTTGCAACTAAATATTTTATATCATTGTTTTCTTTAACTTCATATTTTGATTCTTGCTTTTGTGTGTCATCATATTCAATAACATCCTGTAGTTCTTCTATTGTGGTCCCTACAGCTTCTGCTACTTTTGTGTTCATTATAAATTCCCCCAAATTTATTTTTTACTCTTAAGTTTTTTAAATATTGTGATTACACACAAAAAAATACATACCCCTGTAGCAACTCCCAAAGAATCAATTAAAACATCTGTTAATTGACCACTTCTGCCTTCAACAAATAGTTGATGGAATTCGTCTGTACAAGCGTATGTAGCTCCTATACCTATACTATATATTATTCTATTTTTATCTTTAATATTATATGTATTTATATAATTCGCTATTAGAATTCCGCCTATGGCATAAAGTGTGAAATGTGCTAATTTTCTTATATACGGGTCTAGTTTGTCTGTTATTTGCTCTTTTTCTATACTAGATTTACCCGCAAAAAACACATTTACTATTCTTTTGGTTAAGTTTAAACTTGTATTTTGTGATGTATCTGCTGGCTGATTGGAGAATTTAAATACTACTATCATCCATATTACAGCAAATATCAAAAACACAGGTCGAACTATGTAATTTTTTGTCGCATTTTTCATTTTTATTCTATAGCAAATATATATAAAAGTCAATAGGAAATTTTGTATTTTTACATTTTTTTTGGCATTTCTATTCCAAGTAATTTTGCTCCACTTTTTAATACTTTACTAGTCGCTAAACTCAAGTATACTCTAGCATTTTGCAATTTTTCATCTTCGCATATTATTTTGTTTTCATTATAAAATGCACTGTATGATTTTGCTAAATCTATAAGGTATCTAGCCAAAATTGAAGGTTCTGATTTTTCTATTACTTGATTTAATATTTCTTTAAAGTTATATATTAGTTTTAATATATTATATGAATATTCATCTTGCAATAATTCTACATCTATATTTTCATATTTTGGTATTTCTTTTATTTTCTCTAGTACACTTTTTGTTCTAACATAAGTATATTGAATATATGGTCCTGTTTCTCCTTGGAAGTTTAACATAGCATTTATATCAAAAACTTCATCTTTTATTCTACTTGTAGCTAAATCGTTGAATATTACTGCTCCTATTCCTACTTTTTTTGCTATTTCCTCCTTGTTTTCTAAATTTGGATTTTTTTCTTCTATTATTTTTTTAGCTTCATTTATTGTGTCATTTAGCAAATCTTCTACCTTTACAAAGTTGCCTAATCTTGTTGACATTTTTCCTGTAGATAATCTTACAAAACCATAAGGTACATGTTCTAACCCATTTGTATATTTTTCATCTAAGCCTAATAATTTTGCAACTTCAAATATTTGGCTAAAGTGAAGATTTTGTTCATAAGATGTTACATATATGCATTTGTCAAAGTCATAAGTTCTTGCTCTGTAAAGTATTGCAGCTAAATCTCTTGTTGCATATATTGTTGAGCCATTAGATTTACATATTATGCAAGGAGTTTGTATTCCTTTATCTTTTAAATCTATAATCATAGCTCCTTCAGACTCTTGAAGCTTTCCTGTTTTTTGTAAAATTTGTATTACCTCGTCTGTTTTATCTGCATAAAAAGCTTCTCCATTCCAAGAATCGAATTTGCTTCCAAGTAAATCATATATTTTTTGAAATTCCTTTATGCTTAAATCTTTAAACTCTTGCCAAAGTTTTTTGCAATATTCGTCTCCTTCTTCTAAAAGCTTAAAGTTTTCTCTGCATTGTTCTAAAACATTTTCATCTTCTTTGCAAAGTTCGTTTATTCTTTTATATAAATCTGCAAGCTTGTCTATTGGGTCAGTAGTTAAATCATACTCATCTCCCCAAAGCTTAACAGCCTCAATAAGCTTTCCAAATTGTGTTCCATAGTCTCCTAAATGATTTACTCCAGTTACATTATATCCTAAATACTTATATATATTGTACAATGCTCCACCTATTACTGTTGTTTTTAAATGTCCTATATGAAATGGTTTTGCAATATTTGGTGAAGAATAATCAATTACTATGTTTTTGTTATTTGGAGTTAATACTTTTTCGTATTCTTCTTCATTTTCAATCTTTTCTAGAACTTCTTTAGCTAAAAGTTTTTTGTTAATATAGAAATTTAAATATCCTCCAGCTATGTCTATTTTTGTTATTGATTTGTTAAAACTACTGTTTTTTATATTTGCACTTGTTTCATCTAAATTGCCATTTTCATTTTCTGTATTTGCCATTATTTTTTCTAGATTTTGTTTTATTTCTTCTGCAATAGCTGGTGGAGCTTTTTTTAATGTTTTAGCAAGCTTAAAGCAAGGAAATGCATAATCTCCATTATTTGCATCTTTTGGAATTTCTATATATCCATAAATCTCGTTTTCTTCTATTCCAGTTGCTTTTGATATAGCTTGTGAAATCTCTTTTTTAAAATCTGTCATGGTTTTCTCCTTTTTATAATTCACTAAGATTATATTTTTAAATTATTGATATATAAGAATTTTGAAAATAAATCTCATTTTACAGAATAGCTTAAAAATTCTTAATGATTTTGCAAGGGAATCTCAAAAGCTTGCTCTTTGAGGGTGCTTGCAAAATCAATTAGAAGTTTTTAGCGTTAAATGAAAGTAAACTGAGATTTTTTTCAAAAACTTATATATCAATACATCTATTCTTAATCAAAATAATTCAGTTTCATTGCATCTTTAATTCTCTTCATATTTTCTTGAGCTACTTTTTGAGCCTTTTTTGTTCCCTCTAAAATAATACTATCTACTATTTCTGGATGAGCTTCATAATATGCTCTTTTTTCTCTCATTGGTCTTAAATATTCAATTATGTTATTTGCAAGTTGTTTTTTGCATGCAACACAACCACGTTTTCCTGCTCTACATTCTTCACAAACAGCTTTGCACTCTTCTGGTGTGCTAAATAATTTATGATAATATGAAACC
>JAEEGL013344304.1_pt1 | contig 12333 bp, 5 predicted proteins | sample 9134231 | NCBI WGS metagenome assembly JAEEGL01 (sample SAMN16246548, study PRJNA631951) | gut metagenome | biome: gut microbiome; feature: rumen; material: fiber-attached | host: Bos | place: Iran: Karaj | collected 2018-10 | reverse complement strand
TGTGCGCTCGTCTGCAAGCCATGATTCATTTCATCGGGCTTAATGGCTATGACAGAACCTGTCATATCGTTCTTCTTAACAGTACCATAACCGATGACGACGACATCCTCAAGGACTTTGGAGTCCTCTTGCAACGTAACATTTACGACAGGGCGGGCGGTGACAGTCACCGTCTGGAAGCCCATGAACGAGATGGTCAGTTGGCTTCCTTGCGGAGCCGTAATAGCGAAATTACCGTCGAAGTCCGAAGTGGTGCCACCTTCTTGTCCGATTACACGGATGGTAGCTCCCATGACGGGTTCGCCGGTATCATCCTTGACATTACCTTTGACCTGAATCTGGGCAAAGGCTCCAAGAGAGATGAAAAACCCACAAATGAGGGCAAGGACTCTCAGCGGAATCCTAATGTTTACCTGCTTCATCATACTTGTTTGAGTTTAGTTAATTATATATATTAAGGTATTCATTTATGCTGTGAGGGCCACATGTGAAGTGCTGAGCATTAATTGCTTTCAGTTTGTCGGTGCAAAAGTAAGTGAGACTGTTATTCGTTGGATATTTTATTGACTTAAATCAAACAAAATGGTTGCGCAAACGATTACACAGGCCTCTTATAATTTTAACTCACTCAAAACGTAGGTCGCCACGCATTTTGTATTACATTTGCAGCAGAAAGCAGCTAATCATGAGTGAAAAGACCGCCATAACGATGAAAGATATAGCCCGCGAGTTGGGCGTGTCTGTGGCCACGGTATCCCGTGCGCTCAATGATAGCCCGCGCATTAGCGCCGACCAGCGAGAGCGGATACAAGCTTATGCGCGTGAGCATCATTTTACGCCGAATGCTCTGGCTGAATCGCTGCGAAAAAGCCGCGTGGCACCAATGAAAATCATCGGGGTCATCGTTCCTCAGATTACGCACTACTATTTCTCGACCATTCTCTCGGGCATAGAAAAGGAGGCGAGCCTGCATGGCTACAGCATCATCGTGGCTCAAAGCGAAGAACGTTATGAGCAGGAAGTGCGCATCTGCCAACTACTGCTGAAACAGCGAGTGTGCGGAGTCATCGTTTCACAAGCCAAGGATACCATGCATTACGACCACTTCCAACACCTGCTCGATGCTGGGCTTCCCTTGGTCTTCTATGATCGCATTTGCACTGGGGTGAACACCAGCCGCGTCGTGGTCGACGACTATCAAGGAGCTTTCACTGCAGTCTCACACCTCATCGCAACAGGTTGCCGTCGTATCGCATTCTATGGTTCCGACATGCACCTCGAGATTTCCAAGAACCGATACAATGGCTATCGCGATGCACTCTTGCAGGCAGGGTTACGCCCTGACGAGTCCTTACGACTTGAATGTGACAATCGAGCTATGGCCGAGGAACTGACACCTGAGTTGCTCCTGCGTGACGACCGCCCCGATGCAATCTTTGCCGTCAATGACGACACGGCCATCGGCGTTCTCTATACGGCCAAGCGATTGGGATTGCATGTCCCCGACGACCTCTCCATCTGTGGCTTCACCAACGGCGAACGAGCCATCGCCTGCGACCCGATGCTCACCACTGTCGAGCAACGCGGCCATCGAGTGGGTGAAGAGGCCGTGCGCATTCTGCTCGATCACGTCGAAGGGCGCGTACCTATGGACAAGGTGGAGCGAAAGGTCGTCAAGACGCGTCTCATTATTCGCGAGACCACTAAGGAAGCGACGTGAGAAATGATAACGTTAGATCGGTGTTTGCGACGCTTCTATGAGCGAAGCAAGTCTGAAAGAACGAAAACGATAACGCTAAACGAACAACTCATTTACCATCATAAAAACCATAAACTTACTCAATAATGCAAAAGCCTAATTTATCCTATTGGAAACTATTCAATCTTAGTTTCGGTTTTTTTGGCGTTCAGATTGCTTATGCCTTACAGAGCGCCAATATCTCGCGCATATTTCGCACTCTTGGCGCTGACCCACACGATTTGAGTTACTTCTGGATTCTGCCGCCGCTGATGGGTATCCTCGTGCAACCGATAGTTGGTACACTGAGCGATCGTACATGGACGCGTTTTGGTCGTCGCATACCTTATCTATTCATAGGAGCAGCCGTAGCTGTGGCAGTAATGTGCCTACTACCAAATTCTGGATCTCTGGGATTGGCTTTTTCCGCTGTGATGGTTTTCGGCCTGATTATGCTTATGCTCCTCGACACTTCGCTGAATATGGCAATGCAACCATTTAAAATGCTTGTTGGAGACATGGTCAACGAAGAGCAAAAAGCCAAAGCATACAGCATTCAATCGTTCCTCTGCAACGCCGGCTCTATCATGGGCTTCCTTTTCCCCTTCATCTTTGCAGCAATCGGTTTGAAGAACACGGCTCCCGAGGGGATTGTTCCACCGACAGTCGTATGGTCGTTCTACATCGGTGCCGCCATCCTTATCCTCTGCGTCATCTATACTACATTGAAGGTAAAGGAATGGAATCCGCAAGAATACCGCCAATATAACCCTGTCGAAGAGACACAAGAGGATTCGGCCAACTGGTTCACGCTCCTGAAGAAGGCTCCTTCAACATTCTGGAAGGTCGGACTTGTACAGTTCTTCTGTTGGGCAGCTATGCTCTACATGTGGACCTATGTCGTTGACGCTGTCAGCGAGACCGTTTGGGGCACCACAGACCCTGCCACCGAAGCCTACCAGACAGCAGGCAACTGGACGGGTGTGCTCTATGCCATCCAGGCTTTGGGCAGCGTCGTTTGGGCTGTTCTTCTGCCTAAATTCAAGAACACGAAGGTGGCTTATGCCATCAGTCTTGTGCTCGGTGCCACAGGTTTTGTACTGGTCCCCTTCTGCCCCAACCAATACCTACAGATCATTCCCTTCATGCTCATCGGTTGCGGATGGGCTGCTATGCTTGCCATGCCTTTCACTTTCGTCACCAATGCTTTGCAGGGATATGGTCACATGGGTGCTTACCTCGGCTTGTTCAACGGCACCATCTGCCTGCCACAAATCGTTGCAGCCCTCTGCGGAGGTTCTATTCTTTCGCTCATCGGCCACCATCAGTCATCGATGATGATTGTGTCTGGCGTGCTGATGTGCATCGGTGCTTTCTGTGTGGCTTTTATAAAGGAAAAGCATTAAATGCAAATCGTTTCTCGCTAACTTAGCTCGCAATAACCAAAACTAATATATCTCATGAACATCAAATTTGAAATCGAGTACCATACCATCTTCGGCGAGGACCTATTCATGAATGTCCTCGAGCGTGATGGCAGTCAGACGCGTCATGCCATGCATACGCGCGAGGGCATCATCTGGTCGTGTGAGCTCGATGTCGAGCATGCCATCGACTACTTCTACACCGTCACGTGGCAAGGACGTGAAAAGCGCTCAGAGTGGGTGTTTTGCCCTCATTCGTTCGACCCCAAAGAAATCTCCAATCCCAATTTACCCATCGTGCAGCGAGACGCTTGGATGGATGCGCCCGACGAGTTCCGCGTCGCCGGCACCCTCATTCCCGTATTCTCGCTTCGCACACGTCGCAGCTTCGGCGTAGGTGATTTTGGCGACCTACGTCAAATGATTGACTGGGTAGCCTCGACGGGCCAGCGACTACTGCAGATCCTGCCTATCAACGATACAACCAGCAGCCACACTTGGGCCGACTCCTACCCTTACTCCTGCATCAGCGTCTTTGCACTCCATCCCCAATATATTGAGTTGGGAGCCCTGCCGCCACTCAAGAACGAGTCTGACCGCCGCCGTTTCGACAAGATTCGTCAGGAATTGAATGCCCTCACTCAGATTGACTACGAAAGTGTCAACACCGCCAAACTTGAATACTTGCGTCTTCTGTATGAACAAGAAGGCAAACAGACATTGGCCTCTGCTGCATTCAAGTCGTTCTTCGCTGAGAGTGAACAGTGGCTCACGCCCTATGCCCAATACTGCCACCTGCGTGACACCTACGGCACAGGCGACTTCTCCGCTTGGCCCGACCACCAACAGTGGGACGAAGCTGACCGCCAAGCGCTCTCCAATGTACGAACGAAAGCCTACCGCGAAGTAGCCTTCTATTATTACGTCCAGTTTGTGCTTGCTCAACAACTTACAGGCGTTCATGCCTATGCCCGTTCCAAGGGTGTCATCCTCAAGGGCGACATCCCCATTGGCGTGGCTCGTCATGGTTGCGATGTCTGGCAAGAGCCGCGTTACTTCAACCTCAACGGACAAGCTGGTGCGCCACCCGATGATTTCGCCGAGGAAGGCCAGAATTGGGGATTCCCCACCTACAATTGGGACGAGATGCTGCGCGATGGTTGCCAGTGGTGGGAACGTCGTTTCCGCAATATGGCACGCTATTTCGACGCCTATCGCATCGACCATGTCCTCGGATTCTTCCGCATCTGGGAGATTCCAGTACCTGTCAAGAGCGGTTTGCTCGGACAGTTTTCCCCTGCCCTCGCCCTCACGCGTGATGAAATCTATCGAGCCGGCATCAGCAAGGAGACACTCAAAGCCTATACTTGCCCCATTATCAAAGGTCCAGTTGAGAGCACTAACTACCTCTTCCTGCGCGACCACAAGAACCCAGAAGTCTTCCATCCGCGCATCTCGGCAAAGAAAACCGAAGCCTATCAGCACCTCTCCAACAACGAGCAACATTCCTTCGATGCCCTTTATGAGGATTATTTCTACCATCGCAACAACCAATTCTGGTATGAAGAGGCGATGCAGAAACTGCCGAAGCTGGTCAAGGCCACACGGATGCTCTGCTGCGCTGAAGACCTGGGTATGGTGCCAGCTTGCGTCAAGTGGGTGATGGACGAACTCGGCATTCTCAGCCTCGAGTTGGAGTCTATGCCCAAGGAGGCATGGGTGAGGTTCGGTCACGTCGAGCGTAATCCGCGTCTCAGCGTAGCCACCATCTCCAGTCATGACACGCCCACGCTTCGTATGTGGTGGGACGAGGACTACGAGCGCACACAAGACTACTTCACGACCATACTCCATCGCGAAGGTCCAGCGCCTCATCCCCTGCCCGGATGGCTCGCACGCGAGATTATCCAGCATCACCTCGACTGCCCCTCCATGCTCTGCGTCATTGCCCTTCAAGATTGGCTTGCCATCGATGAGCATTTGCGCCTGAAGGATGCCAATGCCGAGCGCATCAACATCCCTGCCAACCCACGTCATTATTGGCGTTATCGCATGCATCTCAATATCGAAGACCTGAAGAACGATCGCCAGTTCTCGGAGGGCATCCGTGAGATGATTGTCCAGGGCAACCGCATCTAACTTAATGAATAATGGATGATTGATGATGTATAATTGGCTCCAGAAAGCCCTCATAAATGTAAAAAAACATTAAATAAGTGGACGGAGAAGCCTAAATATACATCATCAATTATCCATTATCATTTTTATTCCTTACCTTTGCAGCCGCTTTCGGCGCGGGTCGCTGGCAGGATGCAGAGTTCCCTGTTATGCCCGTGCTCGACCGACAACAACAATTTAACATTTTCTGTAACAATGGCAGATTTCATCAAAATTGCTGAAGAAGCATTTGCAACGGGTAAGACCTATCCCCAGTTCAAGGCTGGTGACACGGTGACCGTGGCTTACAAGATTGTCGAGGGTAACAAGGAGCGTATCCAGCTGTACCGCGGCGTCGTCATCAAGATCAGCGGTCATCAGGACCAGAAGCGCTTCACGGTTCGCAAGATGAGCGGCACCGTAGGTGTCGAGCGCATCTTCCCCATCTCGAGCCCCAACATTGACAGCATCACCGTCAACAAGGTCGGTAAGGTGCGTCGTGCCAAGCTCTACTATCTGCGCGGCCTAACAGGCAAGAAGGCTCGCATCGCTGAGAAGCGTACCGCTGCTCAGGCATAAGGCTAAACAACAGCGCAGACATCCCCAAGACTGCAAAAGCAAGGGAGAAGTTATCCACACCGGATGCTTCTCCCTTCTTTTGTATAGTAAAGAATAGCCCAACACCAACACGCAGTTGATGCTGGGCCGCGACTTTTCGATTTATTGGTGTCCGCTAAAAATCGTTGGTGCTTTCAGGGACGACTATTTTCTCGGACAGCCGATGTGCTGGACGTATAAGTAGCCATTTGGGTGATGTAAAGTGACAGAATATGCCTCAAAATAGCAAATATAGCCATCCACAGCTAAGTTTATGTCGTGTGAGGGGCTGATTTTATAGCGGACAGCCGTTGTCGTCTCTTAAAATGGGGCTTGTCTGTTGCCCAAACCTGTATAATTAGGCGCAAAAACATGTTTAGCGGACACCAATATTTTCGATTAGCGAACGTAGACCTTGCGACCACCAATGATGTACAGCCCCTTGTGGGTTGGAACAGGCACGCGCCGGCCAGCGATATCAAAGGACGAAGCATCGTCAAACTCGCTATCCACATTCTCGTCAACTTGGATGTTGTCGATGGCGTTAACCTCGTCATAACGAATGCGAATCTCCGTGGGGCTATTCCATTTGTTCGTGCTGTTGCCATTACAGAGCAAACGGACGTAGCGCGCATCAACAGGTTCGAAACGATAACGCTCCATCTCATTGGTGAGACCGCTGGACGTAAGGTCGCCCGTAGCATCTGTCCAAGTCTTGCCATCTGTGGACGTCTGCACTTTGAAATAGAACACACGCGTGTCGCCATTGTAGAAAGCGACATCGACCGCCCAAACACTCTTGACGCTCTTGAGATCGAAGCGAATCCACTGGTTGGTGCCTTCCTGACTCCAACGAGTAGATAGTTTTCCATCGTTGACATTGCCATAGGGGTTGCCCGATTGAGAGCCAATAGCCGAGATGGTTATACCTGCTTGCTTGGCGTCGAGCGGAACGGTGCGCAGGATGGTGCGTTGCTGGTTCTGAGCGAGTTCGCCACCGTCAGCACTATGAAGTCCTTCAACGCTGAAGCGGTAGAGGCCATAGTCGATGCTATCAGCGAGATGGAGACATACACGATTGTCGGACAAGAGTTCTACATCTTCGATATCCAACGGTTGACCGTCGAGCAGATAGTGGATGGGCAAAACGGCCTCGTCGGCATCAGGAGCCAGGTTGAAGCTAACGATGAGTTGACGCGTGCCATCGAGCTTGACGTCAGTCATACGCAGCTTAGGCAATTCAAGGTCAGCAACTGCAAGACGGCTCATCTCGGCAACAGCCAAGAGATAGGCGCCAACGCCAAAATCATGGTAGTCGGTAGCTTTGACACTCGTATTGGGACTGGCATTCTCGCCAATAGGCTGGATATAGCCAACAGTTCCATCTTCCTGAAGGGCCACAGTAGTGAGATAGTGCCAAGCGCGTTCAAGCGTCTCGCCGTACTCCAGTTCGCTTAGGATGCCATTGCGGATACCCCAAGCATAGGCATAAGTGTTGAGGGCAGTACCCGAAGTCTCACGTCCAGGAGCCTGAGCGGGGTCGAGCAGGGAACGTGTCCAGTAGCCTTCCTCCTGTTGACAGGCTTTGAGCGCAGCAGCCAGACGACGATAGTAAGTGATGTACTCGTCACGATGGCTGTCGGATGCAGGCAAATCATTCAGCACCGTAGCGAAGGCTGCGAAGATCCATCCATCGCCACGCGTCCAGAAGTCCTTCTTGCCTGCATTGGTCTTGTGAGCAGGATAGACGTATTTGGCATCGCGGAAGTAAAGTCCAGTCTCGTCGTCATACATGATGGAGTTGGCATACTGCCAGTACTGATACATCTTCTCGAGGTAATTGGCGTCGCCGGTGATATGGTAGAGCTTAGTCATAATAGGCATGACCATGAACAAGCCATCCACCCACCAGAGGTAATCGGTGGCGTTGGTCGAGATCTCATAGCCCATCACCTCCAGCGCACGTTCGATTTTCTTCTGATCGTGGGCGGGGTCAAGATTGAAGAGGTCAATATAGACCTGGAAACAGACTTGGTTGTCGCCAAAGAGCACCCAGTTGGCTCCTTCGCCATAGGTCTTGTATTGCCATTGGTCTTTGTTCGTTCCCTTGGCCCCCCACCAACCGCTCTTCTCAGCCCACGCCGTAGAGAAGTCGAGGTAACGCTGGTCCTTGGTCACATCGTAGGCGGCCATGTTGCCGATGTGATAGACTGCCCGATTCCAGAAGTAGTCGCCATGCGAAGGATTGCGTTGCTGCCAAGTCTCGTTGACGGTGTTGAGGATGGCTAAGACATCGTCGCGGTTGAGAACATCGTGCATGGAAGTCACCGCCAGCGGACACTCAACGACTTGCTTGAACTGCCCAAGGGCTTCGAACCACTCGTCGTCCTGCGTGTAGCGCCCTGCAGGGAAGATGCTCCATCCACCACCGAAATAGAAAGTAAGGTCCGTTCCGACTTCGTAATCGACGACGAGGCAGAGGTGATCATCGATGACTTCAGTAGTCGGATGATAACGCTCAGGCACGTAGGCACCTTGGAAGAAGCGTGCGCCAGCTGACGTGACGCTGCCTTCGCTCTTCGCTTCTGCCCACCCCACTACGCCAGGGACTTCCGTGAAGGCATTGCCCTCTACGAGATGAGTCATATCCGTGTGCTGATAGATGGCAACGGCCAGTCGCAAGGTGGCCGCAGGGCCATCGAGGCGAACTGTGGCACGATTGAGGAGGGCTCCTGCTGTGGTCGTCACCTGAAGGGTCTTCGCGTATGTCTGCCCGCTCGCGCGTACATTATTATATATGAGCGTGAAGGCTGATTGGAGCGCACCCTGTTCGGTAATCTCGCATTTGTCGTAAGGATTGTGCATGACGAGGTGCCCATTCTCGACCACTGCCGTTCCGCCACAGCCGAGGCGTTTGCCGTTGACTGAGTAGGCATCGACGCCATATTGGCTCTCGTTGTGATAGTTGGAGAGGTTGAACATCTCATCGATGACCGGTGTAGCACGCTTCTTGAACCACACGTCGACGCCCTGCGCCGTATTGGGCTCGCTCTTCAGCAGGACGCTGGAGTACATGCGATAGGCACAGAGGTCATTCTCCCATGCGATGTCGGCACGCGTAGAGGGAAGCTTGACAGCGGCGTAGGCGACTTTCTCGGGAGCCGACGGAGTGCCTTTCGTGAGCGTGTAGCCACAAGTGGAGCCACGACCAACCGTAGCACGGAATCGGATTACATCTGTACCGACAGCCTCGAAGGGCACCACAGCCCCACTCTCGTCGGTGAGTACAGAGGCCGTGAGGTCAGTACCCTCTGGAACAGCGATTTCCACAGTCTCGCCCGACCGCGCGAAGCCGAGTGTATTTTTCAGTCGGAAACTATAGTCGGCCGCCTGTATGGTGATGGCAAGTCCACAGAAGGCAGCAAGAAGAAGAAGGCGTTTCATCTTATCGAATTAGTCTGATTGAACGATGGGTGGATAATAAGTCTTCTATATCTGAGGCACGGCTGACTTGTTATTTGACGATTAGCTTGCGTCCGCCCTGCAGGTAGATGCCTTTGCTGAGGGGCGTCGACATCTGCCGTCCACTGAGGTCGTAGAACAGGCCTGCGTCAGCATTCGTCTGTGCGCTCACGCTGATTCCTGTAGGGATGCGCTTCGTGATGACCACGTTGTCCCAACCGATGATTTTCTCAGAGCCAGCGCTGTTGTGAACAGCGGCGAGTTGGATGGTGGTCGAGGCAGAGCCGTCGCTGGTGAAGTCGAGGCTGAGTTGCTGCCATTCGGTCTTGTTCTCGAGCGAGGACGACTTGACCGTCGCACCCCCTTCGGTGATAATGCTCACGATGGCATCGCCGCCCAAGCCACTCTTCCAGAGGTCGCACGTGAGGGTGTACTCGCCGTTTGGCAGACGCAGTTCTTGCGAGAGCGTCAGCGTAGGCGTACCCCAGTTCTGACGAATCCAATAGGTCTGCTGGCCATGACTCTCAGGTCGGTCGAGTTCGCCGAAGAAACGGTCGAAATAGAGGTCGCCGCTCTTCAGGGCCGTGATGTCGTTGTTGTCGGGCTTAGCGCGGTCGACGGTCCAACTCTCGGGAAGATAGATAGCACGGTCGCTCGAGACGCCGCTGCCGGCTTGCACGCTGTAGGGGGCTTCGAAATCGCCATTCTGGAGTGCCGTGGGCAGCTCCTTTTGCTCAAAAGGGATGTCCTGCAGCTCGCAAATCTCCTCACGCGTGAGGCAGATGTCGTAGAGGCGCAGACCGCTGATGGTGCCGCAGAAGTCCTGGTTGTCGGCTGCATACTGGCCGTCCCACCACTGTGTGCGACCGATGTAGTTGCGTGTGTCGGCAGCGAGTTCTTCGAGTTGGTAAGCCTCCACCTGATTGGCTGTTCCGTTGGCGACGTCCTCACCCTCGATGTAGATGGTTGTCTTGCGCGTAGCGGCATCGTAGCTGACAGCGAGTTTGTAGTCCTTGCCCGCCTGCAGCTTCGTCGAGCTGGTGACCATCGTCGTGGTGCCGCCGTTGTACTTGATGCCAGCCGAGAGGGCATCGGCACGCAGGAAGAGGCTGTTGCCCGAACCCGAGCCGAAGTCGTAGATGCGGGGTTGCTTCAGCATCGTCTTGGCGTTCACGTTGACCAGAACGGTGTAAGAGCGCAGGCCTCGGAGCAGACCTTCGGGGGCAGTACCGTACTTGTTGGTGGCGAAACCTGTGGCGGTATTCTTGGTGAGGTCGAGCGCTTCGGGCTGTTCATAGCGCAGGTTCTTGGGGATGTCGCGTGCAAGAGCCTTGACGTCGAAGGTGCGGCTCTCGCCTGAGATGGTGGCCGTGAGGGTGACGGGGATGTCCTCGGTAAGCGGGAAGAGAACACCGTCGGACGAGATAGCCTGCTCATTGGAAGAGCTCCAGGTGATGTCGAGGCCGAGTTTGGAGGCCGGTAGGACGAGGTCGGTGCGCGTCTCGGCGGGGAGGTCGAGTTGATATAGAGCTGTTCGTGCGAGTCTGTATTGAAGATTCTCTTTCATGTAAGCCACAGAAAGCTGAACCTGTTGAGGCGTTAAGGAAATGCCATAGGCATAATTGGCTACACATTCATGGTTGAAGCCTTCACCATCTTCGACCAAATCATTGATGTAGAAGCCTTTAATGGGAATCACTTGATCCACAAAACCATTACGATAGGTGGTGACCGTCTCGCCGTCATTTGTAATAGAGAATATCCACGTAGTCAGCTTTGTCGGGTGGTTATCACCGCTTGTACCAGTGCTCATTGTGGCCCAATCATCAGAGGTAAAGAGGCGATTTTGGCTCTGATAAGTAACTCCGTTTATGGTCAGCTCAGGATAATGAGTCTGTGAATTGAGACTATAGGTGACCTTGCCATCGGAAGAGCTCCATAAAGTGCCTTCGTACTTGTCTGCATTCATTGCAAATGCAAGAGTCATTGATCCCACTCCATGCATACACACGCAATCAATCATTCCAAGATCGGGATCAACAACCTCATCCCACTCGCAATCCACGCGGATGTCCGTCGGATAGCCCTTGGGATAAGCCTTCTGCACCATCCAGTAGTAGTAGTCGCCGTTCATCCAGGCCAGGCGCATGGGCGAGTTCTTGGAGCCGGGGATGACGAAGGGACGGACGTTGTTCTTGGCGGAGTTCTTGGTGATCTGCTCGCTGCCAGCCACCTTGCCCTCGTCGTCGATAGTGTACTTCCAAATCTCATAGACACCATCTTTGTTGTATTGGCCGTCCTTTGTCGGGATGCTCAGGTAGAGGTCGTTGACGTGGTCGGGGTCGACAGCCATACCTCCGCTGTAGCAGCGCTCGGTCTGATTCCAGTTCTGGTGGAAGGCATGTCCGCCGTACTGCACCCATGTGCGTCGCCATTCCGAGCCCGTCCAGCGGGCGTACCAGTAGACGTGCGTTGTCTTGGCATCGTCGATGTGGGGATAGGCGATGACGGGGTTCTCGTTCTCATCGAGCGTGATCTGCCACACCCAGTTGCGGATGTTGGCCGTGTTGTCCACGATGGCCGCAGGATGGGCGCTGGCATAGCTGCTCTGCTTGTTGACGTTGTGCACGCCGTTGGCGATGACGCTGAGCTGGTTGCCCTTGATGTCGCGCAGGATGGGGCCGTTGCCGTGATTGATGTCGATGACGTTGAAGTAGAGCCAGTCGGGCTGTTCGTTGTCGGGGTGACCCGTGGTGTAGCTGACGTAGATCTTGTCCTTGCCGTTGCTCTGGTACTTGGCGTAGGGGCGGGCACCGGTCGACTGTACAATCTGCTTCGGGCCGAAGTCGAAGCGGCAGTCGCCGTTCGCGTCGGGCATCGTCAGACGGGCGATGGTCGGGTGCCAGTTGATGCCTCGCCAGCAGAGGTAGATGTGGTCGGGGTCGTCGCTGAGGA
>JAEEGL011607958.1_pt1 | contig 12333 bp, 23 predicted proteins | sample 9134231 | NCBI WGS metagenome assembly JAEEGL01 (sample SAMN16246548, study PRJNA631951) | gut metagenome | biome: gut microbiome; feature: rumen; material: fiber-attached | host: Bos | place: Iran: Karaj | collected 2018-10 | reverse complement strand
GGAGAAATCCTAGAAGATAAGGGAGGTAATTCTCATGTTGATGCCAAAAAGAACAAAGCATAGAAAAACTTTCCGTATTAAATATGAAGGAAAATCAAAAGGAAATACCAAGATTAGTTTCGGAGAATATGGCTTAATGGCTATGGAAGGTGCTTGGATTACATCACAACAAATCGAAGCTGCCAGAATTGCCATGACAAGATATATGAAACGTGGTGGTAAAGTATGGATCAATATATTCCCTAATTTATCACTTACTAAAAAACCTCTTGAAACAAGACAAGGTAAAGGTAAAGGTAATCCAGAAGTTTGGGTTGCAGTTGTAAAACAAGGAAAAATTATGTTTGAAATTGGTGAAGTTGATGAAGAAACAGCAAGAGAAGCATTAAGACTTGCATCTCACAAGTTACCAATTAAGACAAAATTTGTTAAGAAAGAAAGTGGTGAAAAATAATGAAAACTAATGAAATTAGAAAATTATCCACTGAAGAAATAACTAAGAAGATTGCCGAAGCAAAAGAAGAATTATTTAACTTAAGAATGAAACAAGCAACAGGTTCACTTGAGAATCCAAAGAGACTTAGAGAACTAAGAAAAGAAGTTGCTAGATTCAAGACAATCCTTAGAGAAAGAGAATTAGAAGGGTAAGGGAGGACGTCAAAATGAATGAAAATGTAAAACGTGAATTGATTGGCGTTGTTGTAAGCGACAAAGCAGATAAAACTATCACTGTTAAAGTTGAAACTTACAAAAAAGACCCAATATATAAGAAAAGAGTTAAATATTCCAAGAAATATTGTGCTCATGACGAAGAAAATAAAGCTAAAGTTGGCGACAAAGTTCGCTTAGTAGCAACAAGACCATTATCTAAAACTAAAAGATACGAATTAGTTGAAGTAATTGAAAAGGCTATCGTTCTTTAGTAGGGAAGGAGAATAAAGTATGGTACAACAAGAAAGCCGTTTAAAAGTGGCAGATAACTGCGGAGCTCGTGAAGTTTCAATAATCAGAGTTCTTGGCGGTAGTAAAGTAAAAACTGGCAATATCGGTGATATCGTTGTTGCAACAGTTAAAAAAGCAACTCCTAATGGTACTGTTAGAAAAGGTAAGGTTGTTAAAGCCGTAGTCGTTAGGAGTAAATTCGGAGTAAGAAGAGAAGATGGAAGCTATATTAAATTTGATGACAACGCTTGCGTAATCATTAAAGATGATAAAACTCCAGTAGGAACTCGTGTTTTGGGACCTGTTGCACGTGAACTTCGTGATGCAGGATTCGCAAAAATCGTAAGTTTAGCGAAGGAAGTTCTTTAGTCCGATAATATAAGGAGGAAAAGTTCATGAAATTAAAAAAAGGAGACAAAGTAGTAGTTATTGCTGGTTCTAGCAAAGGCAAAGAAGGCAAAATTACGAAAGTGTTAGATGATAAAGTTATTGTCGAAGGTGTAAACGTTTGCAAAAAACATTTAAAACCAAAAAACAATAATGGAACTGGTGAAATTGTCGATGTTGAAAGACCAATCCACATTTCTAATGTTATGTTGGTAGATACAAAGACAAAGAAACCAACAAAAGTTAAATTTGAATTTGACAAAAATGGTAAAAAAATTAGAGTTTCAAAGAAATCTAATGAAAAGATTGACTAGTTTGGAAGGAGGGCGTTTATATGAACCGCCTAGAAGAAAAATATAGAAACGAAGTTGTTCCAAGTTTAATGGAAAAACATAACTATAAAACAATAATGTTAGTTCCAAAAATTGAAAAAATCGTTGTTAATATGGGTGTTGGAGATGCTGTAGCTAATTCAAAAAATCTTGAAGCTGCTGTAGCTGATCTAGAAAAGATTACAGGACTTAAACCAGTAGAAACAAAGGCAAAGAAATCAATCGCTTCATTCAAAGTAAGAGAAGGACATAAGATTGGATGTAAAGTAACCCTAAGAGGTGAAAATATGTATACATTCTTAGATAAACTTATTTCTATCTCATTACCAAGAGTAAGAGATTTTAGAGGACTTTCACCTAAGAGTTTTGATGGTAGAGGAAATTATACAATCGGTATTAAAGAACAATTGATTTTCCCAGAAATTAACTTTGATGAAGTAGAAAAAGTTAGAGGAATGGACATTGTTATAGTAACAACTGCTAAATCTAATGAAGAAGCATTAGATCTATTAAAAGAACTTGGAGTTCCTTTTAGGAAATAAGGAGGAAACAATGGCAAAGAAATCAATGATTGTAAAATCACAAAGAAAACCTAAATTTAAAGTTAGAGAATATACTCGTTGCAGTATTTGCGGAAGACCTCATGCTGTTATGAGCAAATTTGGTATTTGCCGTATTTGTTTTAGAGAATTAGCATATAAAGGACAAATACCAGGTATTAAGAAATCAAGTTGGTAATACCAGAAATTAAGAAGGAGGGATTTTAAAATGACAGATCCAATTGCAGATATGCTTACAAGAATACGTAATGCAAATCAAATGCGCAATAAAGAAGTATCTATGCCTACTTCAAAGATCAAAGCTGAAATAGCTAGAATCTTACATGAAGAAGGATTTATTGAAGAATATACTGTAAAAGATAACACATTAACATTAACTTTAAAATATGGCCAAAACAAAGAAAGAGTAATTACTGGACTTAAGAGAATTTCTAAACCAGGACTAAGAGTATATGCTGGTATCGATGAAATACCACAAGTACTTAATGGTTTAGGAATAGCTATTATTTCTACTCCAAAGGGCGTTATGACTGACAAGTTAGCTCGTAAGAATAACGTTGGTGGAGAAGTAATTGCTTACATTTGGTAAGGAGGATAGTTATGAGTCGTATTGGAAAAAGAGTTTTAACTATACCTGCTGGTGTTAATGTTGATGTTACAGATAATACAGTTACTGTTAAAGGACCAAAGGGAGAACTTACAACAACAGTTAATAGATTATTAAGTGTTAAAGTTGACGGAACTTCTTTAACAGTAGAAAGAGTAAAAGAAGATAAATTTACAAATCAAATTCATGGAACTACAAATGCTAATATCAATAACATGTTAATTGGTGTTAGTGAAGGATACAAAAAGGAATTAGAAATAATTGGTGTTGGATATCGTTTTGCTACAAGTGGTAATACACTTACTATTCAAGCAGGATATTCTCATCCAGTAAAATTAGAAATTCCTAAAGGATTATCAGTAAAACTAATTAGTGCTACTGAACTTGAAGTATCTGGAGCAGATAAGCAAGTAGTTGGTGAATTTGCAGCTAATATCCGTAAAGTAAGAGAACCAGAACCTTATAAGGGAAAAGGTATCCGTTATAAAGGTGAACATGTTCGTCACAAAGAAGGAAAGAAAGCATCTAAATAATAGAGGAGTGAGAATCTATGATAAAGAAAGTTTCAAGAAATGAAATGCGTACTGAAAGACATAAAAGAATCAGAGAAAGTTTATCAGGAACTGCTGATAAGCCAAGATTGAATGTATTCAGATCTAACGCAAACATTACAGCTCAAATCATCGATGATGAAAAAGGAGTAACTCTTGTTAGCGCATCATCATTAGAAAAAGAACTTAACATCAAGAATGGTGGAAACGTTGAAGGAGCAAAACTTGTTGGTGCTGAAATTGCAAAAAGAGCTAAGAAGGCAAAAATTACAAAAGTAGTATTCGATAGAGGTGGATACCTATATCATGGACGTGTTAAAGCTTTAGCTGAAGCAGCACGTGAAAATGGATTAGAATTCTAATAAGGAGGAAAACTTATGAACGAAGAAGTTAAAGAACCAACTGAAACTACTGAAAAAGTTGAAGAAACTAAAAAAGTCGCAAAAGATGAAAAATCAGTAAGAAGAAATGATAACAAGAAGAATAATAACCGCCCTAGAAGAAAAACATTCGATAAACCAAAAAGCGACTTAGAAGAAAAAGTAATATTTATTAATCGTGTAACTAAAGTAGTTAAAGGTGGTCGTCAATTTCGTTTCGCCGCTACAGTTGTAGTTGGTAATAGAAAAGGCAAAGTTGGTATTGGTCTTGGTAAAGCTAAGGAAATGCCAGATGCTGTTAAGAAGGCTACACAAGCCGCAAGCAAGAATTTAATAAACGTTGAATTAATTGATAATCGTACAATTTCACATGAAATTATTGTTAAAGAAGGAGCAGTTAGAGTAATGCTTAAACCTGCTGCAGAAGGTACTGGAGTTAAAGCTGGTGGACCAGTTAGAGATGTACTTGAACTTGCAGGAGTTAAAGATGTATTATCTAAGAGCTTAGGATCTAGTACAAAAGTAAATATGGCTAGAGCTACATTAAATGCTCTTAAAGCTCAAAAATCACCATCACATGTTGCAGCTTTAAGAGGAAAAACAGTTGAGGAGATTTTAAACTAATGAAACTTAATGAACTTAATAATGATTTAGCAAAAAATCGTAAGAGAATCGGTCGTGGACCTGGTTCTGGAACTGGTAAAACTAGTGGTAAGGGTCAAAAAGGACAAAACGCTAGAAGTGGTGGTGGCGTAAGACCTGGCTTTGAAGGTGGACAATTACCATTATATAGAAGATTATCAAAAAGAGGATTCAACAATTACGAATTCAGAACAGTATATGCTACAGTTAATGTATCAGATTTAGAAAGATTTAATGACGGTACTGTCGTAGATACTAAAATGCTTAAAGAAGCAGGATTAGTTAATAAAGAATTAGACGGGGTTAAAATCTTAGGTAATGGTGAATTAACTAAGAAATTAACAGTTAAAGCTAACAAGTTTTCTAATACTGCCAAAGAAAAAATAGAAAATGTTGGTGGAAAAACTGAGGTGATTTAATATGTTTAAAACACTTAAGTTATTATTTAACAAAAAAAATAAAGATATTAGAAAAAGAGTATTATTTACATTAGCATGTTTATTTGTATTCATTATTGGTAGAACGATACCTGTTCCTGGAACACAAGGAGCCGTATCTAATCTATCAGTATGGGAATTATTAGATGCTATATCTGGTGGAGCATTAGAGAGATTTTCAATATTCTCTTTAGGTGTTATGCCATATATCTCTGCATCTATCATTACTGGAATACTTCAAATGGATATTATTCCATACTTTAGTGAATTAAAAGAAGAAGGTGCTGTTGGAAGACAAAAGATAAACCAAATAAATCGTTATTTAGGTTTAGCTATTGCATTCTTACAAGGATTTGGAATGGCTTTTGCTTTTGTTAACAATGGTACAACACTTGATTATTTAAGAATTGCTATAATTTTAACAGGTGGTACAGCATTCCTATTATGGATGGGTGATCAAATGACTCAGAAAGGTGTAGGAAATGGTATTTCCTTACTAATTATGGCTGGTATTATATCAAGTATTCCAAATATGTTTATAGAAACATTCCAAACATTTATATTAAATGCTGATACAGCATTATTTATCGGTATAATCAAGTATGTAATATTTGTACTTGTATATATTGCTATAATTGTTGGAATAGTCTATATTGAAAAATCCGAAAGAAGAATTCCAATTCAATATGCTAATCAAACATTATCTGCATATGGTGCTAGACAAAACTATATTCCATTTAAGTTAAATAGCGCTAGCGTTATGCCAGTAATATTTGCATCAGTAGTATTTACTATTCCATCATTTATTGCTGGACTTATGGATAGTGAAAAACCATTTGCGGTATTTGTTTCAAAATATGTAAATTATACAACACCTATAGGCTTCGCAGCTTATATGATAATAATTATATTATTCTGTTTCTTCTATACATTCTTACAAATCAATCCAGAAGAATTATCAAAGAACCTTAATAAACAAGGTGGATATATTCCTGGTGTAAGACCTGGAACAGAAACAAAAGAATATATTAGTACTGTTATTGGTAGAATTACTTTAATTGGTGCTTTATCAATTGCACTTATTGCAGGTATCCCAATTATTTTCAGTAGTTTTATAAATACAGGACTTCCAACTAGTGTTTCAATCGGTGGAACCGGTATGTTAATCGTTATCGGTGTAGCCCTAGAAACTTATAGTGGATTAGAAAGTAGTTTATTAAATAGAAATTACAAAGGAGTTAGATAGAATGAAGAATATTATATTAATTGCCCCTCCAGCTGCTGGTAAGGGCACACAAGCCAAATTATTGAGTGCTGAATATAATATTCCTCATATATCAACTGGTGATCTTTTAAGAGAAGAAATCGCTAAAGGTACAGCTTTTGGTAATGAAATAAAAGAAGTTATTGATAAAGGTAATCTTGTCAGTGATGAGATAATTACAAAACTTCTAAAAAATAGAATTACCATGCCAGATTGTAAAGAGGGATATATATTAGACGGTTACCCAAGAAATATTACACAAGCTAAAATTTTAGATGATTTAGTACGTGAATTAAATTATGGTAAAATCAATGTTATCTTCTTTGATATCGATAGAGATTTAGCTCTTGAAAGAACATTGAGTAGAATAGTTTGCCCAAATTGTGGCTCATCTTATAATCTTCTTGTCGAAGATTTAAAACCTAAAAAAGATAATATCTGTGATCGTTGTAATCATGAACTTACAACTAGAGACGACGATACTCGTGAAGTGTTTTTACACCGATTCGATACTTATTTAAATAGTACAAAAGAGTTAATGGATTATTATCAAGATTTAGGTGTGTTAACTAAAATTGAAGTATTAGAAAAAAGTGCTAATACAATATTTGAAGAAGTGAAGAAGGTATTAAATGATTAGTATTAAGTCTGATTATGAAATATCACTTATGAAAAAAGCTGGTAATATCGTATATAAAACACATCAGTATTTAAAACCATATGTAAAAGCAGGTATTACTACCAAAGAATTAGATAAGTTAGCATATGACTTCATATTGAGTCAAGATGCTACACCATCATTTCTTAATTATGATGGCTTTCCAGGAACAATATGCACATCAATTAATGATGAAGTAGTTCATGGTATTCCATCAAATAGAAAACTAAAAAATGGTGACATCGTTAAACTTGATATTGGGGCTTGCTATAAAGGATATCATGGAGATTCTGCTTGGAGCTATGCTGTAGGCAAAGTCGATGATAAAATTAAATATCTAATGGAACATACCGAGAAGGCTTTATTTGTTGGTCTTAATGAAGTAAAACCAGGTGCTCATATCGGTGATATTGGAGCAGCTATCGAGGAATATGCTAATGCTCACAACTTAGGTGTTGTTAGAGAATTAGTAGGTCATGGTATTGGCAACAATGTCCATGAAGACCCAGATGTTCCAAATTACGGAAAAAGAGGTACTGGACCAGTTTTAAAAGAAGGTATGTGTATTGCTGTTGAACCAATGCTTAATTTAGGTACACACAAAATATATATATTAGATGATGATTGGACAATTATTACAAGAGATGGATTGCCATCAGCTCATTATGAACATAGCGTCGTAGTGACAAAAGATGGTTACCAAATACTAACGGGAGATGATAATTTTGAGTAAGAGCAATATTATTGAAGCCCAAGGCAAAGTCATAGACTTAGTTAAGGGTGGATTCTTCAAAGTAGAGCTTGAAGGTGGACATATAGTAGAGGCCCATGTTTCTGGTAAAATGCGCGTTAACAATATACGTATTCTACCAGGTGATACTGTTGTTGTAGAATTATCACCATACGATTTAACACATGGGCGTATAGTTTACAATAAAAAGTAATAAGAATTAGGAGGATTAAAAATGAAAGTTAGAGCTTCAGTTAAACCTATTTGCGAAAAATGCAAAGTAATTAAACGTAAAGGAAAGTTAATGGTTATTTGTGAAAATCCAAAACACAAACAAAAACAAGGTTAATTTTAGGAGGAAAATATAGAATGGCAAGAATTAAAGGTATTGATATACCAAATGAGAAAAGAATTGAGATTTCTCTAACTTATATCTATGGTATAGGTAGAAATTTATCAAGACAAATATTAACTGCTGCAAAGGTTGACTTCGATAAGAAAGCTAAAGATTTAACAGAAGATGAACTAGTTCGTATCAGAAAAGAAGTAGATAATCATACTGTTGAAGGTGACTTAAGAAGAGAAGTTAATATGAATATTAAAACTAAAATGGAAATTAATTCTTATCAAGGAACTAGACATAAAAAAGGCCTACCTGTAAGAGGACAAAGAACTAACAGAAATGCTAGAACTCGTAAGGGTAAAGGTAAAGTCGTAGCTAATAAGAAGAAAGTATAACCTAAGAAGGAGGATTTTATATGGGAAAAACATATAACGCTAGAAAACGTAAAGTTAAAAAGAATGTTCCACATGGTGAAGTTCATATTCATACAACATTCAATAATACAGTTATTACTATCACTGATGGTGAAGGTAATACAGTAAGTTGGGCTTCAGCAGGAACAATGGGAATAAAAGGTAGCAAAAAGTCAACACCATTTGCTGCTGGTATGGCTGCTGAAAAAGCTGGAAGAGCTGCAGCAGACGCTGGAATGAAGACAGTAGATGTATTTGTTAAAGGATTAGGTGCTGGTAGAGAATCAGCTATTAGATCTTTATCAACAGCTGGATTAGAAGTTAAAACAATTACTGATGTAACACCAATTCCACACAATGGATGTCGTCCACCTAAAAAACGTCGTGGATAATGAAAAGGAGTGATGTGTAAATGTTAAAATTTGAAAAACCAGAATATAAAGTAAAAGAATATGTAAGAGATAATTTTTATGGAAAATTCGAAATAGAACCACTTGAAAGAGGATTCGGAACAACTCTTGGTAATGCTCTAAGAAGAGTTATGTTATCAAGTTTACCTGGAGATGCAATTACAAGTGTTAAAATTGATGGAGTTGCACATGAATTCCAAAAAATGGATGGTGTAATTGAAGATGTTACAGCTATCGTTTTAAATATTAAAAGTATCGTACTTAAAAATCATTCAGATGATTATAACAAAGTATTAAGATTATCAAAAGTAGGACCAGGTGTAGTAACTGCTGCTGATATTGAAAGAGATGCCGATATTGAAATATTCAACCCAGATCTAGTTATTTGTAACTTAGCTGAAGGTGGAAGTATCAATATGGAAATGACTATCGGAAATGGTAGAGGATATGTAAGAGCTGAAGAAAACAAGAAATTATTTGATAAGAATAAGATGACTGTTATCGCAGTTGATTCATCATACTCACCAATCGAAAGAATCAATTATGAAGTAGAACCTGCTAGAGTTGGTCAAAACGACCATTACGATAAACTTATTATGGAAGTTTGGACAAATGGTTCAATTACTCCTGAAGAATCAATTGCTTTAGGAAGCAGAATCTTAATTGAACACTTTGAAATATTAGCTGATCTAAATGAAATAGCTGATGAAACAGGTCTTATGATTGCTAAAGTTGAAGATCCTAATGTTAAGATATTAGAAACTTCAATTGATGATTTAGACTTATCTGTAAGAGCATACAATTGCTTAAAACGTGCTGGAGTATTAACTCTTAAAGATTTAGTTAGCAAGAGTGAGAACGAAATGATGAAGATCAGAAACTTAGGTAAGAAATCACTTAAAGAAGTTATCGACAAAGTTAAAGATATGGGACTAAGTTTCAGAACTGAAGACTAATAGAGGAGGAAATTATGGCATATAGAAAATTAGGTAGAGATAATAAGCATAGAAGAAGTATGCTAGCTACTATGACAAAGCAACTTATCGAAAACGAAAAAATCGTTACTACTGAAACAAGAGCAAAAGAAGTAAGAAAATGTTTCGATAAGATGATTTCATACGGAAAAAATGGTTCACTTGTATCTCGTAGATTAGCCTTAGCTTTCTTACATAATGATGAAGCAGCTGTTTCAAAAGTATTTAATGAACTTGCTCCACGTTATAAAGAAAGAAACGGTGGATATACTAGAATCGTTAAAATGAGTGAAAGAAAAGGAGATAACGCTCTTAAAGTTATCTTAGAATTAGTTTAATTAAAAAATCAATGAAATTCATTGATTTTTTTATGTTATAATTATTACAGGTGATAACATGAAAAATAAAAAAGAGTTGCTAAGAACCATTAAATTTACATTGTTTTCCATATCAGCAGGTATTATTGAAATAGTATTATTTACTATCTTGAGTGAATTTACTAAATTAGATTATTGGATATGTTATTTGGTAGCCTTAGTCGCATCTGTAATATGGAATTTCACTTTAAATCGTGAATATACCTTTAAATCAACTGCTAATATACCTGTAGCGATGTTTAAAGTATTTATTTTTTACCTAATATTTACTCCAACATCAACATTACTGGGTAATTATTTAGTAAAAAGTTTAAAATGGAATGAATACTTAGTAACCGGTATAAATATGATATGTAATTTTGTTTTAGAATACCTATATGACAAATATATCGTATTTAGAGGAACTATTGATACAAAGGAGAAGAATCATGAATAAAATTAAAGAATTATTAAAAGATGATAAAAGTGTCTTAGTATTTGATATTGATGGCGTATTAGCTATTTTAGAATTTGGTGAATACAACCATTACTATGCTTCAGATGAAGACTGGGACTTATTCCTTCAAAGTGGTAATAATTTATATACTGAAGATAAAGTAAGTAAAAAAATGCAAGAATTTTTAAAGGATAAAGATAAAAGTAGAGTATATGTTATAACTACTATTGGCGTAGATAAAGAAGGAGAATACAAGAAAGATTATGCCAATAAATATTATGGTATAAATCCAGATCATTTCTTTGTTACTAATAGAAACCAAGATAAAGTAAAAAGACTATATGAAATAAAGGAAAAGTATCCTGATATAGATGATCATCACTTAATCATGATTGATGATACTCCTGAAGTATTGACAGAAATTCAAAATAATACTAATTTTTCAACTGCTCACATCAGTTCATTCTTAGATATATAAGATTATATGGTATAATATATGTAGGTGATAATATGATAGAAAAACGCATGGAAGAACTTATCGAAATAATTAATAAAGCTAGTTATGAATATTATGTTTTAGATAATCCAACCATAACTGACCAAGAATATGATGACTATTATATGGAATTATTATCTTTAGAGAATAAATATCCAGAATTAAAAAAAGAAGATTCTCCAACCAATCGTGTTGGTGGAAATGCTATTGATAAGTTCGAAAAAGTAAGACATGAAAAACCAATGTTATCTTTTGATGACATCTTTAATGATGATGAAATTATTGCCTTTGATGAAAGAGTAAGAAAAGTCGTAAGTAATCCTAAATATACTGTTGAACCTAAAATGGATGGCTTATCCGGTTCTTTAATATATAAAAATGGCGTTTTAGTAAGAGCGGCTACTAGAGGCGATGGCGTTGTAGGTGAAGATATTACACTTAACGTTAAAACAATTAAAACAGTACCCTTAAGACTTACTAAAAACATTGATATTGAAGTACGTGGCGAAATATATATGAGCAAAGAATCATTTAATAAAGCCAATCTTGAAAGAGAAAAAGAAGGCTTAAATCTCTTCGCAAATCCACGTAATGCTGCTGCTGGATCAGTAAGACAATTAGATAGTAAAATAACTGCTAAAAGAAATTTAGACTTTATGGCATATTTTCTTCCTAATCCAGAAGATTATGGAATTAAAACTCAAGAAGAATCATTATTATTCCTAAAAGAACTAGGATTCCTTACAAATTATAAATTAAATACCTTAGCTAATAATATTAATGAAGTTATCAATGATATCCACCTAATGCATGAAAAAAGAGAAAGTCTTCCATTTGCCATCGACGGAGCAGTAATTAAAGTAAATGATTTATCTGATGAAGATAAACTAGGATATACAACTAGAGTACCTCGTTGGGGAATAGCTTATAAGTTTCCTGCTGAAGAAGTACTAACAACCTTAAAAGAAATAAAATTTACTGTTGGACGTACTGGTAAAATAACTCCAAATGCAATTTTCCATCCAGTCCATGTTGATGGCTCTCTAGTATCCAAAGCAACTCTTCACAATGAAGATTATTGCATCGACAAAGATATTAGAGTCGGAGACACTATCGTCATAAGAAAGGCTGGAGATGTCATTCCTGAAGTAGTCGAAGTAAAACTAGATAGACGTAGTGACAATTTAAAACCATTTAAGATGATAACAGAGTGTCCAATGTGTCAAACACCATTAATCAAAAAAGATGCTAACTATTATTGTCCTAATAAATCTTGTCCAGCTAGACATATTGAAAATCTAATTCACTATGCCAGTAGAGATGCCATGAATATCGAAGGCTTTGGCGATAATATTATCGAAGACTTCTACAACATGGGCTATATCAAAGATGTT
>JAEEGL010918299.1_pt1 | contig 12333 bp, 3 predicted proteins | sample 9134231 | NCBI WGS metagenome assembly JAEEGL01 (sample SAMN16246548, study PRJNA631951) | gut metagenome | biome: gut microbiome; feature: rumen; material: fiber-attached | host: Bos | place: Iran: Karaj | collected 2018-10 | reverse complement strand
ATGATTACTGGAGGTGTTGAATGTGAGAATGTTGCTCCAGTTGATAAGAATAAGATGCTGTTTTTTAATCTCTTTTTTGGATATATAGGCTTAAAGAATAATGAAAGAGCAAATACTATATTAGCGGTCAGAGAGGCAAAACAGTGTGCGTATGACAAAAAACGTCTACGGGCAGATGAAAGGCTAACTATTGATTGTGATTACACAGTTTCGTTTGGCAGTGAAATGAATTCAATATTGGTAGAAGCTCATAAGAATGATGGTTATGTTTCGGGATGGATTGAATTCTTAAGAAGAGCATATATTTTCACTAATATAGAGACTGATAAAGAAAAGAAATCTAGGGATAACGAAGATATTTTTTCCAAACAATTTGAGCGTTATCTTGAACTTAGAGAAGGAACTGCGACGCCTTCTAAAGCTGATACTAATTTGATTATAGATGCCTTATCAATGATGTATCTTGGTAAAGTGGCAGATGGTAACACTAGTGAGATTCCAATTACGTTGAATAAAACATCAGGCTTGACGCAAAATGTACAGCTGGTTACGGGCTCTATTCCTACTCGAAAGATGGCATTAGTACAGAAAGTAACTAAAGATAGCAGATTTGACGAGGCTCATAAGAGATATGATCTTCGACTTAAGGTGGAAAAAGAGGAACTAGACAGTATTATTTCACTTCCTATGTTGGATTATTTTGAAGAACTTAGAAATGGAATTATTTCTACAAATATTGATCCTCAATTATCGCACGGTGTCGAAAGCCTAAAAGCTCAGCTGGCAAAGGAATACAACGATGAGGATGATGACACAATTGAAATGATTGTCCTTAGGAATAATGATAGCAAAGATTACCGGTTAGAGATAACTGATGATAATAAAATTCGAAATGTTTAAGGGGGTAGTTATGGGAAATACTTATCCAACAAGCGTTGATGATATAGACAAACATATGAAAAGTATTTCTACAAGGATATTTGGTAATAGATTTATGCCAGATCAGACTTTGTATGAATATTTAATAGAATTCTTATTGGTATTTGTGTCTGCAAAGGATGCGGATTTGAAGTCAGGTAAGATGAAATTTCATGATAGTTCAGATGCTCGTTTGGAGTATTGGATTGAGCCAAGGATGGGATTACGCAGATTTATTTTTTACGATAAGGCAAGGAAAAACGGCGCAGTTCAAATTGATGAGCAGGCTTATAAAGAGATTATAAAGATATTAAAGGGTAATATTGCAGTAGATTCTGAGGAAGAAAAACAGGATATTCTTGATGGTATACAAGATTTATTGCATGGATATGCTGTGGTTATTAAGAAAAGAAATTGGTGTGCACAAACTTTGTTACCGGTTTGCCCAGAAATGGTTTTGTGCGATGCTATGCCAAAGCAGAAATATAGAAAAGGTCTTGATTGGATGGGGGATGAAGATAAAGTAGATACCTCCTTTGATTTTGACAAGAGGAACTTTTTGGCAAGAGGTGGCGAAGTTTATTATCTGCATTTGCTACAGGCGTTAGAGAAGGACACGGAAAGTAAAGAAAAGCTAGAGAAGCTTCTTGTTAATCTCATGGGAGGTGAGAACAATAAGCTTTCAAAAATATGCAATGTAATCCAGGATTCTTGGGAATCTTCGATGAATTTAGACAAGGATGAACTATCCGAACACATGAAACTTTCGTTTATTCCAGAAGATGCTTATGTTGAATGTGGAGCATTTAGTACAGATGAGTTGATTAATTACTTATCTAGTGAACTGCCGTCAATTAACAAAATAGAGGTTCTTGCTAAAGGAATAATGTTTCAGATAATGAGAATGCTTTCATGGAGAGTAGACAATTATTTGGGGACAGATAGAAAAAGCTGGATTGTAGATATGAAAGGTGGCACTACAGATACAGTTAAAAAAATAGCTGCCGAGAACTATAGGAATATCGAAGACGGATTTATGACTGCGCTAAACCAATCGGCGCGTGAAATAGGAATTGATGAACATGAATATATGACGAAGCTAAATAAAGCTAAGAAATCATCCATAGATTTGTTCAGGACAAAAGGCAAGGAATTGCAGTGTATTATTCCAACGAATGGTCAATTTGAAAGATTCAGTTTGTCAGAAGATGTTATAAGATTTTTGGTACTATCTCTCGTGCCGCCCAAAAAGAAGATGACATTAAATATGTTTTTGGAAAAACTATACAGACACTATGGAATTGTAGTTGGGCCAGAGGAATACAGACATTCGATTAATGAGGGAAATAAGCTTGAGGCATCTTTATCAAATTCTTTCACAGAAAATGTGAACGCGTTTCAGGCATTTTTGAAGGCAACAGGTTTTTTAAGAGAATTATCAGATGCAACATCTATCGTGGTTAATCCATATAACAATGTGCTGGAGGATGAGGCATGAAGTATATAGTAAATAAAACAGCAGAGATTATTAAAAGAAGTGCCCCTACAATAGATGGCGAGGCAATGATAAGGGTTGATGGATTTGAAGATGTAAGATTTTATGAGAACGTTGCATTAAAGATTACTCAGGATTTAAGTGAATCGGGACTAGGGTTAGATATTAAGCTGGCTAAAAATAGATGGGACTATTTTTCTAAGGATTCATCAATGTCTTCATATCTTCAATCTATGCAGCAACATGGCTGGGTTGCGGAGACGGAAAGTATTACAAGATATAGAAATTTACATAAATCTAATCTTCTTGTGTTAATGGGAACAGAGGCAGAAGAAGATAAGGGCGGATTATTGAATTGTTTTTGCATTACTGCAGATACAATTGCTGCTGATATAGCAGGACAGTACAGTGAAGTTTTTATGTACTTGTCTGATTTTTCGGATGATGAAAAGTCTATTATAGACAAGTTATATGGAGATTTGTTTGCATACGTTCCGGTCGATATATATAAGCTTAGTTCAATTGCTGATAGATGGGAGGATATGATTTCAAATATCGGTGATTTTATAGAGCTGTTTTTTGGAAACCTTAGGGACTGGGGATTGCCTAACAGAATTAATAGTTTGCCTACTAGCAAAGAACTTCATGGCAAAAAGAATGTCCTTGAGTTGCAGCATAAGTTTATTAGTCGTGCGATGTTTAAAAAAATGACTATGAAACAGTATGCTGACTATCAGGCAAAACTTGATAAATATGTTGAGGATGAGGGCGAATATGGTCCTGATTGGGATGGATGGCAAGATCAAGCTATTAAGTCATATGATGAGTTTTCTCAGGTGGTAATGGAATATACCAGAGGTGAAAACGCAGAAGCAAATAGGGAAAAACTCGAAGGGACAGACTTTGACATTGTGGCAAGTGTTCTTGGCATAAAACTTGATAAGCCTGGCCCAGGAAAGCCCACTGTAACAAAATTAAAAGGTGATCCATTACCGGTTTTTACCAAAGCTTTAATGTATACGCTGCTTGATTGTGCGGGTGAAGATGTAACCAAAATAGTATTTAGCATAACTCAGGCTGACATCGTAAGTTTATACTCCGATTCTGAAGGTGTAGAAGAAAAGGAGCAGTTAGTAGAAACATGGAAAACAATATGTAGACATACGAATGGCATTATCTCTGTGATGAATCAACGATCCTGGGCCATAGATGGCGTTGACATTGAGATAGGCTTGACTCCAGATGACATTTTTTCTCCTAACAACGCATTAGTAAATATAGATCAGGGAATTGTTAAAGCAGCTAGTGCTAATAAAACAATAAGTAAAATAGAATTTACGGCTAAGTGCTACTCAGCTGATGGGACATATATGTCAAAGCTTAGTCCTAAATTTGTATGGGAATTCCCAGATACTAGTTCATGGATTCACAATTTTTCTGATGTGTGTTACCAGGATGTTTGTACAAATAAGAATTTAAGCTATATTCCTTTGGCTTGTGTAAGCAAAATGACTGCGCTGATATTTGCTAAAAGTGAAGAAGAGTTTTTTGATTTATATGATGAAAGTGATCTTCTGTTTGATTTTAATCTTGTGGATCATGTTCAGAAGAAAGCCGGTAGTAGCGCAACTGAATATACAGCACAGTTTATAAAACTTGGATACGCCTTTACTAAGTTGATGGATATAGTGAAGAACGAAGGGTTTTTTGTGGCATTATCAAAAGGCTCGGAGTCAGAAACTGTTAAACTAGTGCAGGAATATGTGGCTACAGGAGAATTACTAACCAAGAAAACACTTCCAGAAAATCTAAGGTGGATTCTTGATGCATTTATTCATGCATTCAATATTGAGAGTGATACATCTGTACTAACTAGTGAAGTAGACGCGAAATGTTGTATTGTTCCACCATGGCATCCGGTTACTTTACAGAAGATGGTCGATCAAAATAATTTCTTTTTGGATGGCTGTTTGGAATGGTGGAATGATAATGGAGCTCAGGGAATAGGAAAGAAGACTGGGATAGATTTTATAATTAATAATCTTGGTCACATGAGTATGATTCAGAGTTCGCTAGACTTATTTCCGTCTGCAGGACAGCAGTATTTTGGATCCACATCATCATTTGGAGCATTTTCTGTCTATGCAAGAAATGATATTGAAAATAATAGTAGACTCAAGGATATCATTCATAAAGACGCTATTTTCGATGATGATTTTGATGCAAAGGAAATTTCACAGCTCAATGATAATGCAAAAATGATTTATGGCGTTATCTATGATTATACAAGAGCATTCCAGAACGATAATAATCTGAGTTTGGTTTTTGTTAATCCGATTGAGTTGCAACCTATAGTTGCAGCAGTATACAAATATATAGATTATGTCAGAAAAACTGACGCTAACGGAAGGATAAATATTACACTTAAGATTCTTGTTAAACCTGAAAACAAGGGAGGAAGAAACTATCTTTCTTATTGGATGGATGAGTTTTTCTCACAGGATGCTAACGTAAATATTAGAACTTATTTAAATGAGTGGAGTTCAACTGGTGATTTAGAAAAGTTCTTGAATGGAAATAATGACATCGTATTCATGATGGATTTGTTGACAGTCAATAACCTATTATTTGTCAAGGATACAGGTAATGCTGGTTATTCTATCAGCGATTGTATGTATCCAATTGTTTACAAACCAACTCCAATATCTGAAACAACAGTTAAGCGTAAGATCGAGTTATCTCAGCCACAGTTTTCAGCTGCGTACATACATACTCAAGTTGTACGTTTTAGGAACAACATGGAGACTGTACCAGACGGAAAATATATAGCCGTAAGAGAAGTATGTATAGACCCAAAAGTACAGGAAATGGTTTATGCCCTTCACTCAAAGGCATATTGGGTAGTATGCGTGGATAGTGGCATGGATGGTGCACTCCTTAGAAACGATGCGAACCATAAGGATGAGTATTCTATTATCGGTTTCAGTACAGGAAAAGGCGCATATGGACAGTACAATCTTACTATTACTGCAAGGAAGAGCATTTTGGCGTCTATAGAACGTAGACTCTCTAGTAGATTATACCAGCTATTTGCATGGGAGCCGGAAAAGATAAAAAAGGCTGCTTCTGTATGCATAAATGAAGCTGGTAAGCTTGATGGAATTAGCCTTTTTTCAGCCGTTAATCCAAAGGATCATAATGTTAATGAGTTTATGGCGTATGTTCTTACCTCGTTAAGAGAGAAGAAAAACTCTAGTAATAGTGCGCTCAAAATTATGATTCATCTTGATTCATATAAGCATTGGTTTAGCAGCGATATTGAGAAGGATGAAGATGAGTCTGCTTCAAGGCCAGATTTCTTACTCTTTGAAGCTAATAGTACTGATGATGGTAAGCTGCATTTAAATGCAACAATCATAGAATGCAAAATAGCTGGTGTTGGAACATCTGATGAGCATAAAGAAAAAGCATTTAAGCAGGTTACTCATGGAATAAAGAGATTGTCGACTGTCTTTGATCCTGGTTCTAAGTCTATAAAGAGGCGCTATTGGTACGCACAGCTCTACCGTGCTTTGGCTTTTGCACAGGTTACGTTTAGTGATAATTCAGAAGAATTTGCAGTTGTTGCTTCTAGATTAAGAACTGTGTTAGATGGAAATTTTGATATTACATGGTCTGGTAAAGTTCTTGGCTATTGGATTGATATGCAGGGTGATGCTGAGGCTGTGAATGATACTGAGGACGAAAAGATAAAAGTATACGATATTCCTCAAACTGCTATTCAAAAGTTGTTACTAGGAGATGATTCTGAGGTTAATTATGTAACAGTATCAGAGGATGTTCTTACTACTGAAGAGGAGCAGGCAAGACGAATAGAGGCTCGAGAAAAAGAGCTTGCTAAAGAGATTAAAGCTCTTCAAAAGACAAATAAGACAAGTAATACTGTTAGTAAAACAGATAATTCTACTGAATCAAAAAAAGCTGATAAAACAGGTTTCGAAGAAAAGGAAGAACAGAAGCCTTTAGAGAAAACTGAAGAGCAAACAATAACGGAAAAAACAGAACAGCAATCTGTAGAAAAACCAGTTGTTGAGGAACATGATGAGGCTCAAAATGGCGTTAATGTTGACATACCTAAGACGGAAGAGGTTATTCCAGTGCAGTCTGGGGATGGTAAGGCGGGCGCATTGACTGAGGAAAGGGTTCTTATTGGAACAGATAAATTTTCCAATAATATTTATTGGGAATTTGGAAATCCTCAACTGGCTAATAGGCATATGCTTATTACTGGAACATCTGGTCAAGGAAAAACGTATAGTATTCAAACTATGTTGTATGAACTTTCGAAGATAAATGTTTCTGCAATTGTCTTTGATTATACGGAAGGATTTAGATTTGATCAGTTAGAAAAAGACTTCCTGGATAGGATGGGAGATAAGGTAAAACAGCATGTAATTTATTATACAGGAGTTCCGGTTAATCCATTTAAACGCCAGGAAATAGAAGTTGCTGGAATGACTATGCCTGAAAAATCTGCTGATGTGGCTGCTAGAATAGCAAATATATTTAAGCATGTATATGACTTTGGAGATCAGCAGTTTTCAGCAATATTTGAAGCTGCTAGAAAAGGAATGGAGAAGTATGGTGACCAGATGAATATGCAGCTTTTCCAGGAAATGCTAGAGGAAGAGAAGAGTAATAATAAAACTGCGCAGTCTGTTCTGTCAAAGATGGCACCATTTTTCTACAGTATAGAATTTAATATTTCTGAAGAATTTGATTGGGGGAAAGTGCTGTATGCAGATAATGCAGAATTAAATATTTTCCAGCTTACATCAATCGACAGAGAAATGCAGGTAATTATTACAGAGCTGATGCTTTGGGATGCATGGTATTACACTAAGAAAGTTGGAAGCAAAGAAAAACCTTTTGTGGCGATACTTGATGAGGCTCAAAACCTATCGCATAAGTCTAATTCTCCAAGTGCTGCGATATTAACTGAGGGAAGAAAGTTTGGGTGGTCTGCATGGTTTGCAACCCAATCACTTAAAGTATTAGCAGATGATGAGGTTGTTAGATTATTACAGGCTGCAAATAAGTTGTACTTTAAGCCGACAGACGACGAAATTACAAAAATGGCGAAGCAATTAGATCCAACAGATGGAAATCTTTGGTTAAGTGCGTTGAAAAATCTAAAGAAGGGTCAATGCATAGTTGTAGGAGATAGAGTAGGAACAAATGGTAAATTTGGTGCTACTAAGCCTACAATTACAACGGTTACATCTTTTGCTGAAAGGAACTAAAGAATATGTCACAACAAATGATAAATGTGAATTTTCATCAGACATTTAGGCCTGAAAAGCATTATATTGCCGCAATTTTGGAACTGGCAGGAGACAATGCTGCACATTCAGTTAAGGACATTTCGTCCTTAACTGGAATTCCAAATGGAGAAAGCAGCGGAAAAGTTGAGCCTCACATTATATATGCATATTATATGGGGCTTATTGATTACGAAAAGAAAGATGGCATGTACAGTCTATCTAGGACGATTTTGGGAGAAGGTATATATACAGAAGATCCTGGATTACAGGAGACCTTGACTATTTTGTTATGCCATTGCATGATGCAACGGTCAATTTCTGGAGCACCTTTGTGGGCTAGAATTTTTAAAACTGTTCTACCAATGTATAGAAACGGAATTAAAAAAGATATGCTTTTAAAGGAACTAGAAGCTCCTTTTAGTGGAAAAGTAAATACCAAAAACATTGCTCCGTTTTTCGGTTCATACGATAGTTTTTTTGATACCTTATGCTTATTACAAGATGATGGCGATTTGGTTAAAATTCAGCCTGTTCAGTACGATAAGGAATATATTTATGTATACGCATATGCGTTGTTATCATATTGGGATGAATGCTTTCCAAATCAAGATGAGATTACTTCTATTCAATTAGAAGAACTATGTTTTGGGGAAGTCTTTGGTTGGGACACACAGGACGAGTACCAGGTTTTGGAGCATCTTTCTGATTATGGAATTATTAGGATGAATAGGCAGTTAATGCCATATACCCTGCTAAAACTTACAGAGAAAGAAGATTTAATTGCAAAACTCTATAGTGAGTTGTGCTAGGAGGCTATTCATGAAATATGGAGAAATAATAGAGTTCAGAAAAGACCTTTATTTTGAAGGAGCAGTTCAAATTGACTGGTTTTACGACAAAGAGAGAGCTGCAAAGGTCGCTGAAAACTTTGTTTTTCATGGAAAAGACTATTTTGGCGTTGAAGAAACCACTTCGGGTGGTAAGAAAAGAATAGATACTATTGGGCTCGTGCAAGCTCTTACAGCTAAACTTAATGATGAAAATGTGAAAGTTCCATCATTAGCCATAGCTGATTATGGAACCGGTAAATCGCACTTGGCGGTTACTTTGGGACAGCTTTATTCTGGCCCGGATTATATGCCGGAAACATATAAAAAAATATTAGAGAACATAAGAAATATTGATGAATCAGCAGCTTCGGAGATTGAGAATAATTGCGATGGCAGAAATTTTGTCATGGTGATTAATGGAATGCGTGATTTTAACCTTCATTCAGAGATTTTACGTGCCGCTCAGAGAAGTTTGGCATTATATGGTCTTCCAGATGATAATCTGCGAAAGCTAAACCGAGCACTAGAAACAGCAGAGATGTTCTTTGATAGAAATGCACAGTCCTCCATAAAGATTTTTGAGAAAGCAGCAAAAGAATTTGGGTGGACAGAAAAAGGGGAAAAGCTCGAAAAGAGAATTAAGGATGAGCTTTTATCAAATGATGAAGCTTTTGAAATTGTAAATGCAGCGTATAAGGAAATCAATGGTCAGGAAATCCGTTGGGATGAAGGTCTTTCTGCAGCAACAATACTTGAAATGCTTGTAACCGAGTATTGTGGTATGAATGGCAAATTTGATCATATAGTATTACTGTTTGACGAATTTGGTCGTTATTTAGAATATGCTTCTGGGGTTAATGCAGCTAAGTCTGGAGACTCTGCATTACAGCAGATTTTTGAAACTGTTCAAAATGCAGATGGTGCATTGCATGTTATAAACTTCATTCAGTCTGACATAAAAACTTATTTACAGCGTGTGGATCAGACAAAGAATATTAGTAGATATATAGGAAGATATGATGGAAGTGATAAGTATTACATTTCATCAAACCTAGAAACTGTTTTTGCTAATCTTATTCAGCGAAAGGACAAAGAGTCCTTTAAGAATACTGTAATAAAATGGCAGAACGATAACGAGGATGTATGGAAGCAGAATTTTGATCAGTTAAATAAATGGCTTATCACAAAAGGAATGTGGAAGGACTATAAATTGTTCAGAAAGGTGGTAGTAGAGGGAATATATCCTATGCATCCGCTGGCTACATTTATGCTTACCCAGCTTTCCGATTATTTACAGAATCGTTCCTCACTAACACTGATCAGTCAATATATAGAGGGATTATCTGAAAACGAAGTAGAAGATAGTCCTATACTTATTATGCCCGAATATCTGATGAAGGGTGATTTATACGTGGAAATGCTTGCTGCGGAGCAGGATGGAAAACAGCCTTCCCAGCAGTGTATTCGATATGACAATATTCTTAGGAAATTTGGTGATAAATTGTCAGAAAAATCACTTATGGTCCTTAGAGCAAATCTTATCCTTAGAATATTGAGATTTAGGACTGTAGATTATGATGATGCCAAAGCAGCACTCGTTTTTGCGTCAGGACTAAGTCTTAAGGAAATTGATGAAGAATTACATTGGCTTGAAAATGAATATGCAGTTTTAGGATTTGACGATCATGCTGGATGCTTTGATTTCATGGAGGAATCAAATGGAGCACATGATTTCAAGGTTATAAAGAAAAGACTAATAGCAGCTGCTAAGGTTCGCAATGATTATATTAATAATCTTAAGATCCAGGAAATTGCTGGCGTGTTAGATATGCAGCCTACAAATTTTGGTACGACGCATAAGATAGCGACCAATGAGTGGCAATTTAAACAGGAACTATATCCTATTGAGGAATTTACAGAAGCAAAAGCAGATTCATATGTTGCTGAATGGAAAGCTGCTACAAGTTCCATAGCCGCAAAGGGTAGATTGATTTGGCTTTATGTAAATAAAGACAGTTCTGCAGAGGCGGTCAGCAAAGCACAGGAGCTTTCTGAAAAGTTCCAGGATATGCCAATCATAGTAATGTTGATTAATGATGATGACAATAGATTGTTTAATTGTCTCATCGAATACTATGTGTTTGACAACATGGATGACATGAACAGAAAGAAGTATGAAAGGCATTATCTTGATGGATTTAAACAGGCAGAGAGCAATCTAAAAGATGAATTTGATGAATTGAAAAAGCAGCGACTAAGAATTTTGCCTTCAGGAGTTGATAACGTTTCAAGCAGAATGGCATCGTTTCTAACAGGAGTATTTGAAGAAATATATCCTAATGCAGTACCATTCTGGTTTGATAGTTTTGTTACTAAGGGTAACAATTTGGGTGGAAAGGGAGGTACGTATTTCTGCTCAATTATAAAAATGCTACTTTCAGGCTCCGTAAATTCTGATAGTATTCATAATTTTGCTAGTGACGTTAGAAACAGAATAGATGCGGTTCTTATGACAACCAGTTCTACATCATGGAAATGTATTAATGAGCAGTATCGTATCATTCCGCCTGAAAACAAAAGTGCTAAGCTTGTATACGATGATATAGTCAAAGAACTCACAAAAGAGGAAAAGAAAGATTGTGCGGAAATCTTTGCCAAGTTTAGCCAGCCTCCGTATGGTATGAGTGAGGATGTTATTACGCTCATGATTGCGGTAATATGTGCTAATTTGAGCTATTGCCTCAGATTTAAGTATAAAGGTGAAGTTAAGAATATTAACAACTGGAAAGAACTTGTAGTAATTAAAGACAAGAAGATAGATGTAGAAGTAATTCGCAAATCTACATTCATTGTTGTTGATGCAGGCGAGGTAGTAGGGAAGTATAAGAGATTATTCTCCAAGATACAAGACAATAGACTTATGTCTGCAGTTATAGACCTAAATAAAGAATTGGCTGAAATGACAGTTTCAGATGAGGTTCCAGAAGAGATTGAAACCGAGTATTTGTTGGCAAAGAATCTCATAGATAAAGGAATAACTGCTTATAGAGGATGGGGAGAAATTGTCGGAAATATTGAAGAACAGTATGATGAAGCCCTTGAAAACACAAGCCTCTACAATGCCTTAACAGCCATGGAGGCATTGGAAAGCCTTCCAATTACAAAGTACTTTGAAGATAATGGTTTTGACTTTGATGAGGATTCAAAGAAGTACGTTGTTTCTCTCAGGAATAACATTAAGCAGTTTATAGATGAGGAAATAGATCAATATGTTGCGTCAATGTATTGTAAATCTGTTGAAGGTATGAATACCTTTAGAAATCACAATACAAAGATACAAACAAAACTTGCTAATTTAGGATTTGCTGAGTATGCACGTAAAGTAGAGCAAAAGAAAGAAAAAGAGCTAAACAACATTGGAGAGATAAAATCCAGACAGGAATTAAGAGGAGACCTGAATAAGTTCCTGGCAGAAAGTAAGCTAGACAAGTTTACTTCTTATGTAGCCATCAAGGATATGTTGAAGAATGGTAAGAGCTTGCTGGATAGGCTTGATAAATTTAGTTCATCATTAGGGAGAGATGCTGAAAGCCTATACAATTCTCTTAACTTAAGGCTCAATGAGTTAGATACAGCAGAAAAACGAATTACACAGGATATTTCAGATATATGGGATGATCTTCCGGAAGTAAAGTCTTCTGAGGATATCGAGGATCTTATCGAGAGAATAACGATGGTTTTGCAAAAAGGAATACCAGCGTCAGAT
>JAEEGL010542440.1_pt1 | contig 12333 bp, 16 predicted proteins | sample 9134231 | NCBI WGS metagenome assembly JAEEGL01 (sample SAMN16246548, study PRJNA631951) | gut metagenome | biome: gut microbiome; feature: rumen; material: fiber-attached | host: Bos | place: Iran: Karaj | collected 2018-10 | reverse complement strand
TTTGTTTATACGATCTGTTGTAACTGGTATTCCGTTGAATTTTGATATCAGTCCCGTTTCACACATCAACCAGAATTGTTCGCTTTCTTTTTCCCGTTCAAGTCCTCCGTGCACGCCAATCATGACCGTTTTGCCGCTTTTACCTTTATATTCGTCTTTAACTGAAACGGTATATATAGTATAAAGCATGCGCGACGTACCTGCCGAATCGGGATCAAGATCCTCCGCACCGGTTTCTTGATCGAGAACTGTAAAAGAAATGCCCGTCACTGTTCCGGAATAAATATTTGATGACGCTGATATAAGTTCTTCGGCGGTTTCGTAATGAGGCCAATCCATGGGAATTCTGATTTTCAGATATTCACTCGGTTCGCCTATGCTTTGATCGGGATTGTCGGGAGCTTTTACCGATATCCCGTTGTCACCCGTCAATCTGTGCTCCCGGTTTGATATTATTACTCCGGCAATAATCGTAACGACGAGAGCAAAAGACGCCGCGACCGCAATAAATCCGATCAGAACGGATTTATTATTTGCCGGTATATGTTGAGTATGATTCCCGGTTTCTTTTGATTGTGTTATGATTTCTTCGTCAATTTTTGTAATTGCGTTGAACAACTCCAAACCCGTCATAATTTGCCCTCCTTTATGTATTTTCTCAGTTTCTTTCTCACTTTTGACAGTATGCTTCTAACGTGGTTTTCGCCGATTTTGTACTCTGCGGAAATCTCCGCGGTCGTTTTCAGAAAATAATATCTTTCCAAAAACACTCCCGCGTTTCTTTCACCGAGTTTTTTCACAAAGTCGTTTATGATTTCGGTCAACCGTTCCTGAGGGATATGATCCGATTCGGCAACGCACTCCGTTAACTCCCTGAAAATCAGATCGTTTTTATCGATGATCAGATCGGGCGATATGCCGAAAAGCCCGGCAATGCGCTCGACGGTCGGATAGTCGGGCGTCCTCGTTCCGTTTTCCCATTTTGATATCAAATCTCTTGAAACGAACAGCTCGTCGGCAAGCGTCTGCTGCGATATACCGCGTTCCGTTCTCAATTCGGATATTGTCTTACCGACGTTCACACCCGGACTCCTTTCCGTCTCGATATCTGATAATATTATATTTGTTTTCGGCAAATTGTAAAGGGACAATTCGCACCTAGTTTCAATCATCTCCCCTAAAAAGCCGTCAAAGCAATTGAAAACCCGGGCTGTCCCCGGGTTTTTATGTGTGTGTTATTAGATCGAAATCTAGATAATTCCGAATCTCATACACTCGGATAGTATTCGATCCAGTTTAGGCCGGATTGACTTTGCGAAATATGCCCCTGGTGTTTCGTTAATGACAATCGTTGTGTCAATGCTGAAAATATCAAAAGAAAGACCGCTTAATGCCATATCCTGCTTGAGCAAATTTACGGTGATTCTTGAGCGATCCGGGGTATCATTCCGCGTTAAACAAATGAAATTGATTCCGTATTTCATATAATCAGATGTGTTATCAATTGACTTTCGAAATACGATTAAGCATCCCTTGGTTCTGTCCGAAGTGATCTGGTAAAAAGAATTCGACTTACCGCTCCTGCAAAATCCGTGTTGCCCCAAATATTCATCGGTTTGGGACACGACAGAGCAAAACCAATCATTCAAAGAAATGGAATCATCATTGGTCAAACGCAATTTGTTCACTTCCCCTCAATTGTTCTCATGCCAAATACAATGCCTGTTCTAAAAAAGAACATTACGTTAATCAGTTTCCATCTCAAATATTTTAATCTTTTTACCGCTTTTGTCTATGACGTGAATTGTAATCCACGTATATGCATCTTCATAATCCTCAAACGAGCATTCAATACCGGTGTTTTGTTTAAACTCCTCATAACTCGGGTCATGTTCCATCGAAACACAGATTTCAACCGGGAGATTATCGCGACGCTTTTTTTGCCTGAAATGAGGAATATACGCCAACGCTTCATCGGTGACATTTACACGGAATTTTCCGCTGTAGCCGTTAAATCTGCTGTCAAAAAGATTATACTCTTTATCGCATTGGCTGCATCTGATTTTGACAACGTGAATATTTCCGAATTCCGGAAGAGGCGGAACGATCACTTCCTGCTTCGGACCGTTCAGATCGGACGAAAACAGTTTCCAATGATGAACGGTTCCGTTATCGTCAACCGTGCAGGTCGACGCGCCTCTGCATAATTCCGTAAGAGCGTCATAATGCGGCTCACATGCTTTTTGTTCGGCTTTGTCAAGATACGATTCAAAGACGTCAAAAAGTTTACAACCGCAACCGCATTTCAAACGGAATTTGGTAAAGTCGCCTTTGATCGTTTCATTATATGCAATTGATTTTAAATAGTTGGGAATCATCTGTTTATTCTTATTCTTTTCTCTTCACCGGCAGCCAGATCGCGCTGTGATAGTCGGGATCGGTTTTTTCTCCGTTTACACAGTCATACCACTCCACGTTGGCATTGCCGCAAAGCTCATACTCCGGATTCCCGGGCAGCCATTCCCGGAAAATTTGCGTGTTGACGCTCTGGAGCGCTTCCGGGATCGGGCCAATGCAGTTGAACACCGCCCAGTCGCTTCTTGGGAATTCATAGACGACCATGCCTTCCGGCACGTCTCCGCCCGTATATCTTCCGGCAACGAGATACCGGAACTTTCCGCCGCCGACGTCGTCGATACAGACGCCGTATTCCCCGATGCAGTTGTCCGCCAACGCCTGCTCATACGGATTCGCCGGAGGGTTTCCGGCATAAACGTTGTAGGCATATTTTTCACAGATCTCATCCCAGAACTTCGGGATTTCGGCATATGCGGTTTCATTGTCGAACTCTTTCTGAAATCCGATGACCTTGAACGGGAACATCGGCGTGATTTTGTAATCCATTTGATTACCTCCCTGAATTGATATTTTGATTGTCAGGGGGAGAAACGTTTTTATTGCCGCTCCGCCGCGCACCTGTGACGGCGTTGCGCCGTGAAAACGTGAGAATGCCTTCGTAAAACTTTCGGGTGTCTCATAGCAATAACGGAACGCGACGTCGATTATTTTCTCTTCCGTTTCCCTCAGATCCATAGCCGCGCGGTATAGCCTGCGGTTTCTGATGTACTCCCCGACACCGTATCCGGTCATCAGAGAGAATCCTTTCTGAAAAAAGAACGGGGAAAGATAAACCTGATTCGCCACATCCTGGGCACTGATGTTATCGGTCAGATGCTTTTCAATATAATCGATTGCCTTACGAACGCAGGTAAGCCACTCCATCGGTCGGTCCTCCTTTTCCTGACGGAATCATTATATCACTTGAAGCAAAAATCGTCCTGTCATTTACTGCTCAGATTTGTCCCGCCGTAAATCAATGATTCCCGTCCTTAACTGGTTAAAAGCGAAAAATATTTTTTGAATGGACCGTTTCTATTCTACCAGCCGATTGTGAACAATTCAAGTATTCGCGACTTGCGCCGATTGAAGACGGTTTATTTCATGGAAGAATTGCCATTGTTGATATTTCCCTGATTTTGATGTATAATAGAGAAAACCTGAAGTTAAGGAAAAACAGCATGGCGTCAGACAAGGAATATCTCGGATTTGTTCTCGATCAGTTGTCCGGGCTGGACGACATTTCCTACAGACCGATGATGGGAGAATTCATAATCTATTATCGGGGAAAGATAATCGGCGGCATATTTGACGACCGTTTTCTTGTCAAACCAACGCCCTCCGCAGAAAGATTGATTCCGGGCGCGCTCCGCGAGATCCCGTATGAAGGCGCGAAGGAGATGATTCTCGTGGAGGATATAGACGACCGCGAATTTCTGACGGGGCTGATTACAGCAATATACCCAGAACTTCCGGCACCGAAAAAGAAAAAATGACGGAGATTATTTAATATGAAACAGAGAATGACAGGAAAGAAAGTCGCGATAACAGGCGCATCAAGCGGAATCGGCAGGGCCACAGCCGTCAGAATGGCAAATGAGGGCGCTGACGTTGCGCTCATTGCCAGAAACCGGGAACGCCTTGACGAGGTCTCGGAGGAGATACGCATGCTCGGCAGAAAGGCGGTCGTAATTGAAGCAGATATAACGGAACGGGAAAGCATCGACCGCGCGGTCGCGACTGCAATAGAAGAGCTCGGCGGGCTGGACGTTTTTCACTGCAACGCTGGCATTTATCTTCGCTGCCCGGCAAAGGATCTTCGTATGGATCAGATACGCAAAATAATTGAAGTGGATTATTTCGGCTGTCTCAACTGCGTATACGCCGTTCTGCCGTATTTCCTGAAAAAAAAGAGCGGATCAATAGTGACAACTTGCTCGATGGACGGCAAGAAAGGCGTCCCGCCGGACGCCGCTTATGTCAGCGCAAAATTCGCGATGAACGGATTTTTCCAGGTGCTCCGTCAGGAACTCCGCGGCAGCGGTGTTCATATCGGTACGGTATTCCCGAGCCGTATGGACACCCCGCAGATTGCTCACGTCGACTGCCCGAAAATAACTCCGAAGGGCGACCCGGACATGGTCGCAAAAGCGGTCGTGAAATGCGTTGTCAGGAAAAAGAAAGAGATTCTTGTGCCATCTTTCTCATGCCATCTTCTAACGTGGGCTGACACGATAAGCCCGTCCCTCGGCGACTGGCTTGTCAGAGTAAACCATCTTTCCGGCACTGTTAACGATATAGAGCCGATAAACGAGGCAAAATAATATCCGCGCCTACAGCAGTGTACAAAAAGTACCAATCTGACACCTTTACTTTGATATTTTGGTGCCATTTAAATCTGAAAATCTTTAGGAACCGTTTTATCTATACAAATAACTCCATGGAACATAAAAACTATTATTCCGAATTGCCGGAAAATTACGCTGAAGATTACGTAATAGACGCAAAGAACAAAAAAACCATCATAATAATGAATATAGCCGCGACGGTTATAAGCATAGCACTGGTGGCCGGATCTTTTTTAATTTCGGTGTCGAAGGGACTTCGCTTCCAAGGTTATACCGGCCTTATTGTTCCGGCTCTGATTTTTCTTGTATCAAATATCGCGTATGTTGTTATGCACGAATTGCTTCACGGCCTCGCGTACAAGATCTTTACCGGTGAAAAACTCGCTTTCGGTGTATCTCTTACTGTCGCTTTCTGCGGAGTCCCTTCGCTTTACATTAAGAAAAAGGCCGCTCTGATTGCCGTGCTGACTCCTTTCGTCGTTTTTTCTGTTGCGTTTGGGGTCCCGCTGTTCTTTATTAGTGATCCGATGGCGTTTCTCGTTGTAGCCCTGCTTTTCTCTGTTCACGTATCCGGATGCGTCGGAGATCTTTTCGGCGCGTTTCTGCTGATCTTCCGCTATAAAGGGAAAGACGTCCTTGTGAACGATACCGGACCGCGGCAGACCTACTATCTCCCATCGGAACAGAGAAAAGCGGCTTGAAGTTCATCCGGATGAACACCGAGGTTCATACAGCTAAACACTGAAGAAGCAGACGAATGAAAAAACGTCTGCTTCTTTTTATGCAGATCCTGTTTTACCGCCTGATGACGTACATCTGAAGCATTTCGCCGTACGTCTCACTGAAAAACTCACTTTTCAGAACACCGCCGCAGTTTTTGATGACACCGGCGGAGGCAACGTTGTCGCTGTCACACGAAACCAGCACTTCCCTGATTCCGATTATGTCGCACACACGCAAAGCTGCGGAAAGCATATCCGTAGCATAGTGTCTGCGTCTTTCGGTCGGCCTGACGGAATAACCTATGTGCCCGCCTTCTTTTCTGAGAAAATCATTAAGCGCAAGGCGGATATTGATCATGCCGACAATTTTCCCGTCGCCTTCCCTGACGTAAAAATATGTCAGCGCCGGAACCTTTTTTTCCGGCATGTTCGCGATGTCCATGGCGGCGACCGTCTTTTTCAGCCATTCCTCATATGTCGATTCTCTTAGAAATCTGTCAAGGCCTCCGCTGCCGTGAACTTCAGACCCGTAATCGTGAAATTCTTTAATATAGTCAATTGCTCTGTCCTTGTATGTGATATCCGGAAAAACAAATTTCATATCCCCGTTGCCGTCCTTTCTTTTCAAAATCAGTTAATCCTTAACCTGGTTTTATATTACTGAACGTATTACAAAACACGCCGTCCCGGCAACAGCCAAAATGATTCCGACTGCACAAAACAGTTCCGTTCTCCGGCGCAGCCTGCCGTAATGCTCCGGAGAACCGTCAAGCAGGTTTCTGTAGCCAAAATGATTCAGCGCGGAAAACAGCAGAGACAGAACGCTTACGGCAAAACCGGCAATTCCGGCAATCAGCAGCGCATTTTTCATGATTTCCCTCATGTTTCGATGTGCTTCACAGCTTAATGACCGCGACGATCTCGTCACCGTCAAGTTCGCCGTTATCTTCAAAGCCGAAAGAATGATACAGCTTTGCGGCGACTTCGTTTTCTGGTTCCCATGAAATGGCGCAATAATCAGCTTTCCCGCAGGGATATGTTCTTACGAAGTCGATCGCAAGCTTCAGGGCTTCTCTGCCGTATCCTCTTTTCTGATACCTTTTGTCGATCATAAAACGCCAGATCGTATAGTTGTTTTTGTATGCTTCCGGCGCCTCGATCTCATCGTCAAACTCATAGAGCGCCGCCTCGTTGAAGCCAATCATCAGAAAACCTACGGGTTTTTCGCCATTAAATATGCCGAACGGAAAAGCCGTGCAGTCGCTTTCCAGGGCGGCATAAGCCTCTACTATGCTGTCTCTGTTGGAAGCCACAAATGCTTTCTGCGCCCTTGAGACTTTAAGGCAAACAATATCCCAGTAGTTCTCAGGCGTTATCTTTTCCAAATGAATCATTTTTGTTTCTCCAGGAGATTATTGTCTTGATTTTCAGATTGCATATCGTCGGTGCCGTGGTCCCGGTCCGGTGGCGCGGCGTACAGTTTGGGATACGCTTTTTTGTCGAGCGTTTTCAGGATTATTGCCGACGCGGCGGAGCCGAGCGTGACAAGCAGAATCAGGGCCCAGGTCCAAACGGAGCCCGAATGATCGTACAGCTTGCCGACGGCTATGTCGATCACACCCGCCAGGACCGTGTAAACGACGCTCATAAGTCCGTTTATCCTTCCGCGGTGGCTCGCAGGTATCCGCGTCGAGACATACGGTCCCTCCGAGATTGTGGCAAATATCTCGCCCCAGGTAAAAACAAACATAGCAAAGTAATACCCGGGTACAAAGCCAAGAAGAAGCAGGAAAATCATATATCCCGCAAAAACGAGCAGGCGGCCTGTGAGCATCTTGCCCGTATCGCGCATTTTCGAAAAGAGTTTTGTTATAATCGGCGTGAATATCACGACGGTTATGCAGTTAAGGCTCGACACGGTTCCGAAAATCACCGGTCCCGCGTCGCCGTGTACGGCGGCCATGTCGAGCGGCATTATGAAATTATACTGCCCGTATGCGGCGCCGTATAACGTCCCGCAGAGCAGATAAAGTAGCAGAAGCGGATTTTCTTTAAGAACAGCGAAAACGCTCGCGCCCTCCTTTTTGTCCTGATAAGCCGCCTCCTCTCCGTTGTCCTCGACGGGTGTTATATCCTTTATGAGAACGGCGATTAGGACCGTCGAAAGTGCTATCGAGATCCCGCTTATTAGAAAACTCAGCCACAGATAGTCCTTGAAGAGCAGCCCCGCAATAGTTGGCGAAAGCACAAGACCGAGGTTTCCACCGAGATATTCGAGCGAATACGCACGCTCCCTGTCCTTTGTGGTCGAAAGATCCGCAAATAGCGCGTCATACGCCGGATACTCAACGCTTTGAAATATCCCCGCGAATATGAACAGGAGAATCGTGACGATCCCAAGCGGGATAGCAGCGCTTATAAGAAAACAGATTATACTTACGCTGTCGCATATCACGATCAGCCGTTTTTTGTTGAACCGGTCGGCCAGTCTGCCGCCTATTATGTTCGCGGGAAGCGTTATGATACCAGAGCCGACAAAAAAATACGATATTTCCGTCGCCGAAAGACTGAGCTTTTCGCTAAGTATCATCGTCATTACAGGCCATATCATACTGCCGAGATTTGTGACTATCCTGCCGAAAAACAGAACGTATATCTCCCGGCGAAGCCCGCGGTACTGGTTAAGAAGTTTCATATTTCAATCATTGATAATACTATTAATTTACGGTCTGTATGTTTCCATGATGTCAAGGATATCTGTCTTGTAAATGTTTCCGTTCAGAACACCGCCGTCAGGAGAGAACGACAGCGTTCTTATATCACACGGGTCTTCATCATAAGGTGATGACCCGGCGGCGTTTTCGTCAAAATACTCGCCGAGAAATCTGAGCGCGTTTCCGGCCGGAAAAATCACATTTCCGTCGCCGCAAGGAATATTCAGCGGCTCAAATTTGCCTAGGATCTCCCGTGTTTTTTCGTTATACGGATTCAGATCATCCAGGCTCACGAGCCACGCTGGATTGAATCTGACAGGAATCCCCGCATCGGCGGCGCATCCGGCGAAATGCATTACAGGTCCGACGGGAATCGTCTCCTGATGGAACGCATCTTCATGATTTGAGAACTGTGATTGCGACGCGTTTCGTGTCACGTTCCTGTTCAGCTCAGTTTTCTCAGGATTCGGTTTCTGCTTTGTTCCGATATACGGTGGTATAAATCCCCAGTAAAATCAGCGACAGAATCATGATAATACCGAGAATAATATATTTGATCAGCATATATCCGTTTGTATTTGTCAGAAAAACAAGGTTCACGGGATTATCACCAAGCAGACCAAAAGGATTGTATAATCTCACCTCCATAAAGCAGGCAAGTTTCAGATCGCTTTCTTTAAGCCATAGGAAAACCTCCGTCACAAAAGACCCGGCCGAGATGACGGAACAAAAAGACAGCCTCCTTTTATAACCAAGTTTATTACTCCATTCTCCTATGCATAAAACAATGACAAATATGAAGGAGATCAGATACGGAATAGCAAAGGGCAGAAAGCTCGCAATTGCCCTCAGAACCAGATCAGCGTGAAGTACGTTTATGTATCCTCCGTCCCCATCCGGCTGAACTATACTTCCGGAGATCTTAACAGCGTTATAAAAAACCGAACAGAAATACCGAAGAGTCAGCAGACAAATAACGAAAATTGCGATTGTCAGGATCTTCTGTGCGACATTTTTTCTGGAATTCATATACTGGTATCCTTTCATGTCTGGCTGCCGATGTTGCTTTTATGCTCTGAAATCAACCCAATTATACATTTGTCCACTCTTCTTTTAAAAGGCTGTACACGCATGCGTCAACGACTCCGCGGTTGCTGTAATCCGCCTGTCTGAGCGTTCCTTCGTATTTAAGACCGCATTTCCGCATGACCAGGCCGGAATTCGGATTGCCCGGGTCATGCTGCGCTTCGATCCTGTTCGCACCGACTTCAGTGAAAAAGAACGGAATGATCGCCGAAAACGCCTCGCTCGTAATTCCGCAGTGCCACCATCTGCTGCCGATGCAGTATCCGACGTGAACAATGCTCAGTCTTTCGTTCATATCGGCAACGGATATAGTTCCTATCGGCTCGCCGAGCTCTTTCAGTTCGATAGCCCACTGATAGAAATCGTTCCTTTCGCTGTTTTCCGCCCATTCCTTAACGATTTTCCAAGTTGTCTCTATATCCCTGTGGGTCGGCCAGCGGAGAAACTCTGTCACTTTGCAGTCGGATGTCCAGTTGCGGAACACCGACTCGGTATCTTCTTCCTTGAATTTCCGCAAAACAAGTCTTTCGGTCTCTATTCTAACGGTTCCTTTGTGGTTCATTGCGCCATCCTATATCTTTATTTTCAGTTTCAGCATGTATTCCGGACTGGTAACGTACTCAAGATATACCGGTCTGCCGGAATACTCCGTGAATGCCCTGAACCGCTCGATGATCGCTGGCGAAGTTATTAGATCCGCCGCAGATTCCCGGGGAATGAAAGCAGACTCCGAATTCTCTTCCGACGGTCGCGGTGTGCCGCTCACGGCACGGCAGATAAAATCAAGCACGATTTTTGTCGGGACTTCTTTTACGCCGTTATAACCGGGATGCCTGGATGTATTTGATGAGACGCAGAAAAGTTCTCCGACCTCGATACCTATGCCTGTCTCTTCCAAAACCTCTCTTTTAACGGCGTCGATCACGTTTTCGCCGATCTCGACCTGACCTCCCGGAAACACCCATCCGCTTCGGTTGTCCTTCACCATTAGGATTTCGCCGTTTTCATTAACGACTATACCCGCTGCAGCGACAATGTGTGTCGGCAATACTTTTCCCATTTCACCTGTTCCCCATAGCGGCAGAGATAATTTCGTTCACGTGTTCCCTGAGGGATAGAATATAATCCGCCGATTTCGGATAATCCGAGAATGTGACGGGAAAACCGGCAAGACCGTCGATCAGCCCGACAACCTTTTCGCGCCCGACAAGTGACTCGCAGAGCTTCAGCGCGCCCATATCCTGTATCGCCTCACGGAAAACAGAAAGACGCGTGGAGGGATACGGAGTTCCGCCCGGTCCGGGATATACCGAGAAAGCATCTCCGCTCGGCACCTGGCCGTCGCCGGACTGTGTCAGATACGGGTTTATGAGCCGTCTCGAGCCCATGCTGTAATAGAAATTGTATCCCCACTGCAAAAATCCCGAAATGCCGAACTTATAAAGCTGAACACCGAGTATCCGGTTGCGGAAAGCGGGATAAGCGATGAAACGGTTGCCGACCTTGTCGCACTGTCCGCAGCAGTAGTAGGCCCACCGCTCTTCAATGTCTTCTTTCAGGAACGCTTCTATATGGTCTGTCGACGGTACCGGCGTAGTCACTATTCCTTTCCGGTAAAAGCTGACAGATGAGAGCGCGTCGATAACGACACAGCCGGCAAGATACGGTTCGACGATGCGTTTAGCGCGGAGATATCTTTCTTCATGATCCTCACCCGGCTCGTCGGAAATGTGGAACCGGCAGTTTTTCAGCACACCTTCTTTTTTCAGGAAACCGACAAGCTCAGGCAGGAAAGACGCGAGGAAAAGCGGATATTCTCCCTCGGTTCCCGGCGTATCCCAGCCGAAAATGCGTTTAACTTCCCCACCGACATCCGCGACGACCTTCGGCGCGAACGCCGCGCCCCACTGAGTAAACAGATGAGATATTTCAAAATACTTTATTCCGCATGATCTAGCCATGCGAATGTAACGCCCGAGAAGCGAGAAATCGAATGAGTAGCAGTCGCCTTTTTTCTTCACTCCGACAAGCTGAACCGTCGGGCGTTCGCTTCCGACCTCTGTATCGAGTGGAGGTGTGAAAACCGGCGTCAGGATGCAGTTTATCCCGTGATCCGCGGCGCACCGCATAAAGTTTTCCATAATGCGCCAGTGCTCTTCCGAAAAGACCGTGACATTATAATATGAAGCAAGACAGTCGCAGTGAAACCACTGCGTGAATATAAGCGACTGTCCCGGGAGATCCGCGTCAATGACCGTCATTTGAAGCGGTAGTGAAGCGACAATACAGTCACCCTCCGAAACGGTGACGGAAACGCTGTGAACGCCTGAAACTGTCGCGGCTCCTTCAAACCATACAGCCGTCAGCGTCTCGTCCGGTACCCGGACGCGGACGCCGGAGTCTAGAGGCTCGAGCACGTCGGGATAAAGCCCGCATGGACTTTCGATAAAAAGGCCGTTTTCGCGGGAGCTGTCATTATAATAGCACGGCAAATCCGCGCAGATCTGTTTCACCTCGCGCGCCGTGACGCCGATACCAGAAACAGAAACTGAAAAGAGCCTTGCGTTCCGGCTGATTTCTGTATGCTCCGTTCGGATAAAGAGCTGAAAGCTCAGACGCTCCCCTCTGAGGACTGAGATTTTTGAAAGCTGAGGATAATTTTCAACATCATCCGAAACGAGTCCTTTTTCAAGCGACGAAACAATGCGAGCGTGAATTGCGTACGAAACCATTTTGCGACCTCCGTTATTGCAGGATAACCCAGCAGATATAATATACACTTTTTGAGCCGATATGTCAAGAAAAAAGGTTTTGAATATGATAATCCACCGGTCATGGCATGCCGCCGGTGTGTTAAATTATTAATCAGCTGTTAACTTTCGGGCGGCACTTGACAATTCCTCCCGGACGTGGTATAATATGCGTCGATGTCGGGACACGCCGGAGTGGCGAAATTGGCAGACGCCAGGGACTTAAAATCCCTTGATACCTGGTATCGTACCGGTTCGAGCCCGGTCTCCGGCACCAATTTCATATCGCGGGGTGGAGCAGTTGGTAGCTCGTCGG
>JAEEGL010431460.1_pt1 | contig 12333 bp, 8 predicted proteins | sample 9134231 | NCBI WGS metagenome assembly JAEEGL01 (sample SAMN16246548, study PRJNA631951) | gut metagenome | biome: gut microbiome; feature: rumen; material: fiber-attached | host: Bos | place: Iran: Karaj | collected 2018-10 | reverse complement strand
TTCCTGAATATGCTCGTTTCCGGCCATAAGACGATCGTTCGCTTCGAACTTCGTGAACCGTCGCTGCATGAGATTTTTGTTGAGAAAGCAGGGGAGAATGTAGAAGATGAAGCACAGTAGATTTCACGGAACGGGAAAGGTGTTTAATTTCACATTTTCCCAGATGATGAAAGCGAAAGGGTTTCGTTTCACATTGATCCTGATGATCTTATTTTCGGCTCTGTATTACCCGATCTCCCAGTTCTTCAGCCGTGGAGGCAAAGGCGGGGTGACCGAGGTTGAAGAGACATCGATCGAAACTCTTTACGTGATCGATGAAAGCGGTCTTTCATTTATGGATTGGTTTTATTTTGATAAGGCCGGTCTGGATCCGATCGAGATCCCGAAGATCGTTTCATCGGATATGACTTATGATGCATTTGTAGAAAAATTAAAAGAGAGCGAAGAGAATATCGCCCTGTTGCACGTTCATCGTGTGGCGGACGAAGGCACCTTCTATTACACTCTGGTCCAGGGTACGAAGACCCAGGTTAAGAAAAACGATCTGGATATCCTCAAGAAAGCGATTCAGAACTCTGTGTACAATCAGTTGATGGAGCATATGAAGATCTCCGAGGAGCAGATGAAACTCCTCAACATGGAGATCGATACCGATACGAATTATGTAGAGGTTAAGACCATCGATGAACCGGGTGATGGTAAGGAGGATAAGAAGGGTGTTAACCAGGATCAGTATACATTTATCATGATCCTGATCGTAGTTTCGAGTATGCTGATCTCCATGAGCGGCGAGTACGTTTCCAGCTCGATTGTAATGGAGAAGAGTTCGAAGGTCGTTGAGTACCTGCTCACCAGCATTCGCCCGATCGCTCTTTTGTTCGGTAAGATCACGGCAGTATTCCTGATCACGCTGTTCCAAATCTTGATCATGGTGTTCAGTTATGTTGCTTCGGTCATCATCTACCATGTTGTGGCGGACGGTTTTTCCGTATCGCAGGCTCTCGAGAAGGTTTCTTCCATCATTCCGGTGAATGTAGACATTACGATCAGCCCGCTGAATTTGGCTATCGTGATCTGCTTCCTGCTCGCAGGTATGCTGTTCTACACACTGATCGTCGGCGTTATTGCGGCGTCGGTTAAGAATGTCGAAGAGATGCAGGAACGTATGAAGTCTTATACGTTGCTTCTCTTTATCGGAATGTTCGGATCCTTATCCATTACGATAATGAATATCACAGGCGGCGCGCCGGAGATCCTGGAGAAGATCTGTTCTTTCCTGCCGATCGTATCCCCGTTCCTGGTACCGGGTTACCTGTGTACGAACCGTATTTCCATCGGCATCGCCCTTATAGGACTTGCGATCCTGATCGCAAGCGTATACTTCCTTCTTCACTTTGCAGCGAGATGCTACGAATATCTGATCTATTATCAGGGTCAGAAACTGAAGTTGAAAGATTACTTCACCATCTTTAAGAATGAGAAGGGAGGAAATGATAATGCGTAAGCGTAATGGTTTATTCAGCGGCTTCGGCAAAGTTTTTTCCTTCACATTTCGTCATCAGGCGGAAGGAAAGGGCTTCCGGTTCGCAACGTATATCGTACCGTTTCTTCTGTGCGGTCTGGTAGTATTGATCATGGGTCTGGTTGCCTTCAACCGAGTGAAGAAGAATGATCAGGAACCGGTCAATATCGATAAACTGTATGTGTTCGATGAGACCCTTTACAATGAGTTCAACGGAATGGTGAGCTTCTCCATCCGTGAGACCGATCTTAAGGATGTGGAGTTTAAATCGATCTCGAATATGAAGGTCGAAGACTTCCTGAAAGAAAACAAAGCAACCCTGTCTGAGGAAAGCGGCTGGGGTATCCTGTCTCTTTCCATTGAGACAAAGCACGCGGATTTCTCTGATGAGACGATCGAAGATCATGACGTTTTGATGGTCCGCCTTACATTGCCCGAGGGATCCGAAGTCAATAAATCCACTCGCAATAAACTGTTGAACCTCGGTACCATCGCGGCGAAGAGTGCTACGGCCAGCGCTTCCAAGATCACGGCAGAGCAGTATGTGATCCTCTCAGGAAGCCATGTGTCGCAGGTCATCGAGGCAGGTGAGAAGGAAGATAACATGATCCTGGCGTTAGTTCGTTATGTCGGACCGTTTATCTTCACCATCGTGATGTACGCCATGTTGCTCATGTACTGCATGGGTATGGGTAAGAACCTCGTTGTCGAGAAGTCTTCCAAACTTATGGAGATGCTTCTTACGTCGATCTCGCCGGTTGCATTGGTTGCAGGAAAAGTACTGGCGATCATTTGCGTCGCTTTACTGCAGTTTGCAGTATGGATCGCTTCGATCGTAGTCGGCGTTATCATCGGTAACATTGTGGCGCAGGGCATTGACCCTACCTTTACCAATCCGATCACCATATTGATCGATCTGTTGATGGACTACGGACATGTTTCGTTTACCCCGTTCCAGATCGTTCTGTCATTGCTTACACTGGTTTTCGGTTTTTCCGTTTACTGTGTATTTGCAGCCGTGATTGCTTCGACGTGTGCGAAGGCAGAAGAGGTATCCCAGAAGCAGGGTATCCTGACCATTTTCATAATGATTGGTTACGCCCTCGCTATCATTACTGCTATCGGCAGTATTGAAGCGTCCGGTGTCAGCCCCTTGCTTCTCGTAACGGATCTGGTTCCGTTCTCGGCGGCATTCCGTTTACCTATCGATGTGTTGCTCGGTACGATCCCCAATTGGATCGCGTTGCTTTCACTCGGTATCTCGATCGTCCTGACGGTTGTACTTTCGATCCTTGCAGGTAAGGTATATAAAGCACAGGTATTCCTTTCCGGTAATTCGATCGTTTCCAATGCGAAGCGCGCTCTTCTCGGAAAGAAGAGAGAAAAAGAAGCTAAATAAAGATGTCATACCTGCCGCATAAGGCAAATGACAAACGATAGAAGACGCTCCTGCCACATCGGCAGGGGCGTTCTTTTGATTTCGGAAAATGAAAGTGTTAAGTGTCCGAAGATAAACCGCTCAAAAGAAAAGCACTTGCATATTTACATTTAGATTGCTAAAATAGAAATGGTATGAACATTTGCTCGGCGCATCGCCTAATATGGAGGAGATATGCCGAAACTATATGCGAGGAATCGATGGGCAGCTGCATTTATGGGGTTATGTTTGCTATGCCTGTCAGGCTGTGACCTTCCGGATCTGTTTTCCGATCCAGAGACGAAGGATGCGGACTTTGTTTTCCGGGCTTCGGGAGAAACGGCCCCGCCTGTGGAAACGGAACTAACGACCGAAGGAACGATCTTTGTTTATGTGGTCGGTGAAGTCATGCATCCGGGCGTTTATGAGTTGACGCGACAGGATCGTCTCGAAGCAGCGATCCGGGCTGCCGGAGGGTTCACCGACGAAGCCGAACCGGCCAGTGTGAATCTGGCACGTTCGGTCAATGATGGAGAGCAAGTGGTCGTACTCAGCCGTGATGCATTTGCGACCGCGGGCGTAAGCTTCGGATTGAATACAGAAGCAGCGCCCGGTATGGTGAATATCAACACGGCGGATCAAAACGAACTGGCAACATTACCGGGGATCGGACAGACCCGGGCGCAGGCCATCATTGCCCACCGAAATAAACATGGACCGTTCGAGAAGATCGAAGATATCATGCAGGTGAGCGGGATCAAACAGGCGGCGTTTGAACAGATCCGGGATCTGATCACGACCGGCAGATAACAGGAGAGAAATATGGCTAGGATTTTGGTGGTGGATGATGAAAAGGTCATCGTTAAGGGATTAAAGTTTTCACTGGAACAGGAAGGCTATGAGGTCGATTGCGCCTATGACGGCGAGGAAGCGGTAGCCCTTGCAAAGAAGAACGATTATGATGCGATGCTTCTGGATGTGATGCTTCCGAAGTATACCGGTTATGAGGTATGCAACATGGTTCGTGAGTTTTCACAGGTTCCGATCCTGATGCTGACAGCGAAGAACGATGATATGGATAAGATCATGGGCTTTGAATACGGTGCCGATGACTACATCACCAAACCATTTAATATACTCGAAGTGAAGGCGCGTGTGCGCGCAATCATTCGCCGTGCGAAGAGCACCGAGAAGCAGGAGAGTAAGAGCAAGGTCGAACCCGTGGAAAACATGGAGGGCATCGTTGTCGACAGCGAAAGCCGCAGAGTCATGATCGACGGCGTCGAGATCAACCTGACCGCCCGCGAATTCGATATTTTGGAATTGATGGTGAATAACCCGAATAAGGTATATTCCCGTGAGAGCCTTCTGCAGATCGTCTGGGGTTACGATTATCCCGGCGATGTGCGTACCGTAGATGTGCATGTCCGCCGTCTGCGTGAGAAGATCGAACCGAACCCCGGTGAGCCGAAATACGTACAGACCAAATGGGGTATCGGATATTACTACAAGCAGGGCTGAGAAAGAAGCGCATAGATGAAAGAGAAGGATAAGAGCGTTCGGCGTGCACACGGACTGCCGTTCCGTCTCGTTATGTTCCTGGTGCTTCTTCTGATCGGTATCATTCCTATGATCGTGTATCTGTTCGGTATGAGCCGGTCCGTGCGGGACGCCTTGGTAAATGAAACGAAAGAACGGATGTATTCCGAATGTTCCAATATAGCACAGTTTATATCCTACATAGCCGCGCCGGAAGACAGCGCGGTTCTTTCGGATGTCCATTCCCAAATGGTAGACAGTGCGAAGCTTCTGAACGGACGTATGCTTTTGGTGGATCCGTCCTATCGTTCGATCGCAGATACATATGAATACGACCGCGTCCATTATGTGGCATATCAGGGAGTATTGTCCCTGCTTTCCTCTGACCGTGAATCGATCACGGAGATATCGGACAGCAATATACGCTATTTCCTGAAAGTAACGCCGAAAGGTTCCGGACGCAACTACGTTCTGTGCTTCATGGCGCCGTTGCAGACGAAGCTTACGCTTATGAACTCGATTCGGCAGAAGAGTATTCTTTTGATGACGATCATTCTCCTCGTCACGGTCTGCGTCGGTTTTTATTTTGCATTTATGCTGGGCCGTCCGCTGAAGGCCCTGAAGGAATCGTCAATCTCTTTATACGACGGCCAGCGGGATGATATCGTCGGAAAGCGTTATACCGAGCTCGTGGAGACTTCGGAAACGGTCAATGAATTGATGGAGCAGCTGCATGCGATCGATGCTTCCCGTAAGGAATTCGTATCGAACGTGTCGCATGAGCTTAAGACCCCGATCACATCCATCCGTGTTTTGGCGGACTCGCTGATGTCCATGCCGAAGGGAGAGGTCCCGATCGATCTGTACGAAGACTTCATGACGGATATATCCGACGAATTGAACCGAGAGGCGAAGATCATCGACGACCTGCTCACGCTCGTTCGAACGGATGAGTCGAATGCGACATTGAACTATTCGATGGTCGACATTCATGCCATGCTGGAAGGTTTGCTGAAGCGTCTGCAGCCTCTGGCCGGTAAGAAAAATATTGAGCTGGTGCTCGAGAGTTTCCGCCGGGTCGATGCTTTAGTCGATGAGGTAAAGCTCGTTCTGGCGATCTCGAACCTCGTGGAAAATGCGATCAAGTATAACCGTGAAAGCGGACATGTCCGCGTTTCGCTGAATGCGGACCATAAGTTTTTCTACATAAAGGTCGAGGATTCCGGCTTCGGCATCCCTGCGGAGTCGCAGACGAAGATCTTCGAGCGTTTCTACCGCGTGGATAAGGCGCGTTCACGAGAGATGGGAGGCACCGGCCTCGGACTGGCGATCACGCGAAACATTGTCCAGATGCATAAGGGTATCATCCGTGTATTCAGTAAGGAGAACGAAGGAACGACCTTTACGGTACGTATCCCGCTGAATAATATCGCGGACAGCAATCCGGAAGGGAGCGGCGAATGATGAAAAAGATCAAGATTCTTCTGCTCCTTTCGGCAGCACTTTTGCTGATGGTTTGCGGCTGCAAAAAAAACTCGGGGAAAGAGTCGACGGCTTTGAAGCTGGAAGACGGAGAATATGAAGTTTATTATCTGACACAGGACGGCTTCCATCTGGAGACAGAGGTGCGTAAAACGACCGGATCCCAGCCGGAGGAGCTGGCGCGGGAATTGGTGAAGATCATGCAGGATCCGAATGAGCGCGGACATAACTGTGCGTTCGGTTCCGGCGTATCGTTGCAGAACCTTCGTATCACGGAGGGGGTTCTGAACCTGCATTTTTCGAAAGAGTATAGTTCGTTAAAGAGTTCGCGTGAGATTCTGGCGCGCGCGGCTGTCGTTCGTACGCTGAATGCTATTCCGGGGGTCGATTCGGTCCTTTTCTATGTGGAGGACGCGGTATTTAGGGATGCAAACGGACGTGTACCCGGCGCATTGACCGCGGGAGATTTCGAACTGACGTTCTTCGAGAACCTCGCCAATGCTCGCCTTAAACTTTATTATTCGGACGAGGAGGGAAGCGGCCTTTGCGAAGAGGTCCACGAGGTTTCGTATGGTTATGGTACGAGCCTGTATGAGATGGTGCTCACGGAATTGATCGAGGGTCCCGAGAATGACTCGTTTCGGGCGGTCCTTCCGAGTGACGCGAAGATCCTTTCGGTCAATGCGAACAACGGCATTTGCTATGTTCTCCTTTCCTATAACGTTATCGGATCGCTGGATGAACTGGGTGTAAAGCCGAAGACGATGGTCTATTCGATCGTCAATTCATTGACCGAACTGACTACGGTCAACCGAGTAGTGATCCGGTTCGAGGGCGTGGACGGTGAGCCGTTCGGCGACGATCTGCCACTGGTGGACGCTCTGGAGAGAAACTTAGACATGAATAAAGAAGAACAGAACGGAGATCAATAGTGAAACGACCGATGGTGGCCGCCGCGATCTCCTTCGGAGCCGGGATACTGGTATCCGGAGCGCAGGCGGGAAGAAGAGTAAACGTAATGATGGCCGGTTGGGGCACATTCGTTTACGCCATCGTGATCATACATATTGTACGAAAATATTACGGGAGCAGCAGGCCGGTCGGCTATTTGCTGCTCCCGCTTTTATTCTTAGCAGGGATGTTTCGTGCACAGGCACAGGGACGCGAGATGTACGAAGCGCAAGCGGCATTGGTTTCCGGGAATGCACAAGATGCGGAAATGCTAAGCGGACGCGTCATCTTGTGGGACCGGACGGAAAGCGAAGACGGCGTGAACTATGTACTGACTATGGATTCATTGAAGAAGGGTGGGAGAGCGCTTTCGGGACAGGCGCGCGTTTATACTTCGCAAAAGATACGCATTGGCAGCCGGATCGTTGTTTCAGGTACGGTCGGGGTATATGATAAGGCGAAAAACCCGGGCGGATTTGACGGCTTTACACACTACGGATACCGGGAAGTATATTACAACTTGTATGAGGGCGGCATCACAAAGGAGAGTCGCAGCTCCGGAAGCATTGACCGGATCCGTGAGGGTTTACTAAACTTGCGTGTGCAAATGGCGGAGATGCTTAAGTCGATCTCTCCGGACGATGTGTACGGCTTCTTTCAGGGTATTCTGCTCGGGGAGAAGGACATGCTCGGAGAGGAGGAGAGCGAGAGTCTGCGGCGCGCCGGGCTGGCACACATCCTCACGGTGTCCGGCCTGCATATTTCGATGCTCGCGACGTTGCTTCTGGGGTTTTTGAAGCGGATGCGCTTGCCGTATTATCTGCGTCTGGGAGTCGGCGCGGCTTTGATCGGCGGCTATGTTTACGTCTCGGGGGCGGGCTATCCATCGCTTCGCGCCTACGATATGTTTCTCCTGATGATGGTCGCCCGTTTTTCCGGCAGGACCTACGACGGAAAATGCGCGCTTTGCGCCTGCTTTCTCTATCGGACATGGAAGCTTCCTTTGTTGCTGTTTGATCCCGGGTTTCAATTATCCTTTTTGAGCATGGCGACCATCCTGTTTTTCGTTCCGCACGTTCAGGCTTTGTGGATACGGAATAAGGCAGAGCAGAAGAAACGTTCCTCGAAGATACGATCTGCGTTACTGACATCCTGGACCGTCCTGGTCGTGATTAGCCCCATTGTCTGCATGACCTATTACGAAACGGCCCGCTATGCGATGCTTCTGAATCTTTTGGTCCTTCCCCTAATGAGTTTGATGCTTTTGTCCTTGCTTATCGGACTTGCGTTTTTTCTTTTGCTTTCGCCGGTCTCTTTGGCCTTGTGCCACATTGCCCTGATGCCGGCAGTGTGGATCGCGAGGATGATCTTAAGCATGTCGCGCATTTTTGAGTCGCTTCCGGCCAATGTATGTGTGACCGGAAGACCGCAGAGTGCGGAATTGTTTATCTATTTCGTGTTCTATGGGGGAGGACTGATCCTGCTCTGCCTGGCGTCCAAACTCGAAGGATACGGGCGTGCGAAAAGCCGGATGGTCGGGAGGGTCTACAGACCGGAACGCCGTGGTTTTCGGATGCTTCTGTTTCTGCTGCTCATGGCCGGCGGGCTGCTGATCCCAAATGCGTTAAAACGCAGGGCGCCGGCCCATATGGAACTGACCATGCTGGATGTGGGGCAGGGGGATGGTTTTATATTCCGCTTTCCGAACGGGGATAACCTGGTGATCGACTGCGGGAATGCTTTCCGGGAGGATCTGTGGGAGCACGTGATCGAGCCTGCGTTCCTCTTCTATGGAATGGATGAAGTCGACGCCTGGGTGCTGACGCATTTTGATATGGATCACATCAGTGGTTTCGTACAGATGCACCGGGTGACGGAAGAGAAACGTCTGACCCGATGCAAACGCGTTTTGATCTCCGGTTTCGATACGGCCGATACGCTGGCCGGGATGTGTAATACGGTTTTGCGACCGGTGGTACATACATTGACCGCGGGAGACAGTTTTACGATCGGAGGTGCAACGGCGACCTGCCTGTCTCCGGATCCGGCATATCCCGAAGCGAATGAAAATGACGCTTCGGTGGTTTTGCGTATCGCATACGAAGGGCATCGGCTGCTGTTTTGTGGGGACATATCCGACGTAGTCGAACAGAGGCTTATCAAGAGCGGGGAGGATCTGAAAGCGGATGTACTGAAGGTCGCGCACCATGGATCGCCGCATAGTACGTGCGATGCATTTGCCGATGTGGTCCGGCCGAAGATCGCATTGATCAGCGTCGGAAAGAACAACTACGGACACCCTTCTGCGGAGGTCCTGACGAGGCTTACATTGACCGGAACGGATATAAAGATGACAAACGGAAACGGGGCAGTGCTATTGCGCTTTAAAGGGGTAAATCAAATCGAAACACCGCTCCCGTAAACGTTCATTTACACTTGTGAATAATCATAGATATTTCGAATCCGATTTGCTAAAATATACGCGTGAGAATGGTATGCCGTGTAGAGGCGGTTTTGACAGTTCTTGCACACATTACCACAATATTTGACGCGACAGCAGGTCAGATATATGTTAAAATGGGAATAATTTACAATCGGGGTAATATTGGGGTTAATCCGATGTAGATTAAGGATGTGTTTTTTGAGGAGGTTATGTATCATGAGAGGAAAGGTGAGTGCATTCAAAAAGGCTTTGGCCGTGGTGATGTCTGTTCTGCTCATCGTGACAGGAACAGCTATCACCGGTACATCTTTTTATGCAGATTACGCTTCAGTTAACGGGGATCAGATTGCAACGATCGTAGGGTCTTACGACAACTACAGCAATGGGTATAATATCCTTGGCGTTGCAGGTGATTTCCATCTTTTTGCCCAAAATCGGGTAGATACTCTGGTTCATACGAACGGTAACATTGCTGCCGACATCGTTTCAACGGGAACGAATTTCGGTACCAATCAGGCCGTTAGCCATAATATCTCAGAGTATTCTTATGCCAGATATCTGTTCCCGATCGCTTCGCAGATCTCTTCTTCCAGTATGATCATCGGAAGACAGAACTACGTTGAGAAGGTCGGCGGACAGACGAAGATCAACGGTACAGTAACGGACTGTGATCTTAAGAAGGATCCTTATAAAGTCCTTTACGAAGATGAGAATACATACTTCATCGATCTGGACCAGGAGTTCCTGTATCTGGAAGCTTTATCTCGCGCTCTTTCCGCGATGAATGCAACGATTACTAAGCTTTCCGGCGGTGATAAGAACGACATCGGCGTGATCAAACTCGCTCCGAATACAGCGAACGTGATCAATATGAGCGGAGCGGATTACTATAACCTCAGCAACAAACTCAGCATCGAAGGCGTTCAGGCTGAAAACGTTAATTACGGTGGCCTTTCGATGAAGCGCGCATCCTCTACGCAATCCCTGATCATCAACTTGGACCTTAAGGGCGTTTCGGATTATACCATTCGCCAGCAGATGTCTTATAAATTCGAAGATGGTACCGTAGTTCGCAACAGCGAAGATACTTTCTTCTATGGAACCAATATCATTTACAACGTATACGACTCTTCCGCAGCAGACGGCATCTATCGCGGTAACCTTTCGAATGCTGCCGACATGACGGCCTGCATTCTGGCACCCGGTGCGAATGTAACTGCAAACGCGGTCAATGGTACGGTCGCTGCTAAAAACATCGTTACCCGTAACGGTGAGACTCACAACAGCCGTTTCACGGTCGTTTCCATTCCAAATATCAAAGTCGTTCCTACACCTGAGAACCTCGTTAAGATCGCTCTTAAGAAGGTATCCACCGATGGTAAGGCTCTGGATGGTGCTACATTCCAGATCCGCGATATGGAAGGAAAGATCGTTTCCTTCAAGACCAGCAGCAGGGGCGCTGATACGACAGCCGTTACGGTTGCTGCTGCAGGTACCACCATTTGGATCAAGCCCGGTAACTACTATTTGGTAGAAACCGCTGCTCCGGCAGGTTATGTGCTTGACTCCGAGCGTATTCCTTTCCAGGTAACTGCGAAGGGCGGCATCAACTCGAGCTTCAATGTTCAGGTCATCAACCAGAAAAAGATCGAGAAAGTTATCGCTCCGCTGTCTACAGCGGGAGACGGCTATAAGGTAGTTGCTGGCGGCGCATACGCACAGCTTCCGAGCGAGCCCTACAACAGCGTTATCATTAACAGCATCGACATCCAGGTTTCCTTCGCAGAAGATATTCCTGCAGGTGTTAAAGTAGGTGCCGAGATCCTCGATGCACACACCTCACAGGTACTGGCTTGCTCCAGAAAATCCAACAAATTCCTGAACCCGAGTAAGGACGGTTATAAGGTTGACTCACTTCCGTTCTCGAGCCAGATGCAGGGTGACCACGAGTTCATGCTTCATTTCTTTACTCTGGATGGCCAGGGCAATGTAACCTATATTCCTTTCACGGGAATCACTTCGACTCTTTACGGATATCGTCCTGTACAGTCTGCGACTCACGTATTGAGCATGCCTGCTTTTGCAAGTGCTAACGGAAATGCGATCACGGTTCAGAATGCTCCGGATCATGTGGAAGAGCCGACGACCGAGCCGGAGACTACTCTGGAAGAGACCACTCAGGAACAGACGCCCGAGGATACTACGGCAGAAGACACCACTCCGGAAGAGACAGAGACACAGGGACCGACCTACGCTGACGTTGTGATCAGTAAGAAGGTTCTGGGCCTGGGCAATGAACTTCCCGGTGCGATCCTTCAGTTCTACGGAACCAGAGCCGACGATAATTCGGCGGTTGTATTTGCTAAGTCCGATGTAGAAGTTAACGGCGGTGCGCAGATCCTGACACAGGCGGATGCTTCCACTGTTATGGAGATCCGTTCCGGTTCGCAGCCTTCTGTGATCCACAACCTTCCTGACGGATCCTACACACTGCATGAGTATGCATCTCCTAATGGATACAACGTTTCTACAGATATTACATTTGACATTAAAGACAACAAAGTCATCAACGTTAAGAGTTCATCTTATTGTGAGAGCAGCGACAACATGATCGTAATGTTCGATGATATCCTGCCGGTATATACCGACGTGGAGATCAGCAAGAAGGACGTTTACGGAGTTGAGCTTCCCGGCGCTACACTCTACATCAGCGGTGTTGACGATAAGAATAATCCTATCAAACTTACAAAAGATAATATCAAGCCCGCCGATGATGCAAAGCTTCTCGGAGTAGAAGATAACACGATCAAATTCGAGTCCGGTTCCTCCGCTTCGAAGATCGTAAGCCTTCCGGATGGTATATATACACTCCATGAGGAGGTATCACCGAAAGGATATCTTGTTGCAAGCGATATCAAGTTCACCGTAGCAAAGGGTGTTCTGGTGACGGTCGATGATGTTGCAGTTTCCGCATCCTCG
>JAEEGL016588704.1_pt1 | contig 12334 bp, 9 predicted proteins | sample 9134231 | NCBI WGS metagenome assembly JAEEGL01 (sample SAMN16246548, study PRJNA631951) | gut metagenome | biome: gut microbiome; feature: rumen; material: fiber-attached | host: Bos | place: Iran: Karaj | collected 2018-10 | reverse complement strand
CTTCGTGCCGGACGTGCTGAATACCAAGGTCTATGACGAGATCATCCCCGTGGCCAATGAGGATGCCTTCGCAACGGGCAGGCTGATCGGGAAGACGGAGGGCGTCCTGGTGGGCATCTCCTCCGGCGCGGCCGCCTTCGCGGCCATCCAGCTGGCAAAGCGCCCGGAGAACAAGGGCAAGACCATCGTGGTCCTCCTTCCCGACACGGGCGACCGCTATCTCTCCACTCCGCTGTTCGCGGAATGATCCGGTATCAGTATCACGAATAAACGAACACGGCAGGCTGCTGCCGTGTTCGTTCATTTACAGGGGTCAAAGCTGCATCCAATAGTATAGACCGAGGTTGAGGAGCACATGCGCCTTTGCGGATGACGGTATGCGAACGCTTCGCTTATGGGCGGCGCTTCAGCCCTCAGCCGCAGGATGGTTCTCCGTCATGGGACGTCTCCCGCTCGAATTGGCTGTAATACAGATCGGCGTAAAACCCGTGCTGCCGCAGCAGCTCCTCGTGACTGCCCTGCTCGATGATGTCCCCGTCCTTGAGGCAGAGGATCAGGTCCGCGTTGCGTACGGTGGACAGGCGGTGGGCGATCACGAAGGAGGTCCGTCCCTCCGTCAGCTTGTCCATGGCGTTCTGGATCAGGAGCTCCGTCCGGGTATCCACGGAGGAGGTGGCTTCATCCAGAATGAGGATGGGCGCGTTGGAGATGATCGCCCTGGCGATGGTCAGCTGCTGCTTCTGCCCGGCGGAGAGACTGGCCCGGTCGGTGAGCAGGGTGTCGTAGCTCTCCGCCAGCGTCCCGATGAAATGCTCCAGCCCGGCCGCCCGCACCGCGCCGTCCAGCATTTCCTCCGTGATGTCCGGCGTGGAATAGACCAGGTTTTCCCGGACGGTCCCTTCAAACAGCCAGGTATCCTGGAGGACCATGCAGAACTGACGCCGCACACTTTCGCGGCTCACGGAGGATATATCCGTTCCGTCGATGAGGATGCTGCCGGAGTCCGGCTCATAGAACCGCATCAGCAGATTGACCAGGGTGGTCTTCCCGGCGCCGGTGGGACCGACGATGGCGATCTTCTGCCCCGCCCGGGCTTCGGCGGAGAAGTCGCGGATGACGGGCTTCTCCGGGTCGTAACCGAAGCGGACGTGGCGGAAGCTCACGTTTCCGGCGGCAGAGGGCAGCCGGGGCTTGTCCCTTTCCTCCGCTTCCTCCGGCTCCTCCATGAGCTCGAAGATGCGCTCGCTGGCAGCTGCGGTGGACTGGAAGGTCACAGCGGTCTGCGCCAGCATGTCCAGGGGCTCGGAAAACATACGGGCGTAGAGGATGAAGGCCACGATGACGCCGAAGCTGATCCTGCCGGAAGCAGCAAGATACCCGCCCACCACGCAGACGGCCACATAGCTGATATTCCCCACGAACATCATGATGGGCATCATCAGGCCGGAGTAGAATTCCGACTTCCAGACGGATTCATAGAGCGCCGTGTTCTGCCTGCGGAACTCGGAGATCGCCCGGTCCTCCAGGGAGAAAGCCTTGACCACTTCAAGGCCGGTACACTGCTCCTCGATATACCCGTTGAGGACGCCAAGGCCCTCCTGACGGGCCAAGAAGAGCTTTTGCGTGCGGCCGATGATCAGGCTCATGAGGGCAAAACCAATCACGCTGGTGGCGATGGTCAGGAGCGCCAGGGGCACGTTGGTGACCAGCATCATGACGATGGCCCCGACGAAGCGCAGCACGTTGGTGATGATGCTGATGATGGTCTCCGTCAGCGTCATGTTCACGGTGTCCACGTCGTTGGTCACGCGGCTGATGATATTGCCGTAGGTGGTGGAGTCGAAGTAGCGGAAGGGGAGGCGGCTGAGCTTGCCGTCGATCTCCGTGCGCATGTTTTTCCCGATCTTCTGCGCCACGGTAGCCATGATGTAGCCCTGGAAATAGGTCAGCAGAATGGAAAGAGCGTAGATCAGGCAAAGGCTCAGGGCGACCCTGCGGACCGCGTCCATATCCAGTGGGCCGGTAAGTCCGCGGGAAATCACGTCGGTCATGCCCCGAAGGTAATCCGGCGCGACGACGGAAGCAACGGCGCTGCCCCCTGCGCACAGGAGGGCCAGCAGAATGGCAGGCAGGAAGGGTTTGACGTATTTCAGCAGCTTTCCCAGGCTCCGCCAGGGATGGACGGCCCGGGTGAAATCCATTTCATCCTCAAACACGGCGGAGCTCCTCCTCACTGAGCTGGGATTCGGCGATCTGCCGGTAGACCTCACAGCGCTCCAAAAGCTCACTGTGGGTGCCGATGCCCTCGATCCTGCCTCTGTCCAGCACGATGATCCGGTCCGCGTTCAGGATCGTGCCGATGCGCTGCGCCACGATCAGGCAGGTGGTCCCGGCGATGGCCCGCTTCAGCTCGCTGCGGAGAAGCCGGTCCGTCCGGTAGTCCAGGGCGGAAAAGGAGTCGTCGAACACCAGGATCTCCGGCTTGCGGTACAGGGCGCGGGCGATGCTCAGCCGCTGCTTCTGCCCGCCGGAATAATTGGAGCCGCCCTGGGAGACGGAGGCCTCCGGCCCCTCCTCCAGAGCGTCGACGAATTCCGAAGCCTGGGCGATGGAGAGGGCTCTGCGCACCTCTTCCTCCGTGCCGGCGCCCTCGGGAGCGATGTTGGACCGGATGGTGCCGGAAAAGAGGAGGGCCTTCTGGGGCACGAAGCCGATGCGCTGCCGGAGCTCCTTCAGCCGGTAGCGCCGGACATCGACGCCGTCCACCAGCACTTCGCCGCCCGTGGCGTCGTAAAACCGGGGGATCAGGTTCACCAGGGAGGTCTTGCCCGAACCGGTGGAGCCGATGACGGCCACGGTCTGTCCCTTCTGCACGGTGAAGGAGATATCCGTCAGGACGTCGTCCCCCGCGCCGGGGTAGCGGAAGGAAGCATGGCGGAATTCCAGCGTCCCCGCCTCGGCCGGCTCCGCGCCGGGGCCGTCCTGGATGCGGGGGGAGGTCTCCGCCACCTCCAGCACCCGCCGGGCGGAGACGATGGCGCGGGGGGCGAAAATGAAGATCATCACCAGCATGTCGAAGGACATGACGATCTGCAGGGCGTAGGCGGAAAACACCACCATGTCCGCGAACAGCCCCACCCGCAGCTCCGGCAGCGCCGCCCGGATGAGATACGCGCCGATCCAGTAGATGGCCAGCTCCATGGCGTTCATCACCAGCATCATCCCCGGATTCATCAGGGCCATGACCCGCCCGGTAAAGAGGGAGGTCCGGGTCAGCTCGTCGTTGGCCTTCTCAAATTTGGCGGCCTGATACGCCTCGGCGTTGTAGGCCCGCACCACCCGCAGGCCGGTCAGATGCTCCCGCAGGACCCGGTTCATGTTGTCGGTGAGCTGCTGCATGACGCGGAACTTCGGCTCCACCAGCAGGAACATGACGATGTCCAGACCCACCATGACCGCCACGCAGACGCCGGCGCTGAAGGTCCACTGCCACTGCTTGGCGGAGATCTTCACAATGGCCCAGACGGCCATCATGGGACTTTTCACGGCCATCTGCAGCCCCATGGCCAGCAGGGACTGGATCTGTGTGACGTCATTGGTGGAGCGGGTGATGAGGCTGGGCACGGAAAAGCGGTTCAGCTCCTCGAAGGAGAAGGACTGGATGCTGCAGAACACGGCGTCCCGGATTCGCATGGAAAAGCCCGCCGCGATCTTCGCGGACAGATAGCCCGCCGCCATGGTGCAGAGCATATTGCCGAAGGCGCACAGGAGCATCATGCCGCCGGAGCGCCAAAGGGACGCCATATCCCCGCCCGGCGTCTGAACCAGGGTGGTGATGGCAGCCATATACTCCGGCATTTTAAGCTCCAGCCAAACCTGAGCCGTGATCAGCAGAAAGGTAAGGGCGATCATGCCCCATTCTTTTCCGGACAGATATCGGAAGATCCTGAAAAACAAAGAAGTCACCTCGAACAGTCAGATTCCGCTTGCCAGCGATGGCGCGAAGGCTCCCGTCACCGTCCCGCGGCGTCAAAAACGCCCGGCTCTTCCGCAGCGATACCTGCGAAAAAAACCGAGCGCACCCGACACCTTATCCGGCAGGCGGCCTGCTGGCATCAGCCAACGATCCCCTTGTGCTGCGGCACACTGCCCTCCGGTGACCTGTTCATTTCAACGGTGGATTGACTATATCACAGCCCTCACGATGTTAAGCGAATTATATCAGAGAAAAAATGAAAAATCAAGGCTCGCGGAGCGGGCCTCACGTTTTTGAGCGCTTGCCGGGAATGTGCCGTGCATCGGCTTGAGATACGGGGAAAAAGATGATATCATAATTATAATGGTAAGTAAATTGCTCCCGGAGCCGGGCGGACACAAAACGAATGGGAGAGATGCAGGATGAAAAAGGAGCATAAGGAAAGAAAGAAGCGCGGCACGAGGGAAAAGCTGCGCCTGGGCTGGACGCTGGTCCTGGCCGCCGTCATTGCCGTCCCGCTGTGCTTCCTGCTTTCCCTGGGCAGGATAGAATCCGGGCAGCACATGGAGCCGGGCTACACCATGGAGGTGCCGGGGCTGTGGGAGCGGACGGACTACCGCGTCATCGGCCCCGCGGCGGCGGCGGACGCGCCCGTCAGCGCGTCGATGAACGGTGAGGCGCTGGTCTACGACTTCGGCGGCCAGGGCGAGCACGCGCGGGTCACGCTGCATATCCATGCGCCGGAGGAGCAGTATTACGCGGACGATCACCTGGAATTCGAGTATCTCATCGAGCGGGAAGCGGATACGGAGCAGACGCCGGGGGACATCCGCTGCATGTTCTGGTTCGCCGACGGTGTCGCGGAGGGGGATGAGGGCGTGACGGTTGCGGTGCGCGCCCCGTTCCGGCGCGCCTATTCCGGCGAAACGGACATGGAGCCGGTCACCTATGCCGACGCGCTGACGCGGAAGGAAAGGCATTATGTCGTCGCCAACGCCAGTTTCCCGGAGGGGAGCGGGGACGGTGAAAACCTGTATATCGTGATGGAGGCTTCGGACGACCGGGAAGCCGGGGTGCGGACGGTCCTGGCGTGGCAGTACCGCTGGAAGCAGGGGCCCGTCACGGTGGAGGTGCCGCCCCAGCCCGGCATCATCGAATACTATCGGGCGTATACCCCTCTTGATCTCGCCCTGCGCGCCGCGGCCTACGTGCTGATTCTCCTGCTGGCGGCGCTGCTGGTGCGCCAGTTCATCCTGGCGGCGGCGCTGCGGAAGGAGAAAAAGGCCGCTTCCGGTTCGCCGGAGGACAGGGGCGGACCGCCTGCGGGAGAAGCGTGAACCGGGGCCGGAGATCGGGCGGCTGATTGGGGAAAACAAGCAAGCGAAAGCAGAAGGAGGAATAGAAATGTACGGAGCGATCCTGGGAGATATGATCGGAGCGCCCTATGAATTCGACATGGGCGGGAAGACGAAGGACTTCCCTCTGTTCACGAAGCACAGCCATTTCACCGACGATACGGTGATGACCGTGGCGGTGGCGGAAGCGCTCATGGAAGCCGGGGACGGCACGGAGACGGAGATCAAACGCCTGCTGGTGGATTCCATGCAGAAGTGGGGGAACGCGTATCCCCATGCCGGCTACGGCGCCCGCTTTTCCCTCTGGCTGCGGGCGAAGGACCCGCAGCCCTACGGCAGCTACGGCAACGGCTCCGCCATGCGGGTCTCCGCCGCGGGCTGGCTGTATGGGACGCTGGAGCTGACCCGGCGCATGGCCCGCCTGACCGCGGAGGTTACCCACGATCACCCGGAGGGCATCAAAGGCGCGGAGGCCGCCGCCTGCGCCATCTTCCTGGCCAGGACCGGCGGAAGCAAGGAGGAGATCAAGGAGTATATCTGCCGGGAATTCGGCTACGATCTGTCCCGCACCTGCGACGAGATCCGGCCCTCCTATCATCATGTGGAGAGCTGTCAGGAGACCGTGCCGGAGGCGATCACCGCCTTCCTGGAGGGCGAGGATTTTGAGGATGTGCTCCGCACGGCGGTCTCCCTTGGCGGCGACTGCGATACCCTGACCTGCATCGCCGGCAGCATCGCGGAAGCCTTCTACGGCGTGCCGGCCCGGCTGAAGGAAGCCTGCAGGGAACGCCTGACGGCGGATATCCTGGAGGTCCTGGGCCGCTTCGATGCCGTCCGGGCAGGGGGCAGGGAATAAGGGCAATACCGCGGCTCACCCCTCCGGCTGTTCCTCCTTCTCCGGGGCCGCCCTCCGCTCCCTGCGCCGCTCCAGCCAGGGGATGAGGTAATGGATGTAGACGTCCACGATGATGGCGGCGCAGGGGATGGCCAGCAGCATGCCGATCACGCCGAACATCTTCCCGCCCACCACGATGGCCAGGAGGATCCACATGCCCGAGACCCCCAGGGAATTTCCGAAGAGCCTGGGCTTGAGCACATAGCCGTCCAGGGACTGGAGCACCACGGTAAAGACCAGGAACCACAGAGCGTGGGAGGGCCTGACCAGTACCAGGACGAAAGCACCGAAGGCTGCGCCGATGATGGGTCCGAAGGTGGGGATCAGGTTGGTGAGCCCCACGATGAAGGAGACCAGAGGGGCGTAGCTCATGCCCATGGCCAGCATGAAGGCGGCGTTCACCCCCGCCACGATGAGGCTTTCCAGCAGGCTGTAGAGGATATAGCGGATCAGAATGTCGTCGGAATGGCGCAGAAAGGCCGCCAGCCCGTCGAATCTGCCGGGAGAGAGAAGCAGGCGGATGAGCTTTTCCGCCCCGCTTTTCAGCCGTTCCTTCTCCGCCAGCATGTAGATGGCCAGCATGAAGCCGATGACGAAGCCGCCCACGGATTTTCCCGCCGTGATGGTGGCGTTCAGGATATTCCCGGCGTTCTCCTGGAGATAGTCGCTCATCTTCCGGAGGGCGGCGGCGTAGTCAATGGATTCCAGGGAGAAGCCCGCCCGGGCCAGCAGAGGCTCCAGCTTTTCCACATATCCGTCCAGATTGCCGATGAACAGCTTGACGCTGGAGACCAGCTGGGGGATGAGGGTAAAGCCCAGCAGGGCCAGAAAGGCCATCACCAGCAGCACCGTCAGGGTCAGTGCAAAGGACCTGCGCAGCTTTTCCCGCTTTACCCTTTTGAAGACCCGGCCCTGGAACAGCCGGTACAGGGGGTTCATGAGGTAAGCCAGCACCAGCCCCATGACAACAGGCGAGAAAAAGCTCCCCAGGGTCTTCAGGACTCCGCCAACGGTCCGCAGGTGGGTCAGCAGCACATAAAAGGCCGCGGCGATGCACAGGGCGGCCGCCAGGGGATACCAGGGCTTCTTCAGTTCCTTTCGCATGTTCCGCTCCTTCCCGCCTTTTTCCGGCGTTCTTGATCGGCCCCATTATAACAGCTTTTTCCGGCCGCGCACCGCCCGATCGGGGAAAAACCGAAAAATGCGCGCTGCAGAATGCTCCGTGATCCGTTCTTGCGAAGCCCCGAAGGGGCTGCGGCGATCCGTTTTTTCCCTGCGAAAAGGCGGATCCCCGCGCCGGTGTGCGAGCTGGCTCGGAATGACAGGGTGGAGACCGCATTTTGCGGCGCGCTTTTTCGGCCCCCTCCGAAGCGGCTGCGGCGATCTTTATTTTTCAAGAAGCTAAAAAAGTATTGCACTTTGGCTGAAAATTTGGTATGGTATTATGAACCCTGTGCACACAACAGTTGGAGTCGGAGCGGATACGGGGAGGAAGATCAGAGGCCGAAGAGGCATGGGAGCGTCTGTGCTTTGATCGCAGAGGTGTCGGAAAAGAAGATGAAAGCGTTTAGGGGAAAAACCTTTGGAAAGCTGCGTTCCAATCGCGGCGCGTCGCTTCTGGTGGCGCTGCTGCTGTTCATGGTCTGCAGCGTCGTCGGCATCGTTGTGCTGACGGCAGCCAGCGCGGCGGCCGGGCGGGCCAGCAAGCTGGCGGAAAACGACCAGCGGTATTACAGCGTTGCCTCCGCGGCGGAGCTGCTGGCGCAGGAGCTGAACGGACAGACGGTGTCCATCATCCGGGAAGAGACGAGGACGGATACCACCACCACGGTATCCACCATGACGATCCCGGAGACGGGCATGGGCAGCTTCGACGAGGGAGAACCCGTCACAGAAGCCGGAACGCCCAGCTGCAAGGTCACCCTGGGCTCGACGGGCGAGGAAGAAGCGCCGTCGGGCGAGCCGGCGCCGGCAGGCAAACCGTTCCTGCCGGGAGGTGACCGCGGGTTTTTGACGGAAATGGCCGTCCGGCTGTTCTTCGGCAGTCCGGATACAGCGGGCAATTACACGAGATACTCCGTCGACCCGGAAAATGAGAATTACGCGCTTGACCTTTCCTATGACATCGGCGGAACCAGGACGCTGGTGGAGAGCAATGAATTCTCCCTTGAAGTGGCGGATTCCGGCGGCGGCAGCATGGAGGGCCTGCAGATCACCGGCAATTACTCCTTGTGGAGCGATGGGGTGCTGACCATTTCCCTCCAGAACAAGGCCGGCAGCAGCACGGACAAGGACATCTTCACGCTGGTCATAACGCTGCAGCCCGAATTCCGGGAGTCGGAGGACAGCGACAGCGACATCGTCCCGGGGTACCCGACCTTCGCCTGGAGGGAATCAGTAGACGGAACGAATGGAACGCAAGTGCTGACCTATACGGAAACGGTGATGACCGAAGTCACAACGACGAAGATTTCCACCGTCACCTGGAAGGTCATCGGCATCGGAGAAAAGAGCGAAGTGGGCGTGGGGAACAATCTGACGCCGGAGAACAACGGCTGAAGCGGCGAAGCTGAAAGCGAGGTAAACAGATGGAGAAGAAAGCGCTGAAAAAGCTGAAAAGCCAGGGGGGCGAGACCATCTCCGAGGTCCTGATCGCGCTGCTGGTCTCCGCTCTTGCGCTGACCATGCTGGCCAGCATGATCACCTCTTCCAGCAGAATGGTAACGGGCAGCATGAGAGCGATGACGGCGTACATAGCGGAGGAAAACAATATCGTCGACTATTCCGGGACCTACGAAACCGGGGAGGTTACGCTGAAGATGAAAGGGCTGGACGGCGAGGAAAAAGCCTGGATCCTGTCCAATTACAGCGCGGGCGGAGGCTCGCCGGACAGCAGTCCGAGCCCCGCGGTTTCCGTGAGGTTTTACACCTGCAGGGTCATCGGGAATACGGCGGTCATCTCCTATAAGGTGAGTTGATATGGGAAAGAAAGCGAGAATGCGGCTCAGCAGCCGGAAGGGCTTCACCATCGGGGAAATGATGGTGGCGGTCATGATCCTTCTCATGGTCTCCTCCGTCGTGGCGGCGGGCATCCCCGCAGCGGCCAGAGCGTATTATAAGGTCATGGACAGCGCCAACGCCCAGATGCTCCTTTCCACCACCGTGACCAGGCTGCGGGCGGAGCTGAGCACGGCCACGGAAGTAACGATCGGCACGGCAGACGACGGAACCGCAGAAGGCGGCGCGGTCAGTGATTCGACGACCATCGAGTATCGCAGCGCTTCGGGCAGTATTTCGAGAATCACCCTGCGCAAGCCCGTCGAAGACGAGGGCACGGACGACGACATCATTTACGGCATCTACGTGGAACGGACCGGCATGACCGGGGAGCAGCTGCTGGTCTCCCTGAAAGCCGCCAGCGGGATGTATATGACCTACAGCAGCGTGGCGAAATCCGCGTCGGATGCCGGCGTGCTGATCTTCAGCGACCTCGCCGTGCATAAGGGGGATAAGGTGCTGACGCAGCTCGAAACATATGAAGTCCGGGTGCTGAGCGCAGGACTGAAGGACAACGGGACCGCGGGCTGAATCGGAGAAACAGCGGTTGACCGGACATGAAACGGTGGTGTTGATTATGCCAAAACTGAAAAAGAGGAACGGATTCTCCATAGGAGAATTGATGGCCGTGGTGGCGATCATAGCGATCCTGGCGGGCGTTGGGATCGTCGCGATCCTGACCTATTTGCGCTCCATGACGAAGATGCAGTATGACGATTATGCCAAGGAGATCTTCATCGCGGCTCAGAACCATCTGGCCATGGCGGAGAGCCAGGGCTATCTCGGGCGCGAAGAAGGAGAATTCGGCATCAAGGAGACGGGCGAAACGACGGGTGAGGATCCCGCTCCGGACGCGGAGCCGGCGGATGACGACGGCATCTATTACTTCATCGTCAACGCGCCGAGCGAGGGGATTGACATCAACAGCGAGAGCGCGGCGGATTCCGTCCTGACGCTGATGCTGCCGCACTCAGCCATAGATGAGGCCGTTCGCGCCAAAGGCTGCTACATCATCCGCTATCAGAAGCTGACCGGCCGGGTGCTGGATGTCTTCTATTGGGAGACCACCGGCCGTTATGCCCAGGTCGAACTGCCTGAATATGAGGACCTGCTGTCGAAGACCGGCCCTGATAACAAGAGCCTTTTGAAGACCTACGGCGATGAAAAATCCGTCATCGGCTGGTACGGCGACGCGGACGCCGCGAAAATCGCCGTGGGCAAGCCCCTCAATCCGCCGCTGATCGAGCTGATCAACGCTGAGCGGCTGATCGTCAAGGTAACGAATACCAACGTCGGTGACGGCTACACCAACATGCAGCTGAATCTGGAGATCACGGGAAACACCAGCGGCAAGCACGCGGCTGTGCGCCTGATCGGCGTCGGCGGCACAGCCGGCTCCATCGGGTTCACGGGGCCGGACGCCAACAACGTCTATACGGTTGTCCTGGACGACATCACCGACACCGAGATTACAGACCGGCGCTTTGCCGCGCTGCTCCCCGATATGATCCCCGGGGAGGACATCACCGTCCGGGCCGTTGCGTTCAACAACCAGGAATTCACCAACGTTGCCTACAGCGCGCAGCTGAGCACCAACAGCATCTTTGGCGACAACACGTCCGTCAGCAGTGCGGGAACGGCGGACATCGCCAATTTCCGCCATCTTGAGAATCTGGACCCCCGGGTCTCCGGTGTAAACGAGGGCACTGTGGTCGTGTTCACTACAGCGCGCCAAAGCGCCGACCTGATTTGGTGGGAGGACAGGACCAATCTGGGGGGCAGCGGCTTTATCGACAAAACGCAGGTAAGCAATCTCGCGAAAGCCATTCTGTACGACGAAGCCGGAAGCACCAAGAGCATGCCGGCGGGCAGTCTGCTGCCGGTTGAATTCCCCGACGTCCCGTCGGGAAGCAGCTTTACCTATGACGGCGGCGGCCACAGCGTCTCGAAAGTGCTGGTCCAGGCCGCTTCCGACGATGCCGGCCTCTTCGGAAACCTGACCGGCGGCGCCGTTAAAAACCTGAAGCTGGTGGACTTCGATGTCAGCGGCGGCAATGCCGGCGCCCTGGCGGGCTCCGTCAGCGGCGTGACGGTCACCAACGTCCTGGCGGTGAACAGCACCACCAGTACGGCCCTCAACGTCACCGGCAGCTCCAACGCGGGCGGCCTCATCGGCAATACTGCCGGCACGGTGACGGTCACCAAATGCGCCGCGGCCCTGATCGTCAAAGCCACAGGCGGCGACGCGGGCGGCCTCATCGGCGCGGCCGGCAGCGGCGTGACGATCTCCGCCTGCTATGCCGCCGGCCATACCGCGGGCGGCGCGTACAGCGGGACGGCTTTCAATGTCATCGGCAGCGGCAGCGCGGGCGGCCTGGTGGGCAGCGCGGGAGGCGCGGCGATCACCTGCTGCTACTCCACCTGCTCCGTCTCCGGCGCCAACGCCGGCGGCCTGGTGGGCAGCGGCAGCGGCGCGATCACCTCCTGCTACGCCGCCGGTCTCGTCAGCGGCACGACGACGGAGGGCGCCTTTGCCGGCAACTACACCGGCACCCCCACCGGCTGCTGGTATTTCGAGATCATCAACGAGCGCCCGGACGAGGCGGACGGAGGCTATACGTACATGACGCCCCTGTCCGGCGGTACGATGGAAGGCATCAAGGCCCTGGACGCGGACGCGGCCACCTACAACAGCTTTGTCGGCAACGCCAACAACATCATGGACGAGCGGGCAAAAGCCGCGCCCTACGACAAGAGCCTGCAGGATTATTACACCAGAAAGTATCAGCTGAAGACCGTAGCGCAGCTGGGAGACACGACCGTTGCAGCATCTGACTTCGTCACCGTCCATTACGGCGACTGGCCCGCGCCGGAGCTCTGGGTCGTCAAGCCCAAGGCAGGCGCCTGACGCTCCGTCATGTTTCGCAGCAAGCCGTATCCGCCGCGTCCCGCGGCGCAGCCTGAAGACCAAGGAGGTCTTTGACCCATGAAAAAGAGTCGCAAGAGAATACTGTCGTTCCTGTTCGCCCTGGTCATGATGGTCACCAACGT
>JAEEGL016418498.1_pt1 | contig 12334 bp, 10 predicted proteins | sample 9134231 | NCBI WGS metagenome assembly JAEEGL01 (sample SAMN16246548, study PRJNA631951) | gut metagenome | biome: gut microbiome; feature: rumen; material: fiber-attached | host: Bos | place: Iran: Karaj | collected 2018-10 | reverse complement strand
CACACAAATACAATATAGGCGCACTCCACCTACCTTATTTAATTATACAAAACTTGTATAAAAAGACAAGTAATTTCACAAAAAAACTACCCCATATTGTGCTTTTTTACAAGAATGAACACTAAATAAGAAGTATTGACAACTTTTAAAATGTCAAAAACGCCGAAAATAAGCATACTACATATTGTGGAAACGTTTAAAATGTCCAAACCCAAAATATAATTAATGCTTGTTTTCTAAAAAAATAAAAGGACTCAATCACGGATTAAGTCCTTTTATCTTTCAGCTTCCATGCGCTATATTAAATTATTTGATTTATTTATCGGCTTATATCTCTATTATTTTAGATATATTTGTATAAAGATTAAAAAAGTGCCGCACTATTTTAAGTACGACACCTTAAATGCTTATTAATTTATGAAATCGCAGCCCTCGTTCGAGCATACCTTCTTATTGCCTCTTTTTATAAGAGGATAAGAACATTTGGGGCACTTCTCGTTAAGAGGTTTCTGCCAGGACATGTAATCACAATCGGGAGCGCCCTCGCATCCGTAATATGTTCTGCCCTTTTTAGTCTTCCTTACAACGATATCTTTGCCGCATTTAGGGCATGCCACGCCGATCTTTTCAAGGAACGACTTGGTATTACGGCACTCGGGAAATCCGGGACATGCAAGGAACTTACCGTGAGGTCCGAATTTAAATACCATCTTTCTGCCGCAGAGTTCGCATACTTCATCACTTTCCTCATCCTGAACCTGAACATGTTCAAGTTCTTTGGTAGCCTGATTAACTGCCTCGTCAAGATCGGGATAAAAGTTTGCTACTACGGTCTTCCACTGAACCGTGCCTTCTTCGATAGCATCAAGAAGTGTTTCCATATTGGCGGTAAAGCTAACGTCAACAATGGTAGGGAAAGCACCTTCCATCATGTTGTTAACTACTTCTCCGAGATCCGAAACATAGAGATTCTTATTCTCTTTAACCACATAATGACGTGCCATGATCGTTGTGATCGTGGGTGCATATGTGGAAGGACGGCCGATTCCCTGCTCTTCCATAGCCTTTACGAGACCTGCTTCAGTAAAGTGAGCGGGAGGCTGTGTGAAGTGCTGTTCTCCGTCGATCTTATCAAGCGTAAGTTTTGTTTTCTTATCAAGTTTGTTAAGGATATTATTTTTTGTATCCTTTTCATCATCATCCGATGTATAAACGGCTCTGTAACCTTCAAACGATACTTTGGATGCACATACCTTGAAAGTATATTTGTCCGCAGTAATCTTTGTTGATACTGTATCAAATACGCAGGGAGCCATTCTCGATGCAAGGAATCTCTTGTAGATAAGAGTATATAGTCTTAATTCATCCCTTCCGAGATAATTCTTCATCATTTCGGGAGTTCTGGCCAAGTCTGTAGGTCTAATCGCTTCGTGAGCATCCTGGATCTTCTTTCCCGTAGCCTTACTCTGCTCATTGGGATTAACGAATTCCTTACCGTAGTGTTCTTCGACAAAAGCCGTAGCGGCTTTGACAGCTTCATCCGATACTCTCACCGAATCGGTACGAAGATAGGTGATCGCACCGACGGTATTCTTACCGACATTGACACCTTCATAAAGACCCTGTGCTATTCTCATGGTTTTCTGAGTTGAAAAACCGAGAACCTTACTTGCTTCCTGCTGAAGCGTGGAAGTAGTAAAAGGTAACGGAGAATTCTTCTTTCTCGTTCCGTTCTTAACTTCAGCTACACTGAACTTTGCTTTCTGTAAAACTTTCTTTATCTCTTCAACCTGTTTTTTATCAGTTAATTCAACTTTTTCATCGCCGATTCCGTAGAAAGATGCCACAAGAGGCTTCTTTTCTCCTTCAACATTCAAAGATGCATCCAGAGTCCAGTATTCTTTAGCGATAAAAGCATTGATCTCGTTCTCTCTGTCGCAGATCATCTTAAGAGTAACGGACTGTACTCTTCCCGCAGAAAGACCTCTTTTGATCTTTGCCCAGAGAAGCGGAGAAATACGATAACCAACCATTCTGTCAAGCATACGACGCGTCTGCTGTGCATCAACAAGGTTCATGTCGATCGCACGAGGCTTCTTTAAAGCCTCTTTAACGGCAGACTGCGTAATCTCGTTAAAAGTGATTCTGGCAACTTTCTTTTCTTTTAAATTCAAAGCTTCATAAAGATGCCAGCTGATTGCTTCTCCTTCACGGTCAGGGTCGGTTGCGAGATAGATCTTTTCAGCTTTCTTAACTTCTTTACGAAGTGTTGAAAGCACGTCTCCTTTTCCTCGGATCGTTATATATTTAGGATCATAGTTCTCGTCAAAACCCAACTGGCTCTTGGGCATATCTCTTACATGTCCCTGTGAAGCAACTACTTCATAGTTCGAGCCAAGAAACTTTTTAATAGTTTTAACCTTAGCCGGTGATTCCACGATAACCAAATACTTTGCCATAAAAACTCCATTCAAAATACGTAAATAATATAAAATTTCTTCTATATTATATGCAAATTTTCAACTTACAATATTACACAATAAAAGAATTTACTACACAAATCTCATTTTGACAAGTAAAAATTTTATAAAAATAAATAAAAAACAGGAGCCCATTTGAGCTCCTGTAAGGTATTTCTCTCATAAAAAATCATTTTCCGGCCATCTTTAGTATCATGTTAACGGGATATGTCATGCTGAGTTTTTTCTTTAAAATCTTCGGGAATGTAACCGTAAAATACTTCTTTAACATTTTAGGAAAAGTCTTTGTTATGGCATATTTAAAAGATGCCTTAAATACAAACCAGCTTAACGGTCCGATGACTATGATAAAGAACCATTTTGACAAAAATCCGATTAGCAAGAATATGTTTTTTAATATAAATTTCGTTACGGGATTATGAATAAGCAAATATATTGTTTTAATTGTTCTAAACATAACCTGCTACCTTTCCGAAGTACGAATTTAAAGAACATAATTTATACTGAAATTTTATCAAAAAACGTATGAAAATTCAAGTTTACTCTTTGAACTCGATATCGTCGGATTCGACCTCTTTTCCTTTGTTTTCATCTATTCCGAGTTTATCGTTAACTTTCTTTTTTGCTTTGTGAAAATATATGGCAAGACCTGCTCCGACAGCAATCACAACTCCTGCAACAGCCTGAATCAGATAGGTTGTAACCGAAGGGTCTATATAAAGCATCATATGATTCATTCTTTGTTCCTCTTTCTCGCAATTAAATGTTCCATAATGTATTTACCGCCTACCGAAGCACTGGTTCCGATATTATAAACCTGATCGTACTCGAATTCTTCGATTTTTCTGGCGTAATTCTCCGAATTGCTTAATAAATTATCGATAATTTCATTAACCTTGTCAAGTTTATCGGTATCCAGCGATCTTCCGACAATCTCTCTTATCTGAATATTGATGGGAACAATGTCAATATCCTTATAATCCGGGTTCATAACCTTCATCGGAGTATTTATAAAAAGAACCGGTTTATGTGTACAGAACGAATATTCCATTGAAATATCCGACCAGTCCGTAACAAGAACATCAGCTTTCCATACCGTATCGGTAGCCGAAAAATCCAGCTGGACTTCGATCATCGGATTCGATGCATATTTATCTTTTAAAAGTTCAAGTTTTTCTCTTTTATGTTTTACATGCTGAGGATGAGGTCTTACGATTATTCTGTAATCACTGTCTTTTAAATTATCAAGAAGCTCATCAAGACAGCTGTCTACGATATTTCCCTCCTGCCATGAAGGAGCGATAAGAACGGTTTTCTTATCGTCAGATTTTGTTTTATCCATCTTCTCATAGGCTTCGATCATATCATCAAGGATAAAATAACCGCATTCTACGAGTTTTTTCTTATTCAGGCTATATTTATCCTCTTGAGCAAGAATCTCTTCTTTCTGGGCCTTATTGGGCAGAAGAATCGTATCATAATGATCAAGAGCGCCCTTTCTGTAAGTAAGATTGACGCTTCCCATGCCATGCTGCACATAAAGATACTCAATATCTTTTCTCACATAGCTTCTTTTAATATGGAAATTTTCAAGATCCGGAACGGTCATTACGACAATATCAGCATCCATTCTCATCATCAGAGTTACGAGTTTCTTTTCACCGATATAATATGCTCTTATCCTGTCGTTTTCTTTAGCCACGTTGAAGATATTATCATCGGGATCGTTCGTAATATAATGAATGGTCACATTGGATTTCTCGAGAATATATTCGATCAAACCTTTGTAATATTTATAAAAACCGTTACTTTCCGAATAAAATACAAGATGTTTGTTAACTACGGAAAAGAAACGTTTGTAATCTTCTTTTTCTCTTCTCTTAAGTTCTTTAACCCTGTTTTTATCTCCCGAACTGTTTTTACCTAGGTTTTCAATCTCATCGAGAGCCTCTTTGCTCTTCTTTAATTCTTCATAATCAACATATTTCTTCGGATTAATAAAGAAATTCAGTATATAAAGCTGTATGGTTGAGAAAATATTGCTGAAGATCCAGTAAAGAGCTACACCGGAAGAAACGAAGAAACCAAGATATAAAGATAAGCCTACGGAAATTCCAAGAGTTACATACTGCATGGCTTTAGACTGTTCCGCCTGAATTACATTGCTTAGATTCTGACAAACGCACATTATAAGCGCAGACAAAGCGGCAAGAACGGGAACAAGAATGTATAATCCGCCTGTCCTGGAAGGAACAAGTCCGAGATCAAAACCAAGAAAATCCATATCAAAACAACCGGCTGATATGCCGGATTTAATGACTTCAATAACTCCCATCAAAAGAATTAACTGGATAAAAGTCGGAAGTATCGATAATAAAGGATTATATTTGTATTTCTTATAAGTGACAGAATCGGCTTCCGCTATTTTTTCCTTATCGCCATAAAATTTAACGGTATTATAGTTAAGTTCAGGCTGCATCTTAACCATTTTAATGGAGTTATTCTGAACCCATATGGATACAGGTAATAAAATGATTTTACTTAAAAATGTAAATAAAATAATCGATAAACCGTAATCCTTACATAGTTTAATACATTGTGCCATCATCCACAAAAGTGGTTTGATAAGAAAACTTAACATTTAAAACCGTTCCTGTCGAAAATATGTAATATTCTTAGATAAACAACAAAGATATGTTACCACATAAGGAAAGATATCTCAATTGATAATCATTTAATATAATACCATATGAAATAATGAAAATAAAAAGGACTTGGAAAAACCAAGTCCTTTTTTATATCAAATCTTTAAATTATAAACCTGTATCAAGTCTGTCAAGTTTAAACTCGGGTGTAAAGCTGTTTGATCCGATTGTAATATAACATTTAAGTTTAAGGTTACCGGGGTCGGAAACATACTGCATACCGTAGTTATTAAAGATAACAAACATTCCGCCGTTGTAAGGATCTGGCGAAATACCCATTTCCATCTGATCGGAGCCGTCTCTATCATTCTTATAGTTATCAAGGTTAATTACACCGGTAGCATACGAGCTGGTGTTAAGTGTTCTCTGCTTAAATGTAGTAGAAACAGATGAGCCCTTGATAAGTTCAGCTTTAGTCTTAACGGAAACACCTTTCTTCAATGCACTGTTTACATTAATTCCTTCAAATGTGATAGGACAAGTAAAACCTTCACCGTTGACTGTTCCGTTTGAACCGTTGTGGCACTGCATTACATTGTTGCTCGAACAGGAAACTGCACTGACATTAAATATAATCTTCTTTGCCTGTGTTTTGGCAGCATCTGTATAACCAACAACACCATAAGTATTACCACCCAAAGGGTTACCAAAGTTATTATTTGTAGTTGCAGCTGTAGTAAGCATAACTACAACAGGTAATGTATCAGATTCTACATTGTATCCGCCGGTGTATGTGGTTCCGGGGAATATAGCTTCTTTTGTCAAAGTGAAATATGTAGCTGCAGTTGTATCTTCAACGAAACTTGATCCGTCATATCTGTACAACTTTGCGCCATAAGCGATTCCATATTCAGCGGTTAAGTTGATATCTTCATATCTCTTAACTTCAAGTGTCTCAACATCCGATGAGGGTGTAGGTGTACCGCCTGACGAACCTGACAAATACTTCATGTTTCTGAAAGCTTTAGCTTCAACATTATTTCTGAAATATACTGCTCTGTTCAGATTATAAGTTGAACCATTGTTATCCATCGATAAATGAATTACGGTTTCGTTATCAGCACTGCCGCTATAATGCGTATTGGTAGGATCCGCTGAAGGAGCCCATCCGAGTAAACTGAAATCCGTAACATTCTTAGCAAGCACATATGATGATGAAACACCACCCTGCGTTAAATTTACATTAATATTGCTGCCATCGTAACTGATTTTGTACTGTTTGTTAACTGTTGCAAATGAACCGTCATCCTGTTTAACAGTTTCTTTAGTATTCACTACATATCCTGATGTTGCATTACCGGCAATTGACTGTGCATCAGTAATGATCTCTTCAAGCTGATTGGCTACCAACTGAGCATCTTCCTGAACTGCAGCATCAAGATTAGCCTTTGAATAAGCACCCAATGTGTTAGACATGATCGTTAAGATGGCAACCATAACGATCGAGAAAACAGCAATGGATAAGAGTAATTCAACTAAGGTATAACCTTTATTAGATTTTTTCATAAAGACCTCCATATCAATCAACCTCTATCACACCAAATCTTCCAATATTAACCGTACCGGAATTGTTACCCTTGTGTACAGTAATCTCTATATCGCTTTTATACTTCGTAGTCTCTGAGGCGTACGGGAATTTCAATCCTGATACCTCGCCGGTAGACTGTTTAAAACTGATAGTAAACAACGCATTTGGATTAGCGGGAATCGATACAATTCCAACACCCGTATCATATGTAACATATACAGAATCGAAATTGTAAGCAACAACATCCCAGTTCTGTGTATTTAAATTTACAGGGTTTGTAGAAGCATTGATTTCATCGCCTACGTGACAATATAATCTTCCGTCTTTCCTGTAGAAATTGGCATATCCGACCTGGTTGCCTTTTGCAAGTGCATTGTTTCTGGCTTCTTTACACGCACTTTCTATTTTTTCGGCAGATCTCTTGACGCTGTTCCTGTAAGCGGTGCTAACGCCGATGGTCGTAAAGCCAACCATTAAAGTCATGATTGTTATAGCAATCAAAAGCTCATAATAAGTAAAGCCTTTATTTTTAACCATAATCGTTCTCCTCATTTAATTACAAATCAAAGTCTCTTTCGTAGTTATCAAAAGAAACACTGGTTGAATAAGTCTTAACTCCACCGCCGCCGCCTGAAGGAAGAGAATATCCAAACATCTGATCTACATATGTATTACAATCCTGCTCGTAGAAAGCACCGTATTTTCCTTCAAAAGTAGTAGAACCAAATTTGATCTTGATGCTGTTGAAAGGATTGTTATTGTTGTCATATGCCATACTTTCTGTATCGCCCTTACCTGCAGTCATATAGTTGAACTGAGTTGTTCCGACTTTTGAAAGTACAACGCAGTGAGCCTGTGAACATGAAACAGGAGATTTGCAGATCCATGTTGAATGAGGTGTTGACTGCTGTAAGATAACAGGTGACTGGTTGAATGAAACCATAAGTCTGTAATTATAATCTGAGGCATTCATACTCGATGTGTCTCTGTCACGTTCAATAAATCCAATACCAAACTTAGGCATATGCATTAAATCACTGTTAAGTTTGTATCCACGTCCAAGATCGAAAGAGTTATTGTTGATCGTAGGATTACCTGCAGAAACAGAATTACAGTCAATCTTGCCACAACCAACATAGTTGGAATCAAGATCGATAAGTCTCTTGTTTGCACCAAAAGGCTGATTTCCCGCTTTGTTCTTAGGACCTTTCTTAAAGATCTTTTTAATCAAACCATATTCAGTATTTGTAGAAGTAGTTGATTTAATACCTATTGTATCTGCAAAACTCTTATAGTTATCAACAGGAATATCTGTCGAATCAGTAATATTGAATGCATGGCTGGAGTTAGCAGAGAAAGTTGAAGGAGCTACTCTTCCGGGTAAAGCTGTTGATTTAAGCTGATATACATGACCGCCTTCTGCAACAATAAGTGTAGCATTACCGGTAACACTGATATCACCGTAAACTGTTAAATCTCCGTATACAGCCAAACTGGAATTACCGGAAAGTTTAAGATCTCCGTAAACAACATTGTTATCACCACAAAGGTTTAAACGGCTTTCATTTGACATAACAAGTCCGTTAGGTCCGGGAGCTACATAATATGCACCACCCCATGCCTGCACTGAGCCGTAATCAGCAATAAATGCATTACCTGTCATTGTAAGGTTCTTAAAGTTTGCAGCTGTAGATGAAAGAGGTGAATCCAAAAGCATGGACATATTACCTACACCACCTGCCGATCCGCCGGGAGAAACCTTTTCCAAAACGTCAACGATCAAGTCTGTTTTAACAGAGTTCTCGTAACCTTTTGCGGATGTCTGAATGATTTCAATATCCTTAAATACATATCTTGCAGTAACGCCTGCAGGAGCTGTACCTTTAACAATAATATTGTTCTTAGTCTTGAAATTGATAGTATCGCCTGTAGCAGTTGCTGCATTTAAAGCATCAACACTCGAAACATTAACAGTTGCTGATGTAGCAGAACCTGAAGCACCGGGATATACAAGTTTAGCGATTTCTGTAATATTATAAGTACCGTTCGTAGTATCAGTAGGTGCAGTTGTAACGAAAGTCTGTGTACTTAAATCGATCGCACTTGTTGACTTTATAACGGAATTTCTGATAGCCGAAGTGGCCTTAACCAGAGTACCGTCAGTCTCATAGTAATTTGCCTTACCGTAAGTGTTTGCTACTTTCATCGTATAGTTTGAAGCGCTTATGTATAACAATGCAGTAGCAATAACTGACAAGAACATAATGGTTATCATGATTGTAACCATTGCTATTCCTTTATTATTCTTCTTAATCATTCTTTTCATATAAACACCTCATTAATATTTGTTCGCGATAGAAGTATTTGATGTAGCCAAAACTGTAGACTTACCATGTTCATAAACCCTTACTTCTATATCATAAGTGTAATAAACTTCTGATGAAGCTGAAGAAGGTTCCTTTGATATAACTTTAAGGTCATATTTAAAACCGTCAAAGTTAATATCGGTTATATCCAATGTTCTCGTTGTAGTTCCTGTAGCTGTACCGTAAATACCGACCGGTCCGCTGGGATAAACAAACGATGATCCGGCAGGGGCATTATAATATTTTGATTTGTACCCCTTAATGGTATAAGTTGTACCGCCTTCGGTATACGAAAAATCATCAAATACCAAGGAAGAAACATATTCTGTATAACCGGCAGCTAAATCCGCAGCACTCAGAAGCTTTCTTGATTTAATATTTAATGTCATTCCGCTGTAGATTGCTTGAAGTATAGGCGTGGCAACAATTGCCAGCAAAACTACCGCGCAAAGGACTTCAACCAAGGAAAAGCCCTTATTGTTCTTTTTGGTCTTAAAACGCCTGTTTTTAAGAAACATGCTCAATTTTTTAACCTCCTTCGATTAAATTTATTAAAATTTAATCTTTTATAAAAATATAAATGTCAGTCAAATCTATCTTATTATAAAAGACTAAATGATAATACATTTTTGGTGCTTCCGGCTCATTAAGAGCCGGAAGCAAAAATATTAATTATAAATCTTCTCCGCCAGCTTCGCCAGCTTCTTCCTCTTCTTCGTCGCCTCTCTTAATATTGTTAGCGCTCCAGAAGTTTCTAGGTCTTCCTGTTTCTTCGTCTATAACAAGATCGAAGAGTCTTCCGTCTTTAGCACCGTGAAGCATATTAGGAATAGTAGCCTGCTTAACTTCTTTGCCATTTCCGAGAATAGCGTACTGATCTAAAATTACAGTACCTGCAACGAGGTTAGTATCACGGTCAAGTCTCATTTCAACAGTAGAAAGAACCATCTTATCCTTATAATCGAAGATATATTTGATTATATCTCTCATATCGGAATATTCGCCGTAATAATCAATAGTTGCCGAAGATTTAAGAGCTGTAAGTCCTTCAACGTATTCACCCTGATCATTTACGCTTGCATCAGTAATGGGTGTCTCTTCACCTTCTGCAAAAGCGATTGTCTGTGCGATGAATTTCTCATGCATAACATCTTCATTATGTGCCTTTTCAATTCCTCTTAAGAACATAATTGTGTTCTCAGTAAGAACTCCGCCGGCATAATCGTCGATCATTCTGTCTCTCTCAGCATTTAACTCTTCAATCTTGAGTTCATAATCATGCTGTTTTTCGGAAAGACCTTTCAAATATGTATATCTTTCATTAAGAGAAACAAGTTCTGCATCAAGTGATTTAATGTCGTTTGCCTTAGGTCTTATGAAGAAGAATATAGGCAACGCTATAACAGCAGCAAGTAAAACGAATAAAATTAATTTTTTATCTCTATCTGAAATTTTCATTATTCAATCACCTCCTCAACTGCAGAGTCTGCATTTGCTGAAGCATCCTCCGTGGAGTCGGATGTGATTGCTTCCGTTTCTACTACACCTGATTCATAGTTAGGATCTTTAAGCTTGAATGTGATCTCCCAAACATCATTTTTCATTGAATAGTTAAGGGGATTGGTAGCCATTTTTAATTCAGTTTCTTCATCCCAAACTATATTGCCTTCCTGATCAAGCGTAACTGTCTTGAAGTCTTCTTCAATGGTTGTGATGTTGCAATCATAAACATAAGGAAGATTCTTGATTCTTACATATGTATCAGCAACAGCTTCCTTACTCTGGTTAGTGATCTCAAGGGTCACCTCACCGTTTGTGGCTGAAAGCTTATCAATATAAGAACCTGTAGGAATATTGCTTTCCATATCCTTAAGGAACTGATAAAGCATTATGTTATCGTTATGTGTAGTATCAACAAACAACTTAACGATGTTATAAGCCTTAATCGTTTCTTCGTATTCGTTGGCAACTTTCTCTGCGATTTCCATTTCAGAAATCTTCTGCTTCTTGAAATCAACATCTGATTTCTTTAAAGCGTACTTGATCTGATATGAAGCACAGATACCTGCCATTACGATAAACGCAAGAACAACAACTACGATTAATAACTTGTCAACCAACGCACTTGATGCTTCGCTGCTCTTTTCTTTGCCTAACTTAAGTCCGATAGGGCTTAATACTGCACCGAAACAAGCAAGGAATCTAAGTGCCTGATCTGCGGAAAGATAAGATTTCTGGGAAACCTTGATTCCGTTAAGTGTGCTGAATCTGGTAACTTCTGCACCGAGTTCCTGTCTCAATACTTCATCGATACCGGCGATTGAAGCACCTTCACCGAATACCTTGATACCGTCGATGATTCTCTCAGGGTTACGTGATCTGTGGTATTCAACGATTCTTCCGATGGAAGAAATCAAATAACGTACGGCTTCGGAATACTCATCATCGGAAACACTTCTCTGCATACGATCTTTGTCTCTCAAAAGTTCGATAGCTTCTTTTTCCGTGAGCTTCTTGATTTCCATTATGGAATTGATAACTGCGTTCTTTCCATAAGGAACAGATCTCTGAAGGATGATATCCTTACCTGCCATGATGTTAACGAATGTAGCATCTTTTTCAATCTGCAAAACGAGGTTTGTTTCATTCTCGTTGTTGCTCATCTGTAATTTGAGGAGCTGCTGAACTGAGTTGCCTACATAGTCTACATCGTAAACCGAAAGTTTTAATTCATCTGCTATTTCGTAATAGCCCTCAACTAAATCCTTCGGAGCTGCAACTGCATTGATTCTTAATTTCTTTCCGTCATCGTCCTGGAATGTCTCCATTACGTTGTAAGCAAAGATGAAATCTCCTGTCGTTGACATGGGGAAATATTCACTTGCATTAGCGGTAAGAACAGAATCAATCTTTTTCTTGCCATTTACATAAGGTAAAACAACTTCCTTGCTGGCAATCTTTTTCGAGGAAATTGTAAATACGGCTTTAGCCTTGCCGGCCTTACCGATGATTTTTCCGCGGATTGCACTTGCGATTTCAAGAACATCTGTGATGTAACCATCATCAAAACAACCTGCGGGAGTGCTGACTTCATCAACACTGTTAACGGTAATACTTGTGGCTGACTTACGAGTAGCATCCACGATTCTGATTACCTCAGCGCCGATGTAAATGGACAATAACCTTTGATCCATTATTTTGTGTCCCCTTTCAATGAGTTTATTTTCCGATTTCTCGGATATATTTTAAGCCGTT
>JAEEGL015487864.1_pt1 | contig 12334 bp, 4 predicted proteins | sample 9134231 | NCBI WGS metagenome assembly JAEEGL01 (sample SAMN16246548, study PRJNA631951) | gut metagenome | biome: gut microbiome; feature: rumen; material: fiber-attached | host: Bos | place: Iran: Karaj | collected 2018-10 | reverse complement strand
CTGCCATCACGGCAGTCATCAAATACAACAAACTCTTCATAGGCTAACATGTTTTAGGAAAGTAGTACTTTCAATGGCAAAGATATGTAAAAAAATCCAAACTTCCAAACATTTATCCATAAATTTTCGTATATTTGCCCCAGATTAGCCTAAACATTTAATTATTAACTTATAAATGAGTATGAAAAAGATTAATCTAATCAAGACGGCAGTAGCCGTAGCTCTGCTCTTTGCAGTAAACATCGATGCCAACGCACAGTTTGGAGGTTTGAAAGGTCTGGCCAACAAGGCCAAGAAGGCTGTGACAAACAAAGCCGAGGAGAAAATCAACAACAAGGTAAAAGAGAAAACCAGTGATGTGGTATCAGCCTCAGCACAGAAGGTTGCCGAAGCAAAGTTTGGCGAAGCACCTGAACTGCCAGAGCTGATGAACAAGAACATCACCAAGAACAGCGCAATGAAAGAGAAGGTCTACGGACTGCGTTTCGAGACTGTAGAAAACACAAAGGCGCTCGCTGCCAAGCTCTCTGCTCGCGCCAAGTGGAACCGCAACGTGATCAAGGCCATGCAGAGCGAAGTTGTGCCTAAGGACTACACCTTAATGGACGAGCTGGAAGGTCAGTTGGAAAACTGGGATTATTTCTACGGCGAACTCATGCAGATGATCACTCTGCACAACTCCAATGACATGAAGAAAGACGAGAAGGGCTGGTACTCTACAGGCAACTCGTTTATGATAGCTTGTATGAAAAACGGTGGTGCTGCCGACAAAGGATTGGAGAATATCAAGATGACAGTGCTCTTTATGCGTGTCAACGGCAAGGGACAGTTCGTTGACTCTGGTAGTCAGCCCAAGGTGCTCGAAGATGATGTAGTTGAGGCAGCTAAGCGCGACTACAACATGCTACTGAATGCAGCCTGGCTACTTGAGGGTTATCCCATCGAGTACTGCCGCGAGACAGAGAACGGAAGTATGAAAGACTCTTACGAGAAGGATTATCAACGTGCACTGGCCTACGTGTTGTTGATGAACGAGGCTATCGCCAACAATTCTGTTGATAACCTGGTGTTCAAGCCAATGCCACAGGCTGGTAGTCTGAATGCACAGCTCAATGCCGCTGCGCTTAAGATTGCCAAACAGCAGGATAGCAACACAGTAAGCGTAGTCATCACCCGCAGTGCATGGGACGTAAAGAAGAATCCACTTGGCGTGCCCATCTGTCGTGTGGCCTATGGCTACCGCATCGTTCAGACCAAGCACGGCAAGCGTGCTGTAAGCTGTTCTTGGGCTCAGGACCATCAGGGCGGCGGCAAATATGGCGCACTCCGCCACTATGGTGTAGGCACCGAGTCGTACTACGTAAAATAAATAAGGTATATACATAGTGTTATGATACGTAAATCCCTTTTTACCATCTTGGCCTTAGTGCTGAGTTTGGGAGTATGGGCTCAGAGTATCACCCGCAGTCCATCAGCGCACGAACCGCTGATGGACTTTGCGTGGTGTCAGTGGGAACCGTTTAACATGTACTGTAAGGTTACTCCCGATGGAATGGGCGAACAGCAGTGTTTCCCAGGATGTGTGGCCACAGCGATGGCCCAGTTGATATACTATCACGCCAAGCAGTCGGATGCAGGAAAAGTAGAGTGCAAGGCCATTCCTTCGTACACCTATAATTTCTTTGATGTAGAAAACAATAAGTATGTGAGCTGTACAGTGCCCGAACTCGAAGCAACCACCTTTGAATGGGATAAGATATGCGGCTATTATAAGAAGGAGGCTTCTGGCGAGTCGGCTGAAGCTGTGGCCAAGCTGATGTACTACTGCGCTGCATCCATACAGACCATGTTTGGAACAGATGTAAGTCTGGCATACGACAGTAAGGTGATAAATGCGATGACTACTTACTGGGGCTATCCCGACAACATCCAGTTTGTCCGTTCGGCTGACTATGCGTGGGAGGATTTCGAGAATCTGCTAAAGGCTGAGATTGAGGCGGGCCGCCCCGTGTGGTATGCCGCTGACAACACGCTTGGTGCCGATGCACACGATCTGATAGTTGACGGTTGGGATGCCGAAGGACGATTCCATATCAACTGGGGATGGGACCGCCGAGGAGATGGTAAAGGCAAAGATAAATACAATGGCTATTTCTATCTGACAGAGATGGTGGTGCCCAATGTAGAGAACCAAGCCTATAACGGCAACCCGACAGCATTCCTCAATTTCACCCCAGCAGCAAGTTCTGGCATCAAGACCGCGATGGAGCATAACGATAAGGAGGCTATGATCTACGACTTGCAAGGCCGCAGATTAACCAAAGCTCCCGCCAAAGGCATTTATATCCAAGGCGGTAAAAAGTATATAAAGTAAAGGCTCCCACTTGGGAGCCTTTACCTTATTCATCTATCTTACTATGTATTTCTTTCCACCTATCAGGTAGACACCCTTTCGCAGATTCTTCAACGAATCACCTACGTAGCGACCGTCAAGTGTATATACTCTAAAATTAACAGGCCGCTCTACATTTACCTTCTTTATGCCAGTAGCCATAGCCTCAGGTATTATCTGTTCGGTATTACCCACACCGTCTACAGCTAATACATAGAATTTATAGCCTTCTCCGCCATTAACTGCTGCACATATCATCTCGTTGGCGAAATACTGGCCCTGATACTCATACTCGCCATCGTCCTTAGCTGCAAACAGCAGATACGATTCTACGCCAGATCCGGTATCAGCCGACTCACAAACCACCTTCACGCTATCGCCCTCAACTTTCTCCACGCGACTCATCGTAGTCACAGGCGGTGTCAGGTCGAGAGTGTTAACAAACTCGTTGGTCTCTATCGGATAATTCTTGTCAAAGATGATCGTAGCCTTATTTTTCAACTGAGTTCCATCAGTCAAGCCCGACTTCAAATCTACACTAAACTCTACCCAGCCTTCACCCTCTGGTGCAACTACGTTAGGCGGCAATTCTATGCCCTGGATGTCCCACGACAATTTGTTACCATCGCGTTTCATCAGCCAGTTATAGCCTGCGCCGTCATGACTGGTTGAACCAAACTTAACGCTCGATACGTCAAATACATTCTCGTCAAGTTCATCTGATATACGGACACGATATGCAGCATCTCCTGCTTCGGCCTTGTTTTCAAACATAATGCGATAGTTGATGGTCTTGGTATCCGCAATATAATGATTGTCGCCTACACCTGCAGGACCTACCATCTCGTTGGGATCCCACGATGCCACAACGTCATTGATGATCAACTTTCCATCCAACACCTCGATGTCGTCCTTGATATATCCAAGATCCTTATATATCCAGTACCAGATACGACGACGTATAGAAGGAACAATGTTTTGCAGAGTCTCAAGTGCACCGCCAACCTTGGTCGCTATCTTTCCGCCAGGCACCAATTCAATCACGTCGGTACATGCCTTCTTTACTACCGACTTCACTGTGTAAGCAGCAATACCCGTCTCCTGTTTCTCTATACCAAGCTGTTGTACAGTGATTCCCATACATCGTGCGTACTGTTGTTGCTCATGCTCGTCAAGCTCAAATGTAGCCGATACCTGATCGTTGATGAAGTCGTCAATCTTGTCGCCAACTACTGCATCGGCTATGTAACCAAGCACAGTGACAGCCACAAATGTAGTTCCAACCACACGGGTGTATGCTATATCACCCTTACCCTCAGAAATCATTGTAAAGGTGTAGCTCTCAAACGGATCCAGACTAGGCACCATAAACAGAGCTGTGCGTTCACCGTCGCCACCGTCCATCACCGTCACGCTATCGATAGGCAAATATACAGAACGATTATAGCCGTTCATACGAAATCCCAATATATTTATGTTATCGGTAGCAGCAATGGCCAACAGGAACTTACCAGTCTTTTCGGTCGACATATTGGTTACGGTTATCGGATTTTCGCCTGGAACACCCTTGCGCACCGTATTGCGACCTCCAGCCATCACAGTAATCTTCGTGGAATACTGCTTAGTACCTTCAGCGCTTTCTGGATTGCCAAATGTGATGGTATATCCTCCGTAACTGCTTCCATTGTAATTAGGAACCCTAAACACGTAGTGTTTGTCGGTGTCGTTCTTATCTACATACGATATTGTACCTGCGCTACGCTCCAGTCGTTTCTCGGCCACAAGCGTCAAATTAGGCCTACCATCTGCCTCGTCACCATTATATACATATAGTGCCGGCACCCCAATAACCAGCGAGCGGGTAGTATCAGGCTCTATCGTCACGTCAATTTGTCGGCCGTGCATATTGCCCAGATCGTACCAGTCTTCATTATTCTGGTCAATATAGCGATAGCCCAGAGTGGTACTGATGGTCTTTCCCTCTTCCAGTTTCAGGCGGTTGGCAAACGTTCCGTTGTCAAGTTTTTCGCGATCGTATGGACTTCTCACGAACTCCATTTTTATGTCGTAGCCGCCATAGCCGTTATAGCGGTCTTGTTTCAGGTAATATGTACCGACGCCCATACCGTTAAGATTTAGCACCACAACGGTGTCCTTATTATAATTGTCCATATCCTTGTTTAAACGATATGTCACATCAGTTCCGTCGGCAGTAGGAACATACAGGTTCAAGCCCCCCAGTCGTAGTGTTGCATCAGATGTTACGCTTAATATCACATTGCCATTATGCGGCACATCAAAGCGATACCAGTCGGTGCCGTCGGTGTAGTTATACCGATACCCCAGTCGTCCGTGCTGAACAGAACCCACCTCGATATTAGTGGCCTTGTCCCAACTATCATTACCGTCGATGTCGGCAGCATGACTGTTAGGGGTAAACACATACTTCATCTTGTAACCTCCATAGTCTCTGTATCGATCCTGTCTCAGATAGTATGTACCAGGAGCACAGTCTGGGATAGAAAATACGATAGTGGTATCTTTGTTATAATTATCTAAATCCTTGTTGCATCGATATACCACATCAGTACCTTCGTCGTTAAGTGTAAAGAGGTTGAGTGATCCCAAACGGAGTGTGGTTTCAGCAGTCACATGCAAGTCAACAGTACCCTCGTCGGGCACCTCAATCTTAAACCAATCGGTACCATCAGTGTAATTATATCTGTATCCCATACATCCCTCCTGTGTGGCCTCTCTATCTATAAGCGAAGCCTTGTCCCAACTATCGTTAGGCTCAGGGTCATTTTTGTGCACATTGGGATTAAACACATACTGCAGAGTATATGTACCATAGTCTCTGTATCGGTCTTGTCTCAGATAGTATGTACCAGGGGCAAGATCTGGAATAGTAAATACTACAGTGGTATCTTGATTGAAACCATCCATATCCTTATTGCAGCGATACACCACGTCGGAACCGTCGTCGTTAAGCATATATACGTTAAGAGATCCCAGACGGAGTGTGGTCTCAGAACGCATACTTAACACGGCAGCACCCTCCTTCGGAACTACTATCTTATACCAGTCGGTTCCATCGGTATTGCCATTATATTCATAGCCCAACTGTCCTGTAACGGCAGGACCAGATTTCAGCTCAACTGCCTCCTGCCATGTATCATTCGGCTCAGGATCAGCCTCATCGCTATGACCAGTAAAGTAGCAGGTAAGGGTATATCCACCGTAATCCCTATAGCGGTCAAGACGCACGTAATATACTCCAGCCGAAACGTTAGGCACCTCAAACACTATAACGGTATCCTTATTATATCCGTCCATATCCTTATTACAGCGATACACCACGTCAGTGCCATCGGCATTCAACGTATACAGGTTCAGCGAACCCAATCGCAATGTCACGTCGGTCTTAGTGATAAAGGTCAGTTTTCCGTCTTCTTTTACCTCAAACTTATACCAGTCGTAAGTATCGGTATAGCTGTACATGTAGCCCATACGACCATCGTGTGGCGTATCCAGTTGCAGCGCTGTAGCCTTGTCCCATGTGTCGTTGCCGTCCTCATCCGGACCGTAGCTACACGCAGTAAAGTTATACTTTATCTTATATCCTCCACTACCTCTATAACGGTCCTGTCTCAGATAGTAAGTGCCTGGAGCACAGTCGGGTATAACGAACACAATTGTGGTATCCTTACCGTGGGCATCCATATCCTTATTGCATCGGTACACCACATCCGATTTTTCTGCATTAAGACAGTAGAAGTTTAGCGACCCCATTCGCAGTGTAGTTTCTGTTGTAACCGACAGGGTTACAACACCCTCATCGGGCACTAAGATCTTGAACCAGTCCTGAATGTCGCCATTGTCACCAACCAAGTCTCCCAGTCGGCCGCCCTTTAGTACGCCTTCATCCAGCGGCAGCGCACCTTGCCAAGTGTCATCAGATTGCGCCATTGTCAATAGCGGCATCATCAATGACACCAGGGTAATGAGTAATTGTTTTGTTTTCATAAGCGTAGTAATTAATAGGTTAGTAATCATTAGTTCCGCCGCAAATATAAACATATTATTCGAAAGTTGCAAGTCTTATGGCAAATATTTGGTAAATTCATATAAAATCTTTACTTTAAGATTCATCTTGGCCTATGTGCTGATTGAGATTGCGACTTGGGCCGCAGGACAAAAAGGTTAAATGGTTATTTGATTCTATTCGAGACGAGGAAAATTACTTTATACCACTGCCACCAACACGTCTCTGATAGTATGTACTTGCCCGAAATAGCGTTTTCTAGGGCAGAAAACATCGTTTTCAGCCGCAGAAAATATTATTTTCTCAACCGGAAAACAGAATTTTCTCAGTCAGAAAACGCCATTTTCTGCCGGAGAAAACGATTAAAGCTCTGGTGGTAGTATCCACCGTCTACCTCCTATCTACCACCACCTCGCAAACCCGCATAAACACGGGAATTTTGAGTGATTGGTGGTAGATTGGTGGATAAAATGAAAAAATTATTTTTTATAATTACAAAGCACCATACCAGCAATGATGAGTATGGAGCCCAGCAGGAACCATATTGTAATATTTTCGTTAAGCAGCCACCATGCAAACAGGATTGTGGTGATAGGGTTGAAATAAACCCAGTTGGTTGCCACCACAGCACCGAGCTTACCTATCACCCAGTTCCACATCACATAGCACAGCATACAGGCCACTACACTTAGGAATAGCAGATTTAGCAGCACCACAGGACGCAGCAGCAGCTCAAATGGTGGAAATCCTGGTACTATCAGATAGTATGGCAATATAGTTACAATACCATAGAAAAACACCTTACGAGTAATAAAAAATGCATCATATCGTCGCAACACATCTTTCATCATCAACGAATAGAACGCCCAACTAAGACAAGCACCAAACGCCAGCATATCGCCAAGTGGCGACAGATGTAGTACAAACCGTCCATTAAGCACCACCACAGCCATACCCAGGCAGGCTATCACAGAGCCTAACGCCATCATCTTTGTTACGCGTTCCGATTTGGGATATACTAGTTTTAGCAGCAGCATAGCAAATATCGGACAAGTGCAAACTATCAGCGAAGTATTCGTAGCTGTAGTATATACCAGCGAAGCGTTCTCTGTAAGAAAATATAACGATCCGCCAGTCACACCTAGCAACATCATCAACACCTCATCCTTAACTGAGTTAGATAGCCATTTCACCTTACGCCCTGCTATCAATGTTACCACCTCCATCAGCACATAGGCTAGAACAAAACGTAGAGTAAAGATTTGCGCCGGAGACAAACCATTCTGCAGCAGCATTTTTGTAAACACAAAAGTGCTACCCCATATAGCCACAGTCAAAAAGGCTACAAAGTGATACCAAAATTCCCTTTTCATTTTTTTGTGGGGACAAAGTTACAAATAAGCGAGAACAATACAAAGCAAAAACGCATTTTTTTGCTTTTATTGTCGAGCTGAAGTACCTAAGGCTAAGCCAAAGATAATAACAAATAATCTTAAAACAAAATAAAAACAAGTTTTTATTTGGAACTTATCGATAAAAATCGTATATTTGCCGCCGAATTAAGTACTTGAGTTATCAACCCCCTAAAAAAATTAGACGCCATTATGATAAAACGATTACTCAACCTCCATACCCTCCTGAAGATTACTTTGATCTTCACTATTACATTCCTGCTACCCAACACGGCGTGGGGTTCAAAATATATTATTTCGAGCTCAGACAACGTCCAAGTCAAGACTCAGAGCGGCAGTCCTTACTCATTTGGATGGCAAAACAGTTCAATCAAATGGAACATAAAACTATCCAATGAACCCGAAACTGTTACTGGCGGTGCAACTACACTTCAATTGAAACTTACCGAAGGGCAATCTGTAACTCTCGCAGCAAGCAGACCAAAAAACGAAAGTGGCAATGGCAACTTCAGAATAGTTACATTGACAGGACTCGATCAAAACCTCACCGCAACTGCAACTTTTGGAAGCGGGAACACCCTCACACGTAATGGAGAATCCTTTAAGCCCAGCACACCTATTCAATGGGAGAACAGCACCGACGAAATAAAAATCACCCTAACCAACAACACATCAAGTTCTATTTCCTGCACCATCAGCTCCATCACTGTGCTTACCGGAACACCAGGCTCCGCTACGTTAACTTGGGCCGACGAAGCCACATCTCCTACAGGTACTAATTACGATGTCAGCGAGATTGTCAAAAGCGTCAGCGGTGACTATATTTCATTAACCGGAAGATGTGAGCAGGATGCGACATTCCGTTTTCAATTATACTCTTCATTAAGTTCACACACAATTAACTATTCTTCGAGCAACACAAGTGTTGCCCAAGTTGACAACAATGGAATAGTGACTGTTAAGAGTGCTGGCGAAGCAACAATCACCGCCACACCCGAGGGAGATGACTACAACTATTATTTGCCATCAAGTTATAAATTAATCATCCAAGACATCTATCAATTCTGTGATTTAATCGTAAAAGGTCGTCGTGTGACGACAGGAAACCGCGAGAATATTCTTAAAAATGCTAATCACACCGTCACATTTGATGGCAACCAAACACTGACCTTAAATGGAGCAAATCTCAATGACGATGGTATTATCAGTAGTCGGTCGGCACTTACCATTAAGATAACGGGGACAAACAAGATAACAGTCAGTACCCCCAATGATGCCTGCATCAGATCCACGAACGGAGGCTCAATAAAATTCGAGAGGGGTAATGGGGAAGCAGAGAACAAGCTATTATTGAAAAATACAGGAGAAGGTGGTAGCGCCATTAGAGAAGTTAGCTCTATCGAATTACGCGATGGATTAAACAGTCTTCCTTCATATCAGGAAAGCCCATCAGAGTGGATTGCAAAAGAAAAAGAGATATTAATTACAGACAAGCAAATCTATGACTTAAACATAGCAGGCACGCAAGTAACAGAGGGCAATCGCAATAATGTCCTAAATGATGGTTATAAATCCGTCAGCTACGATCCGTCCACTTATACGCTGACGCTTAAAGGAGCAAATACGGATGGAGAAGTTATTGTTGGGGGAAGTGTCAACACATTGAATGTGCACATTGTTGGCTACAGCCAGATCGGAGGCCTAAGTTGTAACGAAGCAACTACGCTTCAATTCACGACAAGCACTAAACTGCCAGGCAAACTTAAGATTACCGACTTTTCAGCAACAGGTACAGTAAATTATAACAATGGACTCGGATATGACTCTGAAGACAATATCGTTAGTGCATCATTAGAAAACATAGATAAAACTACTTTCACAGATGGAGATTTTAATGTAAATACGGACAATGAGAATGGTGCGAATTCATATATTTATACTTCTAATACTGGCTATTATGCTTCATATGCCATAAAGACAGGCAAAATGAAAGTTGTATCACCAAAGGATTTAGGTACAACAGCTGCATTATGGCCGACAAGCGTATCCAGCTTAGAATATCTTAAAAAAGTCTATCTCCAGTTCGACTGGGGATTATGCTCGAATAAAGACGTAGCTGTACAAATAAAAGGATTAAGCAATAACGATTGGACTACTGCTGGAGATAATTACTCTTCATCCATCTCGTTAAACACAGCAGACAAAGATGGTATTGTAGAGATTCCTATTACAAGAACTACTACTTCCGAGAACATAGAGTTGTACTTTACTTCTAACGAAACATTCTCCTTTGTTCCATTGGTTGTCGCAATGGAAACCTCTGATCTCAAAATAGGCGAAACATTAGTTACAGAACTGAACAGTACTAATGTATTAGGTGACGGGACAATAAAATATGACTCAGAAACAAATACCCTCACCTTAAAGAATGCGAAAATAACTAGTGAAGAAGGCTCAGATTCCCCAGGCATTATTTATAGAGGCCAAAAGCCTCTCAATATCAAGTTGGAGGGAACAAACACCATGACCAACTCTGTATTCAGATGGTTCGGCGAAGCTGACATCCATCCTGATTTGAATTTCATCATAGACACCGATAATCCTGGCACTCTGACGATGATAAATAGTGTAGGAGAATCATATCCTCTCAGCTTCTCTGATGTAGAGTCGTGTTTCATCGAAAGATTTAATATTAAATATGAGAATGCTACTTACGATTTCAAAGCAAACCTAGACCAAGCTGAAACATATATTGGCACCTATAAGTTATCAATCCTGAAGCCCTCTATATGGACCGAGATTGGATACGTTAGAACACTTAAAGCAGAAAACCCCATGGAAGAGACGAATGCGGGTACAATTAAGTATTCTGTAGTCTATGCCGACGGTACGGAAGGCGTTAAAGACCAAGACTATAATGATGATGATCCATATCCACTTGAGGGGCCTGCCACAGTCACTTCATATATTGCATATGCAAATGGCAAGAAAAGTGGCACCGCCACTGGCTATTACTTTGGTGCATCCCCTAAAACCCAGAAGCTGGTTTATGGTACTGAAGCACCTACTTTAAATCTGAAATTGGCGCCACAAGTAGCAGGTGTATCTGCCAATAGTTTTCTAATGAATTCATACTTTGTGAATACAGATGTTAACGGAATTGTTTCCATCACAGGTGTAGGTCGTGCATTTGGATACGCATACCTTGAAAAAGAATCTAATGCAACATTCACGAACTTAGCCGATAGTATCGGTTTCGTTTTAGAAGTTGTGCCTGCTAGTCCTATTTTTAGCGTGGCTGAAGGTACTTACAACAAGACCCAAAAGGTAACATTGACATCACCTTATAATGATCCCAATAATATCGCCAATGATTTAGGCACTGATGGAAGTGTTAATATTAGCATCAAATATTATCTGGGCGAGACCAAGCCAACGGAACCTCTCACCTACAGCGGTCCTATCTCCATCAACGAAAGCACTAAACTGACGGCTTGGGTAGAGGTAAAATATGAACTCCCCTATGTTTCTCTCGACCAACAAAGTAGTGGTGGAGTCACGACTGAGATTTACGAGAGTGAAGCCATCACCAAGTCGTATGTCCTCGACAGGGACATCGCAAGCACAACTGTAACCATGGCAGATAATAATAAGTCGGAGTTTACGTATAACGAGGCGGCAAATGTGCCTACCATCACGCAAGTTTCCCTGACGGATGGAACTGAGACCCTCCAGCTGACGGCTGATAAGGACTACACCATCAGCTATGTGGAGGTGAATGGCGAGACGGAGGAAGCCATCGAGGCCTCCAAGATTATCAATGCTGGCAGCTATAAGATGATTCTTACCGGTAAGGGGAACTTCTCTGGCACAAAGGATGTTGCGTTTACTATAACACCACGAGCTATCACCAACCTGACATTCACACTTAGTGCCACAAGCTTCACATACAACGGCGAGGCACAGAAGCCTACCGTCACCGTGCAGTTTGAGGAAACAGAATTGGAAGCGACGAAAGGAACTACTAAGACAATTCCAACTACCGATTACGACTTAACCTTTAGCGGCGAATGTATCAATGCAGGAACATATAGCGTAAGTGCATCGTTGAAGGGCAATTACAGCGGATCAGGCGATGGCCCATCATTCACCATCACCAAAGCATCCATCACGCCAAAGGTAACTCTTGCGGGTTGGGCCTATGGTGCTACAGCAAATACGCCTAGTGTATCGGGGAATACGGGGAATGGTGAGGTGACTTATGCTTATAAGTTGCAGAATGAGGCTGAGAGTGCTTTTGCGGCTACAGTACCTACAAATGCTGGAGCTTATACCGTTAAGGCAAGTATCGCTGCTACAGCCAACTACGAGGCTGCATCAGATACTGCACAATTCATCATTGCAAAGGTAACACCTACCCTTAGCTTTAGTGCTACGACGGCTAGTCTGACGATGGACGAAGAGGTTACGGGGCTGCCAACATTG
>JAEEGL013342216.1_pt1 | contig 12334 bp, 10 predicted proteins | sample 9134231 | NCBI WGS metagenome assembly JAEEGL01 (sample SAMN16246548, study PRJNA631951) | gut metagenome | biome: gut microbiome; feature: rumen; material: fiber-attached | host: Bos | place: Iran: Karaj | collected 2018-10 | reverse complement strand
TTTAAAGTTACTAGTTGATATTCTACAAACATCTTTTCTTCACTAATAGTATTACTATCAAATACTCTATCTATTGCATAATCACTATATATTTTAGGAAAATCTATATTATACTTTAAAACTATATCTTTTACGTTATCAATATTTGTTGCTATTTCACATAGATAAAAGTCTTTTGTTTCAAATAATTTATAGAATTTTTCTCTCTTTTTATTTGTATTATAAATAAATTTTGAAATATTCTCTTGAAATAACTTGTCATCAAGATTAAATAATTTCATTCTATATTTTTTTAAAAGAGTAAAGAATATTGAATCTTCTACAAAAGAAACACCATCAAAATATAATACAAAATTAAATACTAAGTAATTTTCCATTACTTTTTTCTTTTCTTCTTTTTCTAATCCTTCAGTTAGTTCAATAAATTCTTTCTCTAAATGTTTCATTATATTATCATCAAAAGTAATATCATCTTCACTATAATAATTGTAGTATCTATTCTCAACATATGCATTTAGAAGTGAATTAAAAATGTTTTCATCAAAAAAATCTGATAATATTTCTTTAGCAAATAAAGTAATATTATTTTTTTCGAATTTAATATACTCCTCTAACATATTCATTTAAATCACCTCTTATTGAACTGTAAAAGTTACGATTGGACTGTTTGTTACAAACGGATAAGTATAATTATTATTAGTATTTAATTTATAAAATCTAACTGAGGTGCTTGATAAAGCATCAACTCCAAAAGTAACACTATTTAAATAATCATATCCATCACTCATTATACTTGTTGATGTTGATAGTGATTGTAAAAAAGCTTCATTAGTCATATCAAGTCTTAAAATATTTGGAGAAAAAGATAGTGTTATTACAGCCGAAGCACATTTTTTCTTATTTTCAGCTGATAATGATAAATATTCTGAAATATCTATTCTATCATTCTGATTATGAGATTCAAATGGAGTTAATACTTTATAATAATCAAGTGTATTTGTAATATTAAAGTCTAAGTATGCTCTTCCAGATTCATCATTGATTTCATATGATAAACCAATTTCTCCAACATTTATTTTAAATCTACCACTTATAGTCTTTGTATATGGACTAGTAGCACTTGCTGAAACTTCTAATTCAATATAATCTCCTTCATATAAAGTAACATTAGGAGTCATAGTTATTGAAAAAGAATCAGTATGTGTATTACTCATAATAAGTCCTGTTTCTTTAGAGGCATCACAAGTAACATTAGATGAACATTCATATTCAATGTCATATGAAATGTTATCAGGAGATGCTACTAAGTTATTTTTTTTACTATCCATATTAAATGTAATTGTAACTGGTTCAACTCCAGACCAGTTATCTAGCTGATAATATGCCCCATTATCGCTCATCTTATCACTATTGAAATAAAATGATTTTGTACTTAAATAATAGTTTCTTAAACCATTATAAATATAACGTCCATAAGAAAAAGTTATTGTTAAAACAAATAAAACAATCGCAATAATTATAATATGTTTTTTCTTAAGCTTTCTCTTATTTTTTTTAGATTTCATATAGTACTCCATCATATATTATCATCATATATTAGATTATCATATTTTATTGATTCTTACAATATAAGATAAAAAAAAGTACATCATTTTTGATGTACTTAATTATTATTAATCAGCTTCTGTTGTAATTTGTAAGTCGTATGTAATTGTTCCTCCTGATGCAGCATTTTCACAGTCAACATCCTGTCCTTCAATCCACATATAAATTCTTACTTTAGTTACACCAGTTTGTAAACTAAATATTTTTTGTTTTGTACTAAATCCTGCAATTGTTGAATAATTAACAGTTACTGCACTAAATAGTGAACTGAATGCTGATGAATAAGCATTAGGATCTGATCTACGAACAACTACATTATTTGCACTAGTTATTTCTGCTTTTACTCCATCATATGGTAGCAATGATCCACTTGTTTGAGTTGTTGTAACTCCATAAGTGTCACGCGCATGTGATACAGCTGCTGCTGTATGAACGTCATAATTTGGTTCCCAAATATATTTATTAGAAGATGTTCCGTTATTTAAACCTTGAATTGTTTCAACACTAGCTCCAGATGTTGTATTACCTAATACAACGAATCCAATTCTTGAAGCATTTTTAATTCCTGTATCTGTATCATCAGTTGTTCTAACTCCAGAATTTGTAGTTAAATAAATATCTGTAGCAGTATCAACTTTAAAGAATAAATCGAATGCAATGAATTTTCCAGTAGTACCTTCTTCTTCAGTACTCTTAGTAGCAGTAAGAATATAATCTCCGCCAGAGTTAGTACCAATTACACCGTAATACATTTCCATCTTACCAGATGAATCAATATTACCAACAGTAGATACTGGTTCAAGTTGTTCAGGGACTTGGTTTACACTTGTTCCGTAAGAACCTGCATGTGCTCCTAAAATGTCAGAAGTTTGTACTATAGACTTCCAGTTAGTACCATCTGCAGATATTTGAATACCATTTTGGGCAGCTACATTAACAGTTAATTGTCCTACTGTTACAGTTTTATTAGCTGTGAACCATGCATATGTTGATGATGTAAATAATACCATTGTAAATAACAATGCAATAAGTAATAGCAATAATCTCCTTCTTCTAACACGATTTGTTTTAACATTCTTTTCCATTTTTATTCCCTCCGTTTACACCCTTTTTTTCTTGTTAGTATAGTTGAAGTATAGCACTTGACTTATATAAATGCAATAGGTTTGTAAACATTTGTACATACACTTTACACTCTTTTTTGCTAAATCTTCTGTTTTGACAACACATTTATTTCAATACTTTCACAAACTCCTTGATTTTTATGGCTTTTTAAAGCATTTGGATACTTTATTGTCAATTTGTAAAGTTTAGTTTGATCGCTAGTATATTCAAAAGTCTCACTTGACGTTTTTATTTCTTTAAAATATGTCCCATATTCGTCAGAAACTGTATTTGAACTTAAAACAACATCTGTATCTACACCAGATACTATTTCTTCAAGTTCATACTCTAATTGTAAATTTGTTGTTGTTCTTACAACAATTTCATAATCTAGAGTTACTTCTGATCTATTAGTTCCATCAGTATTTGAAACACTGAATGTATATGTCTTTTCATCCCCTGGTTTCATCTCATCAAGTGTTATACTTTGATGAGTATATGTATCATTTAATAAATAAAATGCTATGTCAATTGGAGCATCTCCTCTTGCTTCAGTTCTAAATCTTGATAATGTAAAAGGTATCAAGAAACATAACATAACTAGTAGAACTAATAAAATTATAATCTCTAGTTTTAATCTATTATTCTTTTTAATTATATCCATAATATCAATCCTACCACCAGATTTTATCTTTTCTTTTTTTATTTCATTTTTAAAAGATGCTGCACACCAACACATAATCGTTATTGTTATTAAACACATAAACATTACTTTTGGTGTTGTAAACACTTTTGCAATTATAAATGCTCTTGAAACTATTTTTGCAGTCTTCCCTATTATTTGACTTTCTTTTATTGGATTATCCTTAGTATTATTAGCATCACCTTTTGTAACATAATAATCATCGTTTTTTTCAACAATTCTGTGAGTAATTACAGAATCATCTTCTTTAAATGATACTATATCTCCAACATTATATTCTGTATCTAACTTAACAATAATCATGTCACCTTTTTCAATAGTTGGTGACATACTTCCACTTATAATTTCAAAAAAAGTATATCCAAATAGATTTGGATAATCTTTATTTAAGATCTTTACTGACACAAAATTATAAGTTGCTAAAGAAACAACTAAAATAGTAAATATTACAAGTAATATTGTTAATATTTTAGAAATAATCTTTCTTATTTTCATATTCATTATCCTCCTACATAAGGAGTTAATGTATCTCCATCAATATATTGAGTAATATTTACTGATACAGGTATCATTAGTTGATTATTCAATACTTTACCAAGTTCAGAATCTTTATCATTGTTATTTTCGTCATTTATCCATTCTATATATACTCTTAATGTATTAGTTTCCCCATCTTCAATATCAGCTAAAGGAATAATACCACTATAAGTAAATTCTCCAGTTTGTACTACACTTTTATCATCTATTTCACTTATTTCAGTTATTGTAAATTGATCACTATCTAAATTAGAAAAATCAAAAGTTACATCATATCTAATAGAAGTATCAGTATCATTTGGATCTATTACAATATCAAAATATCCATTTAATCCAGGTGCTGCTTTTCCTTCCATAACATATTGTGAAGTACTCCAAACAAAATTATCAATTACAAAAGTTGAAGTACTTCCTGATAGTAGACTATCATTTACTTTTATTTCCCATTTAGCTATTTCTAAATTACTAGTATTTGTTCTTTGACTTTCAAACAAAGCATAGGTTCCTACTACTATTATCATCACTAAGAAAAAGAATGGTGCAAGCACCATTGTATATTTCTTCATTATTTCCTTCTAAATTCTTTAATAATTGCATATATTTCATATATAAATGCAAGAAACAATGGAAATACTACAAGTAGCAAGAATCCCCATTTAGATTGTAATATATACAATACCTTCCCTAAGAATGAAAGTGAGGTAGCAGTTTTTTCAGAACCTAAAACATATTGACTAGAAACAAGCGTATTGTCTCTTAATACATATGTCACTTCATTATCATTTACTTTTTCTTTTCTTGTGACTTCTGTAAACTTTATTTGACGAGTTGTCATAGTTGTATCGTAATAGAATATTTTATCTCCAATTTCTACATCAGTATCTTTGACAGGATCTAAAACAAGTAAAGAATGCTCTTTATAATTTGGTGTCAAAGAATCATCATCAACAGCAATTAAGTATTTTCCTAAAAACTGAGAAACACCATAATCATTCTTATTTAATAAAAATCCTGTAGTGAAAATGACTACAACTAAATATATGCATACTAAAATGCCTATAACTATTTTTAATCCTTTTTTCATATAATACCTCTATATTCCATTCTATATAAATAAATATAACACAATTTAAATGTTAGTGCAAGTATTATGCCTATTAAAAAAAGATTCAAAAGAATCTTCTTTATTTAAATAATATATCTAATTTTTCTTTAATTTGATCTCTTGTAAATGGTTTTGCTAAATAGTCATTAAATCCTACTTCTTTGTAGTGTTCACAAGCTCCTGCTATAGCATCAGCTGTAAGTGCAATTGTTGGTATATTAAAGTTTGGATCATGCTTTAATTCTTTAAATGCTTCTTCACCATTTTTATTAGGCATCATTATATCCATAAGAATCAAATCATATTTATTTGCTTTAACTTTTTCAACAGCTTCATTTCCATCTTTTGCTTCATCAATAATAAAGTTAAAGTCTTTTAAAGCTCTTTTAGCAACTTTGATATTTAATGAATTATCATCTGCAAGAAGAATTCTTTTAGCACCATACTCTCCTAATGTTGGAACTCCCTCAACTTTTGGTGGCCCTGCAACAACAGGTTGTGCTTGAGTTTGTGGTGCAACTTGTGGAACAGTTTGATTTGGATCAACTTTTGGCATTTGCATAGTACGTTCAAATCCAACTCTTTCAGGTAATTCTGGACCAGTCATCTTACTAATCTTTTGTGGAAGATTTACCATAAACATTGAACCTTGTCCATATTGTGATTGAACATTAATTCTTCCACCCATCATCTCAATTAATTGTTTAGTAATAGCAAGTCCTAGTCCTGTTCCTTCAACAGTTGTATTTCTTTCTACATCAAGCCTATCAAACTTAGTAAACAAGTGATCTATTTTATCTTTTTTAATACCAATTCCAGTATCTTGAACCATAATAACTAATTCACAAATACCATTTTGATTTATGCAGTTAACATTAAAATTAACTTCACCTTCATTAGTATATTTAATTGCATTAGATAACAAGTTATTAATTATTTGTTTAACATGAGTTTTATCTCCAAGTAATTCATAAGGGATATCTTCTGCTATATGATATTTAAAATTAATTGGTTTTTCTCCAATTCTTACTGCGTTTATCTTAGCAAGAGTTATAGCATCTTCTCTAAAGTTATATGGTATTTCTGTAATTTCCATCTTATCTGATTCAATCTTACTAATGTCAAGAATATTACCAACGATCTCTAAAAGAGTTTGAGAGGCATTTATAATATCTTCAGAATCTTCTTTAACTTCAGGAGGAACTTGGTCTTTATATGTTCCAATGTCTTCTGAAAGTCCAACAATAGCATTCAAAGGGGTTCTTATTTCATGAGACATAGACGATAAGAAATCACTCTTAGCACGATTTGCTTTTTCAGCTTGAGTTTTTGCTTCTTCAAGCTGCTCTATCATCTTAACATCTGGATTTTCTATTGTATTATACATTAAAAATGTAACAAAGCTAATTATTGAGTTTGCTAATAAAAAATGTGGCCATATGAATTGCACAATAGCATTTACACTCATAAGAACTATTAAAGCAAAAATAGGAATAGCTTTTTTGCTCTTTACACTATTTAAATGTCTAATTATTTCATAAAGCATAACCATTATTAAAACAGAAATGCTTGCAAACAAGAATAAAACATTAGGCCCGTAAGAATATTGCATATAATCAACATCATTTATTTCAACTGGTAGCAATAAAAATAAAACAGTAGAAATAATTGCACATATAATAGTTATTTTAAACTTTAAACTTTTAGTATTTATTTTGTTAATAGAATGGATAACTGTATACAAATAAATAGCAATTGTAAAAACATAAGAAAACAAGCATATGTCAAACATCTTAAGCACGAAAGATAAAACAAATCCCCCAACAGGTAAAAATAGTATTAAGCTACATTCCATAAGTAAACTTACAATATTGATTACTATCAAATACTTATACATTTTTAACTCTAGAGATTCTATTTTATTCTTTGTTGCAAATACAATCGCCAAGAATACTATATAAAAAAATGATATTATTGAAAATAATATAGTATTATTAACTCCCTCAAATAACATACTAACCACCTATTATATATATTACCACTTGTAAGGCTTATAGTAAATTATTAAATAAAAAAAGATTATTTTTTCAATAATCTTTGATTTTTTATATTTATGTTGAATGTTTTAACAAATTCCGTTCCTTTTTGCTCATAAAACCTAAAATCGTACTTATTATTATCAGTATATTTAAGACTATCTTCTACTTTTACATATTTAGGAATTTCATTTTCTTTCATAATTGATTTACAATCAACAAGAAGTTGATTTACAATGTCTTCTTCTGACAATGTGCATCCCTTTTCAGGAACTACAAATACCATAGGAACATGTTCCTCTTCTTTATCAGGAACTTCTACTGCAATACATTCCTTTATGTATGGCAATGAAGTTATTGCATCTTCTATTGTATAAGCTGATAATTTAAATCCTAATCTTACTATAACTCTTTCATTTCTTCCAGATAAATGAATATATCCATCTGAATCCATATATCCTTGGTCTCCAGTATGTAAATATTTAATTCCATCTTCATGAACTTGGTATGTCTTATTTGTTGCTAAATCGTTGTTTTCATATCCAATAAAACCAGTTTTAGACTCAGTACATATTTCTCCTTGCTCACCATATGTTAATTCTCTTTTATTATCTGAATCATAAATAATAACTTTTTCACCATATTTTGGAACACCTACACTACCATACCTATTTAAATGTTGTGGATTAAATGATAAAGCACCCCAGTCTTCATTATTTCCATAACCGTTTAAAACAAATGATCCAAATAATTTTTCATCTTTTGAATTTTCTAATGCAGAATACTTATCTCCTCCAGTAATCATACAATCAACATGATTTTTTATGTATTCTTTTTGTTCATCTGTTAAACTATCATAATTATCTCTTAAATATCTATAATGGAAAGGTGCAGCATATGATAAAGTAAAGTTACCAATATTTCTAAATACTGCATTTGGTTCAAAATCTGCGCATAGCATTACTTTTGATCCTAAAGCAAGAGACATTATTACTGCATCTCCTAAGCCATATGCAATCCAAGGAGGAAGAGCTACTAAAGTAGTCTTTCCTTTTCCAAGAGGTAAGTCTGCTCGAGTAATAGACTTAGCAAATTCAACAGCAGATTTTTCTGAATGGACTATAGTTTTTGCCTTACCTGTTGTTCCACTTGATTGAACTTTAATTGCTGGTCTATTTTCATCATATTCTACCCTAACAGCCTTTTTGGCTTTCCCACTTTTAATAACGTCAGTTAATTCAATAAATCTTTCATCATCTGGTAATTTTTCATCTTTTTCCATCTGTTTTGATAGTATTTCTTTTCTATGTTCATAAGCATATTTTAATTTTTCTACAATTGATAATGAACTTCCAGGTCTTAATACATATACACTCTTAATATTAGTATCATTTATTACTGTTTCAAGTTTAGGCAACACCATTTTATCCAAACAAACCATGTAATTACAATTACTTGAGTTTGCATAATTAGCAATTTCCTTTGAATTAGCCCTAATATCGAAGAACTTTGCAGATGCTCCCAATGAAACAACTGCTATTAAAGTAGCTATCATTTCAGGTGTATTTGTTACTCCAAACAAAACATTATCACCTTCGTGAACTCCTGCTCTTGATAAAGCATTAATACACTTATCTGTCTTTCTTTTTAGTTTTCTAAAGGTCCAATTACATTTTCCGTCTAAAAATCCAATTGCGTCTGAATCTAAATCATTAGAACTAAATATCATATCATATATAGTTTTATATTTACTTAGGTCTTTGCATGGTTCTTTCTTATGTGCTTTAAGCCAAGGCATATCAATATATGAGTATCCTGTCATAGGACCTAAGTATTCTCCTGAAGAAATTTTTCTTAAGTAATCCTCTCTTTGAAGTTGTTCTTGTTCATTTAATTTAGACAACTCTTTTTTTAGTTCTAGTAATTCTTCCTTTTTCATATTATTATCCCCCTTTAAAATTGAGCATATTATATCATATTTTCCTTATTTTGTCAAAGTATTCCTATTCCATTATACCATTAAAAAAAATATCAACAATAGATGTGACATTTTTTTACACTTTAATAATATATTGTTTCAGTATGATGAACAGGTGTATTATGCCCTATTCTTTTTCCCATTAACCATATAATATTATCAAGTTCTATTGAATTAACTTTAATATTTCTTTTATTTAATTTTTCTTTAATTATTTCAATTACATAAAGCATATTAGCTCTTATTTCTATTTCCATTTCACTATCATGCTTTACTTCTTTTTCATTATCTACTAATTCTTTTAATTCTTTATTATAATTTAGAATTCCATATTCTCTGAATGTTCTTGGAATACCATAATCTGCACATCCAAATAAATTAGAAACACTTTTTATATTACTTTTAATTTTTGATGATACATTAAATAAATCATTAACTAGTAAATTAGCTCTTTTATTAAAATGAATAGTTTTTCCTTTATAACTTGATTTATCATCAAAACATTTAAAGTTACTAGTTATATAATTTAATAATTCAATATCACTATTAATAGAATATAACTCATTATAAAAATCATGATTTTTAATATATTCGATTACTTCTTTAAAATTATTAAATCTTTTATCTAAAAAAGGACAAATTCCTTCAATACCTTCAAATATTTTATTAAACTCTTCTTTGTTTAATTTATCTAAATAATCTATATTTAAAAATTCTTTGTTATTTTCCACTTCTTTTATAATTGAATTAAATAATGCATTTGATCCACTAAAAGTATTACCTTTATATTCCATTATCCATTTTGGTTTCTTCCAAAAGCAGAAATTCATTGATTCAATAATAAAACATAATAATATCAATTCTTCTTCAGTAATATTTAGATTAAAATCTTTTATCCAATGTGAATAATTATTTTCTTTTATTTCTTTAATAAAAGAATCCAATTTATCATAATCAATTGTTACATATTTACTATTATTAACCACATATTCATATTCATTTTTCATATTATTCTCCTTTTTTCATTAATAAATATTTTTGATTATTTCCAATTGTATCTTTTTCAGTAAACTCTTTTTCTACAATAAATCCACACTTCTTATAACAATTAATTGCTTTTAAATTATCTTTTAAAGGGCACATTATTATTTCTTTAGCATTATTATTATATAAATATTCACACATCTTGTTTATAACTAAATGACCTATTCCTTTATTATTTAGATTTGTATCTCCAATAAAAATATCTAATTCATATTTATTTTTATCTATTTCTTTATATTGAACTATTCCTATTGGACTTTTTTTATACTCAATCATATAAACTGGTACATTAGTATTATCAAGTGTTCTTTCATAATACTTATTTTTTATTTCTTCATAAGATAACACTCTTTGTTCAAACGCGAGATACACTTCTTTTTCTTTATACCATTTTTCTAAGAATCTATAATCACTTTCAATATCTTTTAATCTTCTTAATCTTAATTCATCATTTATTATAATCATATATACTCCTTATAATTACAATATCTTTTATTTCTTCAAAAAAAGACATTCTAAAAAGAATATCTTAATTATTATATTTTTCTTGTTGACTATTAATTAGCTCTTGATTGTTTCTATAATCAAGCCCCATAGCACTTTTTACTTTTTCAAGAGTTTTTTGGCATTCCATTCTTGCTTTATCACTACCATCAAAAAGTATTTTATAAACTCCTTTAATATCTTTTTCAAGTTCTTTTCTTCTTTTTCTTATTGGTTCAAGAGTATCTTGAATTACATAGTTTAAGAACTTTTTAACTTTCATATCACCAAGTCCACCACGTTCGTAGTGTGCTTTTAATTCATCTAAGTTTTTATACTCTCCTTCAGTAAAGTATTCTTTGAAATGCTCATCTTTTGCAAATGCTTCTAAATAGATAAATACAGGATTCTCTTCAGTCTTACCTGGATCTTCTACTCTTAAGTGATTTGGATCAGTATACATTCCTTTTATTTTTCTTTCTACTTCTTCTTCTGTATCTGCTAAGAATATACAGTTACCTAGTGACTTACTCATCTTAGCTGATCCATCAGTTCCTGGAAGTCTTAAGCATACTTTATTTTTTGGAAGTACTGCTTCTGGTTCTACTAAAGTATCTCCATATAATCTATTAAATGTTCTTACTATTTCTCTTGTTTGTTCAATCATTGGAAGTTGATCTTCTCCAACTGGAATAATATTAGCATTAAATCCAGTTATATCTGCTGCTTGGGAAATTGGATAAGTCATGAATCCGACTGGAATTGAATTACCAAATTCTCTAAATTTTATTTCTTGCTTAACAGTTGGATTTCTCTCTAGTCTTGCAAGAGTTACTAGGTTCATATAATAAAATGTTAAATCACTTAATTCAGGAACTTCTGATTGTAAGAAAATAGTAGCTTTCTCTGGATCAATTCCACATGATAAATAATCAAGTGCTACTTCAATAACATTATCTTGTACTTTTTGAAGGTTCCCTGAGTTATCAGTAGTTGCTTGAGCATCAGCTATTTCAATATATAATTTATCGTAACCACCTTTTTCTTGTAGTTCAACTCTTTGTTGTATTGACCCAACTAAATGACCTAAATGAAGTCTTCCTGTTGGTCTATCTCCTGTTAATATAATATCTCCCATATTATCCTCCATTATAATCCAAAATAGGTAGTTTTTATTCTTCCAATATCTGGATAATCTTCATTTTTTATTGTTTTTTCAAACAATTTTCTATCATATTCTAATTCTTTTTTAGTTATTCTTACACTTTTTTCTACTACTTCAATTATTGTATAAAAAGTAACATTTTTCTTTGTACATCCACTACTTCCTACACATGTAAATAATCCATCATTATTTATTTGAAAAGGATCGTGAGAATGTCCAAAAAACATATAATCAGTTTCTAAACTCTTAGCTACATCAAATACTCTTGAATCTCCAAGTATATTTAATGGTTGATAATAAGTCTTATCTTCATTAAAGAAAAAGTGTGAAAATGTAAATAGATTACCTTCTATTAATTCTTCAATAGTCATTGGAAGATTCTCAATATATTCCATTTCTTTTTCATCTAATTGTTTTTTAATCCAATCTCTATGAAGTTTTTCATCATAAGTTAAATGATTATTATATATGTCTTCATTTAACTGATATATTTCATGATTTCCTTTAACCATTTTTATTCTAGAATCTTTTATCAAATCTAAACACTCTTTAGGATTAGGACCGAATCCTATAA
>JAEEGL013095638.1_pt1 | contig 12334 bp, 9 predicted proteins | sample 9134231 | NCBI WGS metagenome assembly JAEEGL01 (sample SAMN16246548, study PRJNA631951) | gut metagenome | biome: gut microbiome; feature: rumen; material: fiber-attached | host: Bos | place: Iran: Karaj | collected 2018-10 | reverse complement strand
TAGCTTGTAGTTGTCTGAGGAGCACCATAAGCCATAAGCTATAAGCTAAAAGCCGTGAAGCAAACGACTTTGCATTTTCATTTTCACGATCGTTAAACAGAGCCTAACTTTTTGCCAGCTCAATGGGTTGGCAAATAATTGGGAGAAGAAGAGGGGAACGCGTTGATCCCCCGGTAGTCGCTACGCTCCAACCGGGGGGCTATTGATATTGAACGCCTATGGCGTTCTTGGTTTACGGTTAAACAGTTACGTAGGATAAAAATCCAGGCCGGAAAAATATTGATTTTTATCTGTATTTGGGCGAAAAAGCGATATTGTGTGCGTTCGGGGGAACGCTGAGCATGTATTTAAAAAGCCAATTACTGGCATCTTTGAGCGCATTGTGCTATAAAAGAAAACTGCGTTTGAAACGGTTCGCAGAATTGAAGGATTTTGCGCATCTTTTAAGGGTTTGATTAAAACAGTCGCTTAAGTTAAGTGTTCAGCTTAAGAAGTCATTATACCCATTTGACGAATTTCAGTGGGTTCAAGGAGATTCACATGGTGCTTGGCAACATGAAAAAACTGGCTATTTTGGCAGCCACTGTTGGTTTTATGACAGCGTCGCAGGCGTATGCTGCAGACGTTACGGATGTTTTGGATGCCGCAGATGAGGTATATCTTGGCACTGATGAACTGGTCAAAGACCCGATTGATATTGCATTAACGCCAACATTTAAGCAGCGTTATGAATGGGCGAAAATCAAACGCGAGTACAATCAGAGCGGTTATGTCCGCCTGTTAAACGAACTGGAATACGAACGCGTCATCAATCAGATGGATATCGATTTTGAAATCGGTATGTTCCACGATTTGTCTTTCCGCATGAAACTGCCCATCGTCTTCTCGGATCAGTCGAGCTATAAGTTTGATACAAGCAGCGACAAGCACAAAGTCGATAACACCAATTCCTGGTTCAGCAATCAGTCAGCGGGAAAGGATCCCAACTTCCCCTATAAATTCTTTGATTTGGAAAATGGCGGCACGCTAAAAGGCAAAGACCGATCTGGCATCGGCGATATGTCATTTGGGATTGCCTGGAGTCCATTTAACAGTGAACGCCACTTCATCCCCGATCGTCCCTGGGAAAATGAGATTGGCCGTTCGACCATCACACTGGCTTTCGATTACATCGCTCCAATCGGCGACGTTCGCAGCATTACGAATGATAAAGTCGGCAGCGGCATGCATGAACTGGTCTTCTCAGTGGCTGCTTCCCATCGTTTCTCGTTTGTCGATCCCTACATCCGATTGCAGTATGGTTATCCCGTCACATCCAAGGATGATGCATATAAAGAATACAATTCGAATCAGGGTCGTGTGAATCCGGGTATGTGGGGACGCATCGATTTGGGTGCCGAGTTTATTCCTTACGAGAGCATCGATCCCAAATTCCAGCGCTTCGTAAAACTCGATTTGCGCGGCTACTTTAAATATACCGCCGAAGGCCGCGCATACAGCGAACTCGCGGATGCATTCGGACAGGGCAGTTGCTTCAACATTGATGGCAGCGAACTTGCTAAACATCCGGAATGTATGTGGGTAACCGAGAAATGGTCAAATGCCGGTGCGAATAACCTCGATAAGATGGTTGCAAGAGATTATTCCAATCTGCATTTTACCGAAGACGGCATCTATGATTACGAAGGGTTTGCGACAGTCGGTGGCGCATTCAATGTGAACATCATGCCGATTCAGTATGTATCGATTATCGCTGGCGTTGCCGTCGATTATTCGCAGAACCACTTCATCACCTATACAAAGGTCGGTAAAGATCACGGTACATACGACGACGAGAAGAGAACGTTCGATTCCACTATCAAGGATGGCGTTGTTTCGCTCGATGGCACATCAGAAGAACGCAGCCCGGTATACAACCGCGTGCTTGATAGTGCCGGCAGCCGTATCAAGCGAACCGAATCACTCAATCTCGAATGGTTCGTTGGTCTGCGCCTGATGTACTAATTCAGATTTCGATGAAAAAAGCGCCGTTTCTGCGGCGCTTTTTTTTTCAGACGTGCGGATTGCGGATCACGCGTCTCTACTGCCCGCTTGACGTGCGGATTGCGCGTCTCTTACTGCCCGCTTGACGTTCAGAAGGATTATTATGCGATTACATATTCCAGCATCACTTGCACTTTGTTTGGCCATTTTATTGCCGGAAATCGGTTTTGCCCAGGAAGCGGCAGATCCCCAGATTGATGCGGCAGATTTGACACCCGAAGCACTGAAAACAGCCTATGCCGAAAAGCAGTGGGCGCGCGCAGCCGGAATCGCAGCGAAACTGCTCGAATCTGAACCAGAAAATGTCGACTATCTTGCGATTGAAGGTATTTCCTATGCGCAGCAGGAACAGAATGAACGCGCAGAACAGGTATTTCTGAAGATCCAGCAATTGCGGCCAGATGATCCCCAAAACCAGGGCAATCTGTGTTATGCCCAGAATCAACTGGGTCGAAAAGATGCCGCTGATGTCTGCCAAAAAGCAGCGAAATTGAATCCAGACAAAGCCTCGATAAACTTTATAGCGGGCCAGGCGCTTGAAAATGCCAAACGCCTGGACGAAGCGAAAGAACTTTATGAAGTGGCGCTGAAACTGGAGCCGGATAATATCAGAACGCTGACGACGCTGACCAATGTCTGTTATATGCAAAAAAACTACAGACAAATGGCGGATTATACCGAAGATGCCATCAAGCACGGCGTTGAAGTTCCCATTTTGTACCTGAATCTGACTTCAGCGCTGAATTTTCTTGGCGAATATGAAAAGACGATTGAATGGGCCGATAAAGGCATTGAGAAATATAAAGATCCGGGTCTGAAGCTCGCGAAGGGCGAGGCATTGTACCGACTCAATCGCATTGATGAGGCGAGCAAAATGTTGCATGAAGCGAGTAATGAAATTCAGGAAGGATCGGTCATGTGGCCGCGGATGACATATTATCTGGCGCGCGTGATGCTGCTTGAACCCTGCAAAGAGGGCGCAGAAGGCACCTGTGTCACAGATGATGATGCGTGCTGTGTAAAGGCGCAGAAAGCGGCGGCGATGCTCGAAGCAGCAGGCAAGCGCAAATCAATGCTGAATGACAACAGCCTTGATGTGTTTTTAGGTCTTGCGTACATGATGAGCGGAGATCTCGAAAAAGCCGAAGCCATTCTGTCGAAAGCCACGCACGGCGACATGAATCAGGATAATGCGAGTGCGCTGGCGGCTCTGGCAGTCACGCTGTATCAGTTCAGTGATACGAAGGACAAAGCGGCTGCGCTGCAGTATTATCGGCAAGCGCTGGATGCATCTCCGGATTTTTCAGATCCAGAGAAAATCCAGAAGACGCGACAATGGCCCAAGAAAGCAGTGGATATTCTTGGACAAATCAAGGCAGAAGCGGAAAAACCGGCCAAAAGCAAATCCGGATGCGGCTGTGAAATCACATCGACGCCGAATGGATCACCTGCGCCGATGGCAGGATTGCTCGGGATATTGGGAATGCTTGGGCTGATGTTTGGATGGAGACGAAGACGCGGGTAATTGCTGCGTTTTTAGCCACATGAAGCGCGGGCGTATTGTGTAACAATAGACCGCGCCAGCCTGCGTATCGCGCAGCGATAGCAGGCCACATAAAATGGAAATCAAATGAAACGACTGCTTATTTTTGACACGTCGAACTATATATTTCGTGCGTTCTATGCGGCCCCGCCGATGAATAACAGTGCCGGATTTCCAACGAATGCGCTGCATTTTTATACATCGATGGTGCTGGCTGTGATTCGTAAGGTGCAGCCGGATATCGTCGCGATGGCCTGTGAAAAGCGCGGGAAGAAGTTCAGGCATGAGCTGTATCCGGATTATAAGGGGCAGCGCGAAGTTCCGCCCGAAGATTTGCAGGTGCAGTTTCCTTTTTTTCCGAAGATTAACGAGGCGCTCGGCCTGAAATGCTATGACGCGGATGGGTTCGAGGCAGACGACGTGATTGCGACACTGACGCAGCAAGGCCTGGCGCAGGGATATCATGTCGTGATCGCAAGCAGTGACAAGGATTTGATGCAGCTTGTGACGCAGGATGGCTCGGTGATAATGCTCGATGCACTGGCCAAAAAGGCCGTTCACGGCAATTACCTGACCATCGGCTATGACGAAGTGTTGGCGCGGTTTAACGTGAAGCCTTCGCTGGTCGCGGATGTTTTGGCGCTTGCCGGTGATACGGCAGACAATATTCCGGGATGTCGCGGCATTGGCGAAAAAACTGCGGGAAAACTGATTGCGGAATATGGTTCGCTCGAAGCTTTGATGGCAAGTGTCGAAACGATAAAGAAACCGGCGCAAAAAGCCAACCTCGAAGCATTTATGCCGAGCGCGGAGCTTTCAAAGCAGTTGACCAGTCTGGTCTATGATGTACCGGTAGAATTGGTCCATTCCGGGCTTTCACCTGTGGCCGAGCGGGTGATTCCGCTGTTTTCATCGCTCGAACTGCATAAGTTGCTTTTGGATGTGCTTGGTCCCGATGCACGTCCGGATCCAACAGTTCCGCGAGTGAGCCTGAAATCGGCGGAAAGCGTTGATAATACAGCAGATGATATCACAAATCCGGAAGACGAAAGCGTGCAGAACGAACGACAATCCGGGATGCCACAGGCTGCCAACAGCGCCCCGATTGGCAGTGTGTGCCGGATGCGCGATTTTATATCGACTACTTTGATCGAGAATGACGCAGATTGGGCTGCGTTCGCGGCAGAACTGAAAGCGAAAGGCCGCGTTGCGCTGATACCGATATGGCTCTCATCATCTGTAGAAGACAGGCGACTGGTCGGTTTTGCAGCGGCTACCGAATCGCAGTGTGTCTATGTCGCGAACCGCTACGAACGGACGCTGTTTGGGTATGCCTCGGTGAAGCTGAGCGCAGACAGCATCTGGCAGCGTTTACTGCTGGATGCGTCGATACATAAGATCGTTTATGGCGTGAAACCATGTGTGCAATATGTTATGGCCAAAGGCGCCACTTTAGATATGCAGCATTTTGACGATGTTGAGATCGCTGCATATTTGCTGCATCCCGAGCGTTCCACACTGTCACTTGCCGGATGTGCCATGGAATATCTTGGCGAATCGCTTGAAAAAACGCCCGAAAACTATCTGGGAAGCGGCAAAAAACAGACGACACCGGATAAGCTGCCTGCAATGGATCTGGGACAGATGGCTGGGTTATGGGCTCAATGCGTCTGGCAGATTTGGGAAAAACTGCCGTTTGAGCTGGAATCGTGCCATTTGCTGACGCCATACAGAACGATAGATCTGCCACTTGCCCCCGTTCTTGCCGCGATGGAATTTTATGGCGTTGGTCTGGATATCGATGCCTTGCATGCGCTGGCTTGCGAATTTGATAACCGCATCCAGCAGCTGGATGCCGAAATTCATGCATACAGCCCGGATCCCTTTAACATCAACAGCACCAAGGAACTGGCGCATTTTTTGTTTGAGACGCTGGAACTGGTGCCGGGAACAAAGAAAAATCGCCAGCATGGCTTATCGACCGATCAGGATACGCTTGAATCGATAGACCATCCCGTTGCGAAGCTGATTTTGGAATACCGGGCCGTATCAAAGCTGCGATCGACCTATTCGGAATCGCTGATACAGCTGGCTAATCCGGAAACGCATCGGATCCATGGGAAATTTAATGCCTGTGTAACGGCGACGACGCGATTGAGCAGCTCCGATCCAAATCTGCAGAATATTCCATCGCGAGAGGAAATCGGACGGCAAATCAAGCGAACATTTGTGCCAGAAACAGGATGGAGCTTTGTCGGTGCAGACTACAGTCAAATCGAACTTCGGCTGATGGCGGCGCTATCCAAAGACCCCGTTCTGTGCCAGGCCTATCGCAATGGCGAAGATGTGCATGCACGCACCGCAGCCTCTTTATTTGATATCCCGATAGAACAGGTTGCCGCAGACCAACGCAGACTGGCCAAAACCATTAATTTCGGGCTTTTATACGGCATGGGCGTACAGAAACTCGCCCGCGAAACGGGCTATTCCAAAGCCGACGCAAAAGCATTTTTAGAGAAGTTCCATGCACAGTTTCCCGTTTTATCGTCATTTTTTGATGCGCAGGTCGATCATGCGCGAGAAAAAGGCGAAACACGAACCATTATGGGACACAGACGACCGATGCCGGAGCTCTATAGCCAGCGTCCCATGGAACGCGCAGCCGGCGAACGCATCGCACTGAATGCACCGATTCAGGGATCGGCTTCAGATGTGGTCAAAGTGGCCATGATACATCTGGTAGACGAACTCACAAATCGCGGTCTGCATGGGCGTTTGCTGATTCAGGTTCACGACGAGCTGCTTGTCGAATGCCCTGACAATGAGGTCGAGGCCACCGCGAAACTGCTCGTCGATGTGATGGAAAACGCCGCAGATATTGGTGTTCCGCTCAAAGTCGAACTAAAAACCGGAAAAACCTGGGCGGATATGGTGTCTGTTTAGGTGCCGGGATTGTAATCGACGAATTTGACTTTGACGTCTTCGCTGTAATCGACAAACTTGATTTTGAAATCTTCGCCGTAATCGACGAACTGCCATTTGCCGCACGAATCGGGACTATAGTCAACGCGTTGCACACGGATATCCTCGCTGTAGTCAACGCGTTTAACCTTCAAGTCCTCGCCATATTCCACGACTTTGACTTTTCCCCTCAGATTCTTGCCTTTGAATACGCACGAAGACCCACTGGAGCTGCCCCCCCTGTTATTGATCTTTACCTTGATATCTTCACCATAGTCGACGAACTGAACCTTGAAGTCTTCGCCATAATTGACAAACTCCCACTTGCCGCACGAATCAGCACCGTAGCTAACAGACTCGACTTTAAGGTCTTCACCGTAGTCCACCTGTCTGACTTTGATATCCGCATTGTAGTCCACGATTCTCACTTTTCCCTTAAGCGGAATATTCTTAACCACGCAGACATCTTCGGCCAATGTAATGGATGGTACGGCGATTAAAGCGATCAACGCCAGACAAAGTTTTTTCATGGTCATTTCCCTTATTCAGCAGATGGGACAAAAAAAAGCGCTTCGATACCGAAGCGCTTTAGATGAAACCGATTTTTAGAATCTCGTACCAACTTTTGCACCAACACTCATGATATCGGCACCGAATTCACCTTCAAGTCCGAAGATGAAATAATCGCCCTGCAGTTCAAGGCCTGCAAAAGCTCTGTGCTGATAAAGCGTGCTGCGACCGAAAACGGATTCGACGGCATCGCCGTTACTGCTCATGATGACGAGCGGACGGCTGGAAGCGAATGTGGTGAGGAATTTATAGCCGGCATAAGGCGTAATTGAGCAAATGCCACCGAGGCCCCAGGTATAGGACAATGCGACATCGGCATTGACGTTAATCATGCTCATATCGCCAGAACCGAGCAAAGCGCCGACGTCAGCACGAACGCTGATATCGGGCATAAACCACCAACCCTCTGTGAATGCCCAGCGCAGACCTGCATTCACATAGAACAACTCGGAATTGGCTAACCAGTTAAAAGCGCCTTCGACTTCGAGGCTGAATGGCAAGCCCTTTCGCATGTGGATACCAGCCGTTGCCATCACATCGGGAGCAGCATATTTCTTATCATTCTGAACATGCAGGCCATCGGGCAGTTCTTTCTGATTTTTGTTTACTGCGCCATAGCTGGTGTGTTTGTCCATTGCAAAGCTGATCTTTGACTCGGCGACGATTTCGAAGCCTTCCTCACCGAGCGTCGAAGCGGGCTGAAAATGCCCGGGCGACATCACTGCTGCATAATTCTTTGCCAACTGCTTGAAATTTTTGACTGCGTCCGTGCCGCTGCACATCGTCGTGCCATCACACAGGCGTGAAAGTCTGAAATCATTGTCACCCGCAAAGGCTGATGAGCTCAGGCATAAAACTGCAAAAACGGCAGTCAGTATCGTAACAAGTCTTTTTAAGAGGCGTTTATTGTCCATAATCATCCTATTATTTCAAACGGCCGATTCGCCATTTACCGCAACACAGCAAACTGCACATTAGCACTCCAAACGCGCGGCGTCAAGATTGTACAGATTGGCAGAAATACTCGACAGACTTCCGCAACCGTGCTAATGCACAACCGCATGTTTGAATTTAGCACATATTTTCTTTTTTGTGCATGCATAATCCACATTTAATAATTGTTTCGTGGAACAGCGTCTGAACCCAAATTAAGGATACAATCACCAATGCAAATCGATCGCTTTTCCTATGCGCAGCTCACGCTTCATCCCGTAGAACAGGCCGATATTCCGGTCGTTCAATCGATTCTGGATCATGCGCCCTACTATCATACAACGATTGTGCAATATACACCGACAGGCATCGCGCAGCGCTGCTTTGATTCGCCGCCACCCGAAGTCAAAAACTCCCGTGTTTTCAAGCGTTTTTTTGTCGTCCACGATGCGACGCGGGATAATCTGCCAGTCGCCGCCGTCGATCTTTTCGTCGGCTATCCAAACTACAAAATCGCCAGCATTGCCATGTGCGTCATTCGCGAAGACTGCCAGAGAAAAGGCATCGGCACACGCCTTCTCACCGGCACATTGCCTGCATTTCTGCGCGAATACCATCCTGCCGTCCAAACGCTCTCGGTCTCCCTCACCGAAAACAATGTCCCCGCCCTGCGCTGCCTGCTCAAATGCGCTTATTCGCGCACGGATCAATGGGAAAAGCTCGATATCAACGGTCGCCCCATCATCGCACTCACCTATCGGCGCAATATCAGCGACATGCTCGATAAACCGGAGCAATAATGATATATGGCGCGCGGCTATTGGCGATGCCAATACGCCTGCGCCGCGTGCCTATGCTGCGCATACGGCCCGCAAATCAATGGCAATCTTCCGACGGCCCAGGACTACAGCATTTAAACATGGACTTAATTTTGCTTGTATCACTCAAACCTGCCCAAATAATAAGGATTATACGAAATGGGGAAGGGGCCCCATTTCATCACTTGTAGGCTGTGGCATTTAGCAAAATATGGAAGTTTGTGAAAAATATTGCGGGTTTCAAGGGGCTCAGCCCCTTGACGGGGTTTGGGGCAGAGCCCCAAAAAAGTTAAGGCCGTCATTCACCATCCGGCTCAGTCTCCGGCACAGCTTCAATCACTTTCGGTGCCGAAATCCTGGCCACAAATATGGATACGCCATACAGAATACACATCGGCAAAGCCAGACAAATCTGCGTGATCACATCCGGTGGCGTCAAAATCGCTGCTGCCACAAAAATCAACACCACAGCCACTCGCCAATGTTTTACCAGCGTTTTGTCCGTGATCACGCCCAGTTTTGCTAAAAACAAGCTGAATATCGGCATTTCAAAGACAATGCCAAATGCCATGATCAGCCGCACAACCAAATCATAATAGGCTGCCATCGAAATCTGCGCGGTTGCCGCAAATTCTTCGGTCATTCCCGCACCAATCAATGCTTTCAGTCCATACGGCAAAATCAGGCAATAGCAAAATACCGCGCCAGCCAAAAAGATGAGCGTAGACGAAGCCACCAGCGGAATCACCGCTTTCTTCTCGTGCGCATACAATCCGGGCGCAATAAATCGCCATATCTGAAAGAAAATATACGGCGATGTCACGATAAATCCAGCCAGTATGCTAATTTTAAGATAGACAAAAAAAGGCTCAACCGGATTCAGAAAGATGAGTTCCTTCGAAGCTTCCGGCAATGCCTGATAAATGGGTACGGCGAGAAATCCATAAAACGTCGATGCGAACGAAAAACAGACAATCGTGCCGACGAAAATGGCGATGGCGATGCGCAGCAGACGCGAACGCAACTCGACGAAATGCGCATAAAATGGCATTTCTCCACTGTTCTGGTCTTTTGTCTGCAGTTCTTTCATCTCAGCCTGGCCCGTATCAAATGAATGGTTCTGACGCATGAAGGTTTGGCACCACGGCTGCGTTCCAGTGGACGAATACGGCAAAAACCGCGAATCTCCGGCGCATCCAGTCGCACAACAGTCGTTTGCGAAACCGTGTCAGACGTCGGCCTATCCAGCCGAATGGCGCGTTCCGAGACCTTATCCAACGCGGATTTCGGCTTCATAGCGGGGTTCAGGCGGATGGTTCGCATCGATTCGCCGGATACCTTTTTTTCGGACGCCGAATCATCGCCAAACCAATTCAGGGGACGATCCATAAAATCAAAATCATCATGTCCCGCGACTGCATCTGCGGCTGTTTTGGGTTCAGCCGCAGGCTGGGCTTCGGTGTTACGTCCAAAGGCTTTGAGCTCTGCGCGGGCTTCTCGCAGTGTTTGTCCCGTTTCGCCGATTGTTCCCGCAATTTCGGATGTCGTCTGCGCGATCTCGTTTTTGACGACCGTCATGCTCTGGTTGATTTCCCGCAAATTTTCATCTTCTGCGACCGCCTGGCTGAGGCTGGTTGCGGCGCTGCGCATTTTAGCGCTCCAACGGCCAATCATTCTGGCAGCCCCTGGCGCATGCTCGGGACCCAGTATCAGCACGGCGAGCAGCAGAATAAAAATCAGTTCCGGAAATCCAATGCCAAACACGGTAAATTACTCGTATCTCAGGCCCTCAACCGGCGATTGCTGTGTGGCCCACCAGGAAGGATAGAGGGTTGCAAGGAAACTGATAAACAGCGTGCCCAAACCCACAGTCAAAAAGACCGGCAACTCGAGTTTTACCGGCAATGTGCCGATCAAATAGACCGTCGAATCGAGCTCAAAATCATACAATGTGAGCAATTCACAAACGCCCGCGCCACAAAACAAGCCCAGAACCGTGCCAATGCCACCGATCACCATGCCCTGATAAATAAACATGCGCATGATCATGCCGTCACTGGCCCCCATCGACTTCATGATGGAAATATCGCGCTGCTTGTCGAGAACCATCATAATGAGCGTTCCGACGATATTAAAGCTGGCGACGATGACGATAAACAGCATGATAACCGAAAGCGTGATCTTCTGCATGTGCAGGCTGTTAAACAGATTTCGGTTCAAATCCTGCCAGTCGATAACTTTAAAGCGATCAAGGCCGGGATTGTTGTTCAAAACCGGGGTAACAGCATCGCGCAGTGCACCGGTTTTAGTGATATCCTTAACGCGCACTTCGACACCGGTAACGACATCGTCGAGATTAAAGAAATCCTGCAATGCCTTGTAATCGCAAATGAGCAGCCGGTTGTCGTAATCATAGAACCCCGAATCGTACAGCGCGATAATTCTGAACCTGTTCTGAGTCGGTTCCATATTGCTCGGGCCATATCGATGTTCACCGACGATCCCACGTCGCGGCGAAATCACACGGACTTCATCACCAATATTGGCCTTGAGTTTTTCGGCGAGCACACGTCCGATAATCACAGGCGGCACCTCGCCATCGCGTTCAGGCTTGTAGTGAAGATTATCGAGAATCCGGACTCGCTCAGCATCATCAGCAGCGATGATATACTTAGCCAAATCGCTAACACCCATCATGGTTTCCGGCTCAACCCCCTTGATGAGAATGCCGGACACTTTAGAGCCAATCGCGATCATCATTTCGTGGAAGATAAACGGCGCAGTTTCGATAATTTCGTCCGAGAAATCCTCGAGTTTAGCCTGTACATCACGGTATTCGCGGAAATCATCCTGTTTATAGGTCATCACGAGAACGTGACTGTTCACCCCGAGTACCTTATCGCGAAAAACTTCCTCAAAACCACTGGCGACAGAAACGACAGAGACGAGTGCAGTGACGCCAAGCATGACGCCTAAAATGGATATAATGGAAATGATGGAAAGACTGGCGCGTGCGCGGCTGAGAAGGTATCTCAGGCCGACAAAATACTCAAACATATTGATATGCTACCCCAAATGCGCAGGGTTGAACGAGCGAATCCAACTGACAATTCGCATTCACAAACGGCGTTGTTTATCCTTTTCCGGCCATCCTTTCAATCATAAAGCGGGAAAGAGTTCAGGATGAATGCGGATCGCGCGTCTCTGCTATTCACGATTCACAACAAACACCCAAATATCCGTAACATCAAAAAGTTGCATTTGGCTATAGGCTGAATAATTGCTGGTATTCGTAACAGTTCAGCCATTGTGTGAGAACGCCGTAGAAGTTCAATATAATAGCCCCCGGTTGGCGCGTAGCGACTACCGGGGGATCAAAGCGTTCCCCCTCTTTTTGCCCCAATTTTTTGCCAGCCCAATGGGCTGGCAAAAAATTGGGAGAAGGAGAAAAGAAACTGCCTCATCC
>JAEEGL012974285.1_pt1 | contig 12334 bp, 11 predicted proteins | sample 9134231 | NCBI WGS metagenome assembly JAEEGL01 (sample SAMN16246548, study PRJNA631951) | gut metagenome | biome: gut microbiome; feature: rumen; material: fiber-attached | host: Bos | place: Iran: Karaj | collected 2018-10 | reverse complement strand
TTCAAGATGTTAGAATTGATTCAGAATTAAACATTAAGGCTTATAATGTTTCAGTAGATGATTATAAAGCTACAATCTTCTATGAAAAAGAAGAATCAGCTGAAGATATTGCAGCTAAACAAAAACAAATTGATGATTTAAAGAATTCAATTGCAAGAAGAGAAAAATTATTATCTAATGAAAACTATGTAAATAAAGCACCTGCTAATATAGTTCAAATGGATAGAGAAAAATTAGAAGAAGAAAAGAAAAAATTAGCTGAATTATTAAAATAAGACTACAAATTGTAGTCTTTTTAGTTTTTAAATTGACTATATTTATAATAATTGTTATCCTTTAATTAGGATAGGAAGTTTTGTTAAATGAGTGAAGAAAATAAAAAAGAAAAAAGATTAGATGAAATGGTTGATCGGTTTTTTAGAGGATTTACTTTAGTAGAGTTACTTGCTGTAATTGTTATACTTGCAATAATTATGTTAATAGCAATTCCAGCTATATTAGAAAGTCTGGAATCTGCAAAAAGAAAAGCGTTTATAGAATATTCAGGAAAAGCATATCTTGTTGCTCAAAATGAATATTTAGAAGATGAATTATTAGGTAATCCAGTTGAATCATGTGTTATGTATAATATTACAAGTGATTTAGGCCTTAATAACACTGGTGATTATAAAGGATATATACTAATTGTTAATGATGGTAGTTCTATAAAATATTATATGACTTTATATGATAATAATTATATTATTGGTCCAAAAGAATATAATGATAATAATTTTAATGTTATTACTATTAATTCATATAAAAATGAAAAAGATGATGATATAAGAAAAAAATTAGCAGCTTATGCTGAATGTTCAGAGTTTAAAAATAAAGGTTCAGGAACTGTTGAAACTAATATTCCTGATGATGCTATTTCTAAAAAATTAAAAGTTGAAGATTATGTTCATTATTATCCAAGTAGTACTAGTTATAAAATTGATTCTAGTTTAACTGGATGTGCAGAAACTGATGATTGTGGTGATGTAACAATTAATCCAAGTAACTCAACTTTATGGAGAGTATTAAGTATTAATGATGATGGTACAGTTAATATTGGTGGAAGAACTAATGATTATATTTACTTTTATGGATTTACAGGTTTTAAAAATTCAACATATGTTTTAAAACAAGTTGCAAGACAATTTGGAGATAATAAATTTGCAAAAGAATTAAAAACAATTGGTGAAGATTATTCTGAAGATTATGTTTCTGATGAAATTATTAATAAAATAAAAACTAGTTGTAGTAGCAAATATTTCTGTAATGATTTCTTTAGTAAAAATCCAGAATACATCAAAGATGATAGTCTTCAAGAATTTTTAAATTTAAGTATTAATAATCAATATTTTTTAAATCATACATTTGTTGCAGGAAGATCACAACATCATACTGAATGGGTAGGATATGGTGTTTATATTAATTATATATATAGTGTTAAATTATATCCTCCATCTACAACATATTCTAGTCAAGGCATTTTTTATGATGATGGAAGTTATCCAATATATGGAAAATTATATGGAAAAAAAGATTCAACTGGATCTGCAAAATTATTTGATAAAGGACCAATTGAAACTTATTTAAGAGGTTATGCATCAGTTGTGGTTAGGCTAAAAGCAAATGCTAGAATACTTTCTGGTACTGGAACGCAAGATGATCCTTATGAATTAACGTTTTAAATAAAAGAGAAGAGAAATCTTCTCTTTTTATATAGATTTATGTTATAGTAATAATAGGTGATAAGGTATGAAGAAAATAATTATGTTTATGTTTTCTTTATTATCGTTTCTTGTTTTTACTACTGAAGTTAAAGCAATTGATGAGTATAGAGTTTATATAAATGGAGCAAACAGTATTCAAGTTAGAAAAACAACCGGAGACACAAGTAGTGATTATCAAAATGTAAGTAATTATTCTGATATATTATCATATTCTGATAGTGTATTAACTTTAAATGAAGGATATTATTTTGATTTAATTAGTGTTCGTATAAGTGGACTTACTATTACATCAAATAATAAACATGTTTATTTAAATAATATTTTTGATAGTAATACTAGTACAAGTAATTTAAGAAGTTTAACTATTGATAAATTATATTCAAATGATTTTGTTAGTGATTATACTTCTTTAATATCTATGTCTAACGATAAATTATATTCAATTATTTATGTTAGTGGAAGTCTTACAATTACAAATTCAAATATAGATATGCATATTGTTAATTCTAAAGCAGCAGGCTCTTATTATAATGGTGGTATTGGTATTGCTCATGGAGATATGTATGTTGAAAATTCTACTATAGTATCAGAAGGTGGATTATGTGCAGGTGAAGGTGGTACTTTTACTGCTAAGAATTCAACATTTACTGCTACAAATGAACAAGGATTTGGTTATATATTTGGAACTTTTGATGGACCTGGGATAATTGATAATAGTACATTTAATGGAACTCTTGGTTTGGTTTTAGCTGGAGATGCAACTGTAACTAATAGTGTATTTAATGTTCCTTTCTTTAATGCATATGATGTATCAGCTGTTCCAAATATTACTATTAAAGATTGTGAAATGAATATTACTGATTCATTTGATATCGGATCTTATAGTGAATATAATTCTCAAATATATAAAAATAGTGCTAATGTTACTTTAGATAATACTATAGTTAAAGTAACAAATGATAGGGATGTAAAAATTGCACATAATTCTAAATTGTATTTAATTAATGGTAGTAAAGTAGAATGTCATTCGATTGTTGATAATCATAGTACCTTAGATAGTTTACTTAGTATAGAAAATAGTGAAGTAAAAACTGATTCTATTGATATTGCTGGTTCAGTTGAAATTAGTGATTCAACAATTACTCTATCAACTGATGGAAGGTTAAGTGCAGGTAACAATCTTTCATTAGATAATATTAATGATTTAAATATAAAAAGATTATTTGGTAGGGAGATTAGTATTGATTCTTCTAATATTGTTTTAAGTGAATCATTAGATGCTCCTGAAGCTGTTGAAGTAATAGATTCTAATTTACAAACTCATGGAATTAGAGTAGGTAGCCTTACTGTTGAAGACAGTTTCCTTAAAACTGAAACTTTAAGTACTGAAAAAGGATATTCTCCATTATTAGTTTCGGGAGTATTAGATATTACTAATTCTAGAGTTATCGCAAGTTCTGATGGAACAGTACCTGCAGTTTTAGTTAGAAATAATATTGTTCTTAATGATTCAACTTTTAAAGATGAAAATAATAATGTATTAGATATAACTGATGTGGTTGTATCTACTGATAACTTTATTCCAAATGGATATTCAGGTAATAGTGGTTTTGTTTTTGCTGGTAATACTGTAAAAACTACTACTTTAAATGGAAATATTAGTAATTATTCTGAAACAGCAGGTTACTATGAAGTAACTGTAAAAGTAGTAAATGGTACATGGGAAGATGGATCAGCTGAAGATACTACTGTTAAAGTTTTATTAGGTGAGGAAGTAGATAACTATTTACCAACATCAATGATAGCTAACAAAGGTTATAAAAACGGTAGTTGGAAAGTAAATGATGATGGTGAATATGTTTATACTTTTATACAAGATGCGATTGTTAATCCTAAGACTGGAGTAATAAGTACAATAGGTTTATTAATTATATCTATTACTATGATGTTTATATATTTTAAAATAAAAAATAAATTTAGTTTATTTAATAAACTATAGATTAAGGAAGTGATAATATGAAAAAGTTATATATAATATTATTTTCTTTATTTATATTTCTTATAGCATCAAATAAAGTAATGGCTATTACTGAATACAGAATATATATAACAGGTGCCAACTCTATCGTAGTTAAAAGTGTAAATTCTAATACATCAATGAGTGATGTTTCTAATTATTCAAGTATATTATCTTATTCTAACGGTTTATTAACTTTAAATGAAGGTTATTATTTCGATTTTATAGATATAAGATATGGTGGAGCAACTATTACTTCTAATGATAAGAAAGTATATATAAATACAATTGGTGATATAACTAATGACTCAAATAGAGATGTTACTTTAGACAAATTATACTCAGAACCATATATAAGCTCTTTTACTCCAGTTATGTATTATGATTATAATGGAAAAAAGTATATATATAGTTCTATTTGTATATCTGGTAATATAACTATTAAAGATTCAAATATTAATATGAGTATTGTAGATTCAAGAGCTATTCAAAGTATTCAAAATGGTAATATTTATTCAGGATATGGAGATATTAGTATTATTAATAGTACAATAGTTGCTGAAGGTGGACCATATGCAGATACATCTAAAACTATTTTCATTAAAGATAGTAATTTGACTTTAACTGATGAACATGGGCAAGGAGCAGCACTTAGTTCATATTATGGTACTACTAAAATTGAAAATTCTATAATTAAAGCTGAGGTTTCTGTTAATCTTTATGGTGATGATGGTTATATAAAAGATTCAAGTATTGAACAAAATAATAATGGTATGGTAGTATTTGGAGATTCAACTATAGATAATTCATATATAAAAAGTTTAGGAATACGTGTTTATAATAAAAATAAAACAATTAATGTAGAATTTAATGATAGTACATTTGATTTAACACAAATGATTAATATTGGTTATTCTCGTAATTCAAATAATTATAATGCTAATTTAGTATTAAATGATAGTAATGTTAATTTAGGTGACGATGGTTTAATAGATATTGTGTATGCCTCTAGTTTAGAAATGAATAACTCTGAAGTTAATACATCATTAATACAATCATCAACTGGACAAGATAGTAATTATTTAAAAATGAATTCTGGTATTCTAACTACTAATTCTATTGATATTATAGGAACCATTGATTTAAGTAATTCTACGCTTAATATAAGTGAAGAAGGATTTATTAATGGCAATAAAAAAGTAAGCATTAAGAATATGAATGACTTAAATATTAAGTCTATTAAAGGCGGATCTGTTGATATTGATGACACTAATGTTAACTTAAGTGGTGCATTAATTGCATCCGATGATGTAGATATTAGTGATTCAACTATTAATACTCATGGAACTAGAGTAGTAGGAGGATTTACTCTTACTGATACATACTATAAAACTTTATATTTAAATGATGAAAATACTTATTCACCATTTATAGTTAAAGGTGATGTTGATATTGATAATTCAAGATTAATTGCTGTTTCAGATGGAACAGTTCCAGCAGTTCTTGTTACTGGTAATGTAACATTGAATGAAGGTTCTACATTTAAGGATGATAATAGAAAACTTTTAACTACTAGTAATATTACAGTTTCTAATGATAACTTCTTATCAAGTAGTTCAACTTATGGAAATGCTGAATATGTTTCTTTAGGTGATACTGTTAAGAGTACTACTTTAAATGGTAATCTAAGTAATTATTCTGAGACTGATGGTTATTATGAAGTAATTGTAAAAGTAATAAATGGTTCATGGGAAGATGGAACAGTTGAAGATTCTATTGTTAAGGTTTTACTTGGAGATGATCCTGATGCTTATTTACCAACATCAATGATAGCTAACAAAGGTTATAAAAATGGTAGTTGGAAAGTAAATGATGATGGTGAATATGTTTATACTTTTATAAAAGATGCGATTGTTAATCCTAAGACTAGGGTAGCAAGTTTAACAGGATTATTAGTTATTTCAATATTATTAATAGTTTCATTAAATAATTATAAAAATAATTTTAGTTTATTTAAGAATATATAAAAAAAGTGTTCAATTAAGAACACTTTTTTAATGGTTTATTATTAAGTTCAAATTCCATTACAGATTCACTTGTTAATTGCTCATAAATTGATGCAGCTTTTAATTCATAATCTTTAATGATTGAATCTAAATGAGTATATTTAGTTACTAATGGTAAGTCTAAATCTTTTTTAATTGAATTTAAGTAAATAGATCCTTCTTCACTAAATCCTAGAAGTCTTATATATTCTGGATTTTTAATTAAATCTCTATCAGTCTTTTTGTATCCGATTAAGATATGAATAAACATTCTCATTAATCTATTATAAGTATATCTTTTTGTTTTAATTGAGTTTATTAGTTCATCAATTGAATTTACTTCATTAATAACTTTTTTAAGTTTATTATCTATTCCTTCATCAACTGTTAAATATTCATTTAAGTTATCATCTGATAAAATCTTATATTTAAGTAATTGGAAGAATAAATTATAATTAATATTTACTAAATTTCCATCAGGAATATATTTAGAAATATTCTCTCCATTATTAAATTTTTCTCTAATGTTAGATGCACTAACAATTGAATCATTTAACTTGTTATCATGATAATCATTTGTTCTTTTGATTGTTATTGGTTCGATATCATAATTGTTTTGAAGTATTGCTTTAATATATGAAACTCCAAGTAAGTCATTAGGTGAATCTAAACTTATACCAATTGCTTTATTAAGCGCAGTTGGATAATTAAGTCCTTCATCTAAATAAGTTTTAAGTTTTTTATCAAAGTCAGGTTCAAGTTGTTTTGATGCGATTGTTTTAAGTAATGTAATATCATTTGATTCAGATCCAAATACTAATTTATTAACTCTTAATTCATTAAGTAGGTAAAGTGAAGCACTTGCAAAAGTGTCAGCTGAATTTGACCCAAATACAAATGGTAACTCTATAACTATATCAACACCATATTTAAGTGCAAGTCTTGTTTTTTCTTTTTTAGTTTCTAGAGAAATTAGACCACGTTCTAAGAAGTAACCATTAAGAATAACTACTATTTTAGAATTAGGATAAAGCTCTTTAACTTTATTAATTTGATATAAGTGTCCATTATGAAATGGGTTATATTCTACAATTATTCCTATTGCATCCATGTACTTTCACCTCGAATTCATGTATAATATACCATGAAAGAATATTAAAAGCAAAACAATCAAAAGGACTGATAATATGAAGAAATTAAATATTTATTTTATTCATTCAGATACTTCTAATTATAATGATTTATTATATTTACCAGTATTAAGTAGTAATATACTTAGTCATCATCATTTGATGTTTCCTAATAGTGAAGAGAATAAAGAAATCTATTATAAAGATATGATTAATAAAGCTGATATTATCGTAGTTGAATTAACTGATCCTGATGTAACGTTTAATATGGAATTAAAACAAGCCATTGTTTCAGGAAAACCAATCTTAGCTTTAGCTCAAAAGTCTAAAGGATTTGATCAAAGATATCAAAGCTTACTTAAGAATGTAATTGGTTATAATAACAAAGAAGAATTAAAGTTCTTTATTGAAACATTTGCTAAGAGTTATGAATCAGGTGAAAACTTAAATTCAAAAGATTCAACTGTCGTTCTTGGAATGCTTAATTAGGAGTTAATATGAAAGAAAGTAGTAAAAATATATTAATTGTTCTTTTATTTATTATCTTTTGCGGATTAGGTTATTTATTATATTATTCATATAATTTACAAAATAGTTTAAATAATGAAGTACCTGTAAGTAATGAAAAGGCAAGTACTAAGAATTTAAATCTAGCTATGGATGATGGTATTGTAAATTTAGAATTAAAAGAATATAAAAGTAAGCTTGAATTCTATTTTAATAATAAACTTATTACTACTATTGATGGTGGAAAGATAAGTGATTCTAATTTAATTGATACTATTAGATATAATGAAATAGATTATTTAATAGTTAATATTAAAGGTACTGAAACTAAACCATTTATATTAAATAGTAATGGTAAGATAGTTTATGAATTTGATAAGATTAATTATTCATTTGTTGATGATAATAACAATAAGACATTATTTATAGATAATAGTAATCTATATATTTATAAAGGGCTTGAAGAAGAGGATAAAACAACTTATTCTGAAACTGAATATGCAAGAAAATATTTAGTTAATATCGTAGATGGTGAAGCTAAATTAGAATTCGTATCTATTGAACACGGAAAGTTTAATTAAAACTATCTACAATAAGTATCAATAATCGACAAAAACAACCTTTTTAGGTTGTTTTTTAAATTTGACTTAGGTTATTTAGCGTGGTATTATCTTATCTGTTGTGAGAAAGGGGAGTTTATATGTTAAATTTACGTGTGATGACTGTAAATGATAATATTTTACAAACTAAAGTTGACCCTAGAAGAGTAATCGCCTTATATGGTGATGACGATTTACATTTAAATGTTGGTTATCCAGCAATCGCTGCTTATAAACCAATCTTAGGTAATATGTGGGGGTATAAAGAAGCTAATACTAAAGGATTATATATCATGGTTGATACTGATGAAACTTTAGTTGGAGAAATATTTGATATAGTTATAGATGAATCTAGAAGAGTAGTAACTAGTAAAGTAAAAGTTGATGCTAAAAATAATAATGATTCATCTGTAGTAACATTTGAAGAAATTAAACATAAACATAAGAAAAGAGCACTTTAAATTTAAGTACTCTTTTTTTTATTCTGAATAAAATCTATATAATGTAATACTTGGTTTATTAAAGAATCTTAATCTTAATAGTGAAGTTCCAATACCACCACTTATATATAAATCTTTATCATTTATAATGTAATGTTCATCATAGTATTTTTTACATCCAACTGGTGTATATAAAGCACCAATTACTGGAAGTCTTACTTGTCCTAAATGTGAATGTCCTGCGAATGTAATATTGTATTCAGGATAATCATTTTTAATTTTATCAATTTGATCAGGCTCATGAATTAAAAGAATAGTGTAAGGAAGTTCTTCCTCTTCATTTCTTTTGAATGCTTCTTCAAAATTAGGACTACCTTTTAAGTCATCATCTATACCAACAAACCTTATTGGAGTAGATGACTTATAGTAAATTAAGTCTGATTCATTTTTTAATACTTTAAAGTTTGTTTTTTCAAATATAGTATCAAAATAATCACTTGAATAATCATGATTTCCTTTGATTGCATAAAGACCAGCTGTCACTTCGATTTTATTTAATTTTTCAATTAAGTTTTCAATCTCTGTATTTGTAAGTTCAACTTTTTCTTCAACTAAGTCTCCAGTGAATATTACTATATCTGGATTTTGATCATTAATAGTTTCAATTAATGTATCTAATTCTTTTTCAAATACTGTACTTCCATAATGTAAATCACTAAATTGAAGTAGTTTTAATCCATCATAATCTTTAGGAAGTTCTTTAGATTTAATTGCATGCTCTTTAATAATTAGTCCTTTTGTTGAAACAAATCTTGCATAACAAATTAATCCTGTGATTATGAATATAATAAGTAATGTTATTTCTACCATTTTAATTCTCTTTCTTCTTAGCTTTAATTTTTCTTTTAAAACTAATTCATCTATTGTTTCTATATTATCTTTTTCTTCTAATTCTAATTTTTTGAATTCTTTAGTTTCAGATATATATTCTTTTTTCTTTTTCTTCATATCATCACCATATTAATAATAACACATTTATTAAATTATTAAGAAGATGTAGAAGGTAAGATATGTATATATTATTAGTCTTAAAATAGTTAAGAGTTAACCCAATCGTAGGTATTATATAAGCTATTATATATACTAATTCATTTATTGAAGTTATGTGTAAACTTGTAAATATTAATACTGAAATAATAAATGAAAAGATATTTTTACTATTAGAGTAAGGTAATCTAAATAAGAATTCTTCTTCGAATGGAATTATAAATATTATTATAAATGAGTATAAGTATTTGTATTTATCTATATTATCTATCAAAGTAGTTTGATTAACTGAAGTATGACCAATTGTCTTAGTTAAAATATAGTTAATAAATATACTTGAGATACATGTAATAATACCAAATATAAATAGCTTTATATTAAAGTCTTTTTTTATTGTTTTTAAAGAACTTTTAAGTTCTTTTTTATTCATAAAAACTGATATTAATATTATTGAAAGAGCAGGTACTAAAAGTTTTAAATAAAGATTATTAGTTAATCCACTTGTAATACCGACAATTATTACATAAATAATAAATAATCCAAGGAATTTACCTAAACTTTTTATTGTTTCTAAAAACATAAAATCACCACATTTATTTTATCACTAGTTGTATTGTAAAAGAAATATTTTGTGTGTATAATTATCATAGTAGAATATTAGGATAAGAATATGGAGGGATATTATGGCTGCTAAGAATCAATCAGCTGTGAAAAGATTTGTTGGTAACAAGAACGTTGTTACAATTTTAGGTATTGCTTTATGTATCGGAATACTAGTTCTTGGTTATTTTATAAGAGTTAATAATTCGGTTACTACAACAAGTATACCTTTTGCTAAGAAAGAATTAACTGCTAGAAGCATTATAGGTGATGGAGATGTAGGTAATGTTAGAATATCTCAATCATATGTTACTAGCGCAGGAAATTTAGTTACAAGTGCTCAAGAAGTTTATGGAAAAGCAGTTGCTTACTATAGCAACATTCCAGCAGGAAGTTTATTTTATTCTTCTTCTATTATGGATCCAGAATCTTTACCAAATGCTTCTTTTAAAGATATTGAACAAGGAAATACTATTTATAGTTTAGCTGTTGATAGCAATAAAACTTATTCAAACTCAATTAGACCTGGAGATTATATTGATTTATATATGACTGCTAAAGATCCATTTAATGAAGATCATATCGTATTTGGATGCTTTATTGAAAGTATTAGGGTATTAGGAGTTAAGAATGACTTTGGTGCTAATATTTTGAAGAATGGTTCTAATTATGGTAATCCAAATCAATTATTATTCTCAGTTAATGATGAAAAATTCTTATTATTAAAAGATGCTGAGCTATTAGGAATTGAATTAATTCCTGTATTACACAATGCTGCTTATACTGAAAAAGGAACTCCTGATAGTACAAGAGTATCAAGTAGTTATTTAGAAAGTATAATTACTAGTCAATTAACAACTGGTTTATAGGAGGTAATAATATGGATTTTACAAAATTAAAAAAGAATGTAGCAAGAATATTTAGTAATCCTAATACATTAACTTTTATATTAGCTATTATTTCAATATTTGTATTATATAAAGTATATGCTTATATGGTTACTAATGCTATTAGACCAACTACTTTATATTTTGCAAATGCTGATATATATGAAGGTGAACAAATTACTAATGATAAGGTAAATCCAGTTGAAATTTCTGGTAGTTTCCTTTCAAGTCAAGGTGGTAATTTATTAAGAGGAGTAGGACAAATCTATAATAAATATGTTAAAGATGGTTATAGAATTCCTCAAAATAGTTTCTTTTATAGTTCAGCAGTTACTTCATTAGATGCTGCTGATTCAACTCCATTTACTAACTTAAAAGATAACTATACTATCTTTAGATTACCAGTTGATTTCCATAGCACTTATGGATGCTCAATTATGGATGGAGATTATATTGATGTTTATGCAAACTTTACAATGAAAGATGAAGATGGAAATAAGTCTTTATTTAATAATATATTTATTAAATCTATTCAAGTATATATGGTAGTAGATAAAGATGGATACAATGTATTCACTCATACTCGTGAAGGTAGTGCATTAGAACCTACATTATTATATTTTGCAGTACCAATTGAAACTTATAAATTATTAGAAATAGCTACTCGTGGTGAAGAATTTGATATTGAATTCTATCCAGTACCAAGAAATACTTCTTATTCAGAAAATCCTGAAGAACCAAGTATTGTTAATGAAGGATTAAAAGATTTAATTTATTCACAAGCAACTGCAGAAAATTAAAATTTATATAAACTATTAGAAAGGGGTAATTTATGTTAAATTCAATATTTGACCAAATGGACTTTGGTCCTTTACAAGAATTTCTAGATGATGATGATATAACCGACGTGTCTTACTCTAATGGAGGACAAGTTTGGTTAAAAACTTTAAGTAAAGGTATTTATCAAGTTGATAGACCTAATATTAATAATGCATTTATGGAAAAACTTGCTTTCCAATGTTCTAACGTAATGGGTAAAACATTTAACATGGCGCATCCTTTTCTAGATGCTGAATCTGCTGAATTACGTATGAATTTCGTACATGATTCAATAGCAACAAATGGAATAGCTGTCTTAATGCGTAAGACACCAGCTAAAATTAGACTTAATAAAGAAAAACTTATTAGTGAAGATTATGTTACTGAACAAATACATGATTTCTTAATTCAATGTGTACATGCTAGATGTAATATCATCGTAGCAGGAGAAACTGGTTCAGGTAAAACTGAGTTAGTTAAGTA
>JAEEGL010516033.1_pt1 | contig 12334 bp, 6 predicted proteins | sample 9134231 | NCBI WGS metagenome assembly JAEEGL01 (sample SAMN16246548, study PRJNA631951) | gut metagenome | biome: gut microbiome; feature: rumen; material: fiber-attached | host: Bos | place: Iran: Karaj | collected 2018-10 | reverse complement strand
CACCTGTTCTTTGGGATACTTCATATCAAATTGGGATTCTGCCTGACGAGTACAACCTTCTTTGATACGGAAATTCTTATATTGTCCTCTTACCCTCTCGAAGAACCAAAACGAACTTGTTGGACGAGTCGAGCTGGGTTCAGTCATCGTGCATCGTGATATGGTTTCCAAGCGGATAAGCTCTTCCCAATTGGCTGAAAAATCAGACTCATTTACTTTGTTTTGAGTATTGGCGCATCTTGATATCTTTGATACAATTTTATCGTAGCAAGATTCATTCTTGATTATAGAGAATTTCACTTGAACCAAAACACGCGATAAATCAACGCTTTTATTTGTCTCCCTTACATGGAATAGCGAAGCTGTAGTCTGTCCACCGTTCACAATCTGTAAACCTTTGATAGACTTTATGTATCTGCCAGTCTTGTCTAGAACGATACTACTAGCCGTAGCAGCAATACCATTATTATAGGCTAGAAACATTTCGGGCCTATCTTCTATCGTTTCTTTTATACCTCTATTAATCTTGCCGGTAAATTGAAGAAACTGTCTCACATTATTCTCCATCAACCTCACTTTATATATCCCGTACAAGTCTGCAAGGCAGGAGCCTGGTATTATTGCTAAATATGCTTGATATAAATCGTTGTCCTCTGCCCCAGTTATGCAAGGAATCTTATAACCGAGGCTTTCAAAGTCAACAAAAATGGGCTGTTTTTGCTCTTCCGACATTTCTTTTAGACGAGATAAATCGAAAACCTTACACTCCAAGGGAAGTCCGTCTAGCTCCTTTTCGGTTTTTATGTTTTCGGGGCAAACAGCATTTGTAAGAACATAAATCTTTACTTTCTGAACATTATCTCTAAAGTCATCGTCCTTTCCCAAGACATGAGCACAACCAACAATCTCTGCTGAATCCGTCAATCTGTTAACATAATCTTCTCGGCTTGCTTTAATGTAGAAATTTGATACCAACTTTACTGCTTCACGGATTTCTCGTTCACTCACTGTCGGAACAGATTTCTGGGTCTTATAGATTGTCACAAAAAGGCTGACCGTTAAATAGTCTTCACTAAAGGAGAATGCATTGATACGATGTTGCTTTCTCCCCGGATTAGTTTCATCGTCATAAGCGACGATGACATTATCTTCTTCACCAGAAGCTTTAAGTAGATCAACTGCATACCTAGTGAACAGTTGAGTCTTATTGCCGCCATTTTCCAACGTCAGCATTCTTGTTTCTATCTCCAGCTTCAGTGATTTATAATATTCTTCAATTGGATTCATAACGATTACAGTCATTAGTCATCAGAATATTCGTTATCGTTTTCTTCCTCAAATGCTTGTTCGGTTGCAGCAAATTCGTCGATCAGGTTAGCCGTATATTGCACACCTTCAAACGAAGTATTTGTGTGGGGGAATGAGATGGCGAAGCCAATAAAAGGTTCATCAGTGTGTTCATGCTTTAAAGTACCCTCTTTTATTTTGCCGCCCTCGATCACATTTGCAAAATACGGATCCAAAGTATAAATTAACAGAACGGGATTCTTTACATTTCTGTATTCTTCTCGTACAAGTGCTGGATTTGGATATTCATCTTTCCACTCTTCTCCAGCAGCAGCCTTGATCTCTTTAGTCCGAGTTAACGCTGAGGATAATGTTTGATCGTCTAAGTCTATCAGCTCGTCCCAATGTCCTATGATATGTCCTTTACGTATGCAATAACATTTATCATCAGTGTCATTAGCCCTTGTTCGTTTAGAGCATCCTATCGTAATACCATTTGTAAATTCCCATTGAGCAGTTGGTTGGTTCTTCTTGTTAATGAGTACGACACTCCATTCTGTAAGCTCACCTAGCTCGTTCAACTTTTCTATATATTGCTGGATTACAACCAAGTCTGCCGATTTGTGATTGGGATCAATGGTAAACTGGTTGAGATAATTCAAGATGAGGTATGGGCTGATTTTAGTCCACACATAATGTCCGTCTTTTTGTGTATATGCCGTCGAAAGCTTCTTTAGCAACTCATCTGTATATGCTAGGTTAAGGTGTTTTGTTTTCTTATTATTGCAGAGTCCATAGGTTTGTAGCAATCTACCAGCCCATGAGACATTAATATGATCAACATATCGCATTTTATTTGCTGCCGTTATTTGTAGGCATCCAGGATGGGAACGAACTTTCAGTTTATACCTGTCTGGAGTGCTACCAATGTCACACAAGTAGATGAATTCCTTTCTTAGCTCTTCGCTTGCAGTTGTGATATGTCTAAACCACTCATTAAGTTCACTACTGGTGTAGAGCCGGCACAAGTCTGCATATCCTGGCCTATATCCGAACCATCGACCCATCTGCATTAACGTGTCATACATCTTGCTGGCACGAAGGAAATAGCTTACAGACAACCCTTCTAAGGTCAATCCTCGGCTCAGCTTATCACCACCAATTACTATGGCTGATATTCCGTTTGCTTTATTTTCATAGTAAGACAAGATATCAGCGCTACTACCATTAATTGATTTGATCTCGATTTTTTTAACGGCTTTCCTCAAGCACGGGAGCACCTCATTCCAAGGAATATGTCTTATTTCGAGGTCCTTATAACTTGACTGAAGGACTTTCTCGGTTACGGTCTTATAGCTAAGATAACCATGTCCGTCCTCTTCATAAAGATGGCGGAAACTTTCTTCCATATCCTTGTCGCCGTAGATAAGTTCTTCCCTATAGTAATTAAAGAGAGTTTCTACAAGATCTTTGATATGGTTCTGCCAAACCTGGAAGCGACTCACGTGTATCAGCATCGAGTTATGTACATGCTCTTGCCCTCTAGCCCATCTTACTGCACATGTCAATATAAAGCATTTGATGGCTTCTTTTAAAGAATCCGGCACATCATGTCCAGTAGGCTTGGGGTCGTCTTTCTTGTGTTTTGTTGGGACAAATGATTCGTAATCGTCTATTTTACGAACAATGGGAAGAACGGTTTCATCATCGTCTTCACCATCTATTCCAAAAACACGCTGCGGCCCAATATAATTAGGCGGAGTTGGCAGGTTGATGATGAAATCACGAGGGAACAAGTCATCGTCCTGGAGAGGTATGAATATATTAGCGAACGGTGTTGCTGTATAGCCGACATAGCCAACCTTTTGGAATTTACCAAGAATCTTACGGATACAGTCATTGATGGCGGAAGGGTCTCCGTCTTTCTTGGTGTTGATGCTGGCATTATCCGCCTCGTCGTCAATAACCAATAGCGACTTCGTAGAGCACTGATCTTCTGGCGCAATCTTTGACGTTAGCCAGTTATAAAGATTCGTTAGAACGCTCTTATTCTTCTTTACAACAAGAAGTATTGGCTCATTTGTGTTAAAGTTAAAACCTTGTCCTTCGGCTATCCGTTTGTTAAAGTCACCTTTCTCAAAGCTCGAAGTAAAGGAGTGAGCTACAGGATGATCGTGAGGTGTTGGAAGTTTACCGACACCCATGTTACTTTCGCTATGAAGTTTGTAAGCTCTTTCATATTGAGTATCAAAACCTAAAAAGCCCTCGTCCAAACGGAGCTGGGTTTGGCTTCGTAGATTGTTATGCATTCCAGCGAGAACAATGATGAAATTGAATCCGGCATCAGCAGCTTTACAGATCAGCCCAGTGTAGTTACTGGTTTTTCCGGACTGTACTTGGCCCACAACCATGCCCTTTTTGTGCAATACCACGCCTTTTTGATTTGGATCAAATAGCTTGTCCGAAATGGTATCTGTCAGCCCTTCAAGTTCATTGACGACGGCCTTTGGGAACAATTTCACTTCTTCTAGATACTTTTTGTAATCTTGCCAGAAATGCCAATTTGTTCTTTCCTCAGCTTTAAATGTTTTTATCCAAGGTACACGGCGTTCTTTGCCTTCCAAAATTCGGGCATGATCCATAGTGGCATGAAACATTTCCATCAGTTTAGCCTTCAATACATTTAGGTCAACTGATTGAAAGCCACCAACCTGTTGGAGCATCCTTATTGGATCAACTGCCTCATCTATGTTTTCTTCTGTTACGTTATCAATATTCAACAGAAGGGACTGGGCCATTCTTAGTGCAGATTCGAAATCGTTAATCATGAAGTTCGTCAATTAAATCTTGATATATGTGAAATGGTGCAGTTTGTTTTAAATCTTCCTTTACTTTTTCTTCAGGAGTGCCATCTTTGCGTTTTGCCTTATAAAGACGTTCAGCCATCACACGAAGACCTTTCATCAAGGCTTCACTTGGTGGAGCTTCATACTCTTCCTTGTTCTCTGATTCTTTGATATAGATAGACTTTGTTGGAATGGATTCTTCCACGAAAGTCAGCAACAAATCTATGGCCTTCGAAGCATCAACCTTAGCCATTTCTTTCAACGAAACGACAAAAGCATGTTTACGGTTCACCATAAAGCTAATATGGTTACCCACCTTTTTCTCGTTCCAAATCTCTTGGAATTTGCGTCCGGCCCTATGCTGAATGATACGACCTTTATGTCTGAAAACTTCTACACCCAAAGCCCTCACCTTCTTTGCATAGCTTCGAAGAAACTCTTTACAGGAAGCTGGCGGGATAGCGGTTGACTTCTTAATGTCAATCTGCCACTGGGTATCCAGGGAGTTCGGCAAGTCTATCAATATGCGGACGAGTTTATAGTGCTCTTCCTTTCTGAAAAGCCCCAGCCAGTCTCCTGCTAGCAACATTCGCTTACCTCGATAGACGTAGAACCCCTGCATAGCAGGATAGCCATAAACACCTTCGGCTGCTTTATATGCTGCCTCGCTGGAGAACTCGTCCTTATGAGGCAAGACATAGCCTTTAATATTGACGATTTCATCTCCAAAACTGACGTCATCAATTGCACATGACTGGGTTTTGTCTTCTGTTAAGCAGAATGGATCCCATGGCTCAATTTCATCTTCACCCCAAAATATCTTGACATCACCATCTTCTAAGAATCGGTGGAAGACCATAGCAATATGCTTTCTTACTACCGAAAGGGCATCTGAAAACTTTTGTCTTGCATTCTCGTCTTCTGATTCGGTTCCTTCTGCTATCAAATGATCAAGTTCGTTCCAAATTACCGCAGTTCCAGATTTAATATCATCGAGAACATGGATGTAGCTTTTGGGAGCCCACTGCAGCACCTCCCATTTCTTTACTTTTCCCACATAGTCTAGGTCCCAAGTCCAAGCGACAGGTTTGCTGCATTTCCTCTTGCTGAGTAGGGTGAGTTTTCTGCATTGGCTGAATGATGCCGTCTTTAGTCCTAATCCAAAACGCCCCAAGTCAATGCTATCACGCTCATCCAACGGGTTTTTACTGCCCGGCCTCATAGCCTGAATGCATTCGTCGCTATTCATGCCGTGACCGTCATCCTTAATGCAGATGCTGGATTTGTCTCCATCCCATTTCCGGGTAATCCAAATGTTCTTGGCTCCTGCTGTGATACTATTGTCAATAATATCCGCTATTGCTGTCTCCAAAGTATAGCCAATAGCCCGGAACGTCTCAATCATGGAGTCCGCTTCTGGTATAGCCTCTGCTTTCGTTATTTTGTTGTAGTCGATCTTCATGCTTTCATTGAGCTTACTTAATCCGATTGATTATTAATTGTAATGGCTATTATCTCATGAAAGACTATAGTACTTCGGAAGACTCTCTTGCTTTTTTCTGACTAATCTAATAAAACCTGATAAATCACTGATTTCTTCTTGGTATTCCTTTGGAAAGCTGGTAACATAATCATGAGGAACCACTAAAGTCAAATGGGAATCATGCATCTCTCGGAGTTGATTCTTAGATATACCTTGTTGTAGTGTGAACAAATACTTCACGTCCACACGGTCGGCTTCTGTAAGAACTTGTCTCCATCGGTCCTTACATGTCGTCTTTGCACCAAGCACAACGAGGTCATCGGCAGGGAACAAGAGGTTATGATAGCATTCGGCATTGGGGAAAAGAAAGTCAGGCTTCTTGTTATCTTCAGTTATAGCTTGTTCTTCAAAAACCAGTTCGTTATGGGTAAAAATACATGCGAGGTGATGTTCTAACGACTTGCCTGCACGTGACTTGCGGCGGTTTAGAACTTCGTTTGCCATCTTAACAAAGTCATCTATACTACTGAAGGGTTTATTGATCACGTCGGCATAGACTTTTTCCTCCATATATTTGAAAAGGTCATATTCGGTATCTAACCAGTGTAGAAGTATTTCATCGGGACTGGCTTTGATAGAACCTGCATCCACATTTGCGGCTTCATTATAACAATCCCTTGCACCTTGAGACATTTGACGAGTATCGGGGAATGAGTTAAAGCGGTTGGTAAATTCCAATAAAAGCTTTGCAATCTTTATATTTGGCTTTACGATTCCCTCAACATCTATTAGCTGATTAGTTTCGCCGGGTGCAAGATTAAATGTAGCAAAGAACTCATCGATGTCCTCATCGCTTCTAAGAACGTAGCCAGCATAATCCTCCTCTGTGAATTTTGCAAGTATAAGCAAATCCCCTACGTTATCGTCTTGCAAGAAAGGAAAGTCGTTACCAAAGCGAGTAACACGATACTCGTTACGAGTGCCTTTCCCATAATAGATCATGCGGCTATCTGTGATAAAATCGTTTTGCCACTTGATTTGTACAAATTTATCTTTGTTCTCGCCTTTCTCGCCAGGCTTGTCAAAAAGCAATTTGGAAGCACACTTAGGAATATAGAATCCATATTGATGTGAGCCTGTTGTTCCAGTGTCGTTTCCTGTGATAAAGCGACACCACGCAGCTTTAGATTGCTGAACGCTTTGGATGGCCAAATTCAATATCTCACTCATAGTCGTTGATGGTTTTAATGATTTGTTCAGAAACGGCAGTAATCAATGGTACGATAACCGAATTACCGCATTGGCGATAAGCTTGAACGTCCGATACTTGGTCTAGACGATAGTTATCGGGATAGCCCATTAAGCGAGCACATTCCCTAGGTGAAAGTTTTCGGGGATTTTTCCCATTACCTTGTGGTATGAGAATTTCCGAACCATCCTTATAATATCGAGCGCTAAGGGTGCGGGCTATTCCGTTCAAGTCCACAAGCCCATAACCAAAACCATTGCCCTTTGCACGATGCTTCTCTGCATAGGTTTGGAGATAATTCCATAATTTGTCACTCAAAGTGTATTTGGGGTCAATCTTCTCGTCAAGGATTTCTTTGATAGTTCGGGTCGCTTCGTGCTGTTCGGGGAAACTAAAAACTTCCTCGCCATGATAGCGTTCACGGTCAAAACCAACAATCATAATACGCTCACGATGCTGTGGGACGTAGGTTTGACCATCCATTACTTGATAGTGTATGGAGTAATTCAGTTCTTCCAGTGTCTCGCAAATGATACGGAACGTGTTACCTTTATCATGTGAGGTGAGATTCTTTACATTCTCCAAATAAAATGCTTTAGGCCGATGACGACTAATGATATCAGCGACATCAAAGAAAAGAGTTCCCTGGGTCTTATCCTTGAATCCAGTTTCCCTGCCGAGACTTTTCTTTTTTGATACGCCAGCAATTGAGAATGGCTGACAAGGGAATCCAGCACAAAGGATGTCAAACTGACGAGGGATATATTGCTTTGTCGATTCCTTAGTTATGTCACCAAAGGGCACTTCTCCGAAATTCGCAAAATATGTCTTTTGAGCATATTTGTTCCATTCCGATGAGAACACACATTTTCCACCCTGTGCTTGCATTGCCAAGCGAAAACCGCCCATTCCTGCAAATAGATCTATAAATGTGAATGTAGGATTCTCTACCGCCTTGAAAATTGGGCTATAAACATCTTTGAATATGTACGTTTCAAGAGCCGAAAGATCTGCGGCAATACTTTGCTCAATGGTGGATTGTTGCTGGTTGTCTCTAATCCAGTTTAACCATAGTTGAACAAATTGCAGGGCTTTCTCACGAAATGTTTCACCAAAATCTGTGTCCTCATTTTGAAGATAGTGTGAAACAATCGCTGCTTGTGTCTCAAAGGGGATAATGTTGCCCTCTGAGTCCAACGAGTTCTCATCAAAAAGCTGAATCTTGCCAGCTTTTTTTAACCCAAAATCAAATAGATTAAGCACTTTATTCATGAAACTGTATATGTGCAGAACTTTTATTCATCTTCTTTATAGTCATTCTCTTCTTCCATAGGAGTGTCGACGGGTTCATAAACCCCAAACATGCTCAAATAACACTTATCGGTAGTACACCTGTCTATCGCTTCAACACGTAGATTGCTATTAAGATTCTCAAGTAATATATTCTTTAACTCAACAGAATCTTTAAATCTTGAATCGTTAATAGCCTTTAAATAAGAAACCAATATATCAATTTTATTAAATGGTGCGCTATCAATTGATATAGCCTTGCACATATCTTTTGTTGATTTGATAATATCACGTTTGAATGCGCACTGAACTGACTGATTAATATTAGAAATAACATCATCCCTCAATTCATCACTCAATAATGATTGATAAAGATAATGCTGGAAAAAAAGAAGCGTGAATGACGAAACTTTACTACTATAATCATAGTCTTCCAGATCCATACTTTTAAGCTTTAAAAAAGCTTGTTTAAGTATTGCGAATCCATCTTCTTCGAGAGAACGAGCTAGCAGAGGCTGTATTAAATTTGAAATATCTTGGGGTTCTTCATCTAAACGCCGAAGTAAAGATAATGTTTCTTCTTTTTGCAATTTTTCATATAACCCTCTTAAATCATTTGTGATTTTACTATCCGTTTCTTCTACGGTTTTTGCTATTCTTATAATGGTTTGTTCTTTATCATCTATACTTTCTTTGATTTTAATAACTTTATTATGCAAAAAGGAGATATAGACTCCTAGAACAACTCCAACTAAAGCAAAAACAATGGAAAAAACCACTAACAAAGTGTTGACTGCGTCTATTTCATTTGAAATTGAATCGTTGGAAACATCGACAATACTTTTGATGGCTTCAAAATTTTCATTAATACTTTGAAGGTATCCTATAGTATCAGATACACAATTGTTCAATAGAATCATAATCACTTAATTAATAAAAACTAAACAAAAACCCCTGCAGTCCCAGCGAGCCGACCAAAGCTCATATAACCACAAAGGAGTTTATTATATCGTTTATGTTCTTGGTCGTTAGCCGGATATAAGAACTTGTTCTTATATTTTGTGATGGCAAAGATAATGTTTTTTCTTGAAAAAACCATCATCCGAGCAGTTGATGATAACTTTTATCTTTGCCATCACGCCGCAAAGGTACAACAAAGTGGTGCCAATATTTGGCACCACTTTGTTGAAAAAGCCTAAACACATGTATACCGGGTGACTATCCCTAGAAAATGTTGACAGATTTGAGAGCGATTAACTAAATTGGTTTACACTTATTTTTTGGTTCGCCTAAACCGGGTTTACAGTTTGACGCTTTTATCACTGAATCAGTTTACAACTTATGAAAACACAAAATAAAACTATTCTTGATTATTCTCTTTATCTTCTGTACCCGTCTGTTGTGCGTCATTATCCGATTTTGATATATCATACACATCTTCCTGAATATCGGGGACTTCAAAAATCATAGGCACTGTTGATTTAAATGCCTTACCTATAGCAATAGCTCTCCTGAATTTCAATGTTGGCAATGCTTTAATGTAGTCTATACCTAAGTAATTCGATAAGAAGTCATTTGTTGTTTTGTCTAATTCTTGGAATACTATTATTGAATTACATTGAGTTAATACTGTTTTCGACACATTCGCAGTTCGCTGAGCAATCACGATAAAACCGATATCATATTTCCTTCCTTGAAGAGCAATTTGCGCGATACTATTGACTGTCGCCTTTGATGCAAAATCAGATACGCCCATTGAATTCAGTTCAGGAACAATTGTGTGAGCTTCCTCTAAAACCACACATACTCTTTTATTAAAACATCGTTTTGTTTTTGCTGTCTTAAATAAAACCCAGAAAAACCATCTAGTATATTCCAAAATATCAGATTTATTGGCTATGTCTGAGATCTCGAAAATTGCTTTATCTTCTTCTCCTTCCAAAAATGCTTTTATTGATTTATAGAATGCTTCTTTTATAGATTTCTCTTGACTTGTTATAGTTGCTTGATTTCTATTGCTCACATATTTTGCATTCTCAACAGCTATTGCCTCTATTGCATCAAATGCCTTTTTTGAATCATCTTCTGAAATGATATTATTAATTCTTTCAAACCGAGTCTGATACTCGCCTGTGAGATCAACAATAATAACTTTTGTCTCATTTGATGCGATTTGATTGATTAGATTTCTTGCGAATACAGATTTCCCGGAACCAGTAACACCTAAAATAGCCGTATGGTGAGTGACGGCCAATTGCTTGTTAATTAAAACAGGATAATTCGTATCGGGAATTACTCCAATCTTGTAATAATCGTTATCAGTAGATACGTCATTAATATTTGAAGCGATGAAAACAGGTGTATTTATGCTGGGCACCCAACCATATTGTTCAAATTGTTGGCGATTTTCGTTCCACTCTCCTAATTGAATTGCTTCACCTTCTATGTAACCAGAATCATTTTTGTTCTCTAGTTGTTCAACTTTGGTTGTTCCCTGAACAATCTGATATAAAACTCTATGTTCTCCTATGGAAACTTCAACTAGTCGGCCTTCATATATATCCAGCAAAGAGTTATAAATAAATTTAATCTTTCCTATAATAGAATTTTCTGATACAACACCAATAAACGAATTTACATATTTATCATTTAGATTCCCCTCTAATTTATACACCATGTCTGGTTTTAAGTCCTTTTCATCGATGTCACTTTCGTTTTCTATATCATTGGATGAAAAAACTTTAAGCCACTGTTCTTGATTTAACCAATAGTTGTCCAATACTAATCCAGCTCTTCTTCTATCCTCAACAGAATACCTGAACTGAACCATATCAAATTTATTTATAGATAACTCTACACCATCAAACATCTTTATCAAGAAAATGTTTTTAGATTGAACACTGAAAATCCGCCCCAATAGATCAGGAGAAGTGCCGTGTGAGCATTTCCTAAATAATGACTCGATATTTTTTGCCAATACTGGAAAATTCAATATGGTGAAAACAATCCAAAACCAAAGCAAAGCATTAAATTCATTTGAATTCAATGTATACTGCTTTATTCCGCCCCATAAAAAGAATGCCGAAAAAATAGTTTCAGGCCTCCCTAGTATTCTATTGATTCGAGAAAAAAACTGAACAATCTTCGATTCTTCTCTTAATTCATTACTTCTAATCCACATTAGAATATAACTTGAAGCCACCAGGTATCCTATTATCCCAAAGAACGACCAAAAAATAGGGTCGCGCTGATTTTGGGGGACCAAAAGAAGTGACATTGCTGCAGTGATCCCATTTACAAAAACATTTGAATCTTTTGAAAAATGAGGCTGATCGATAAGTGATAATAATATCAATAATAGCAATCCAGCAGTAAACCAAAATTCACTTATTAAAAATGAAAAATCTTGCTTTATTTGCCACCCAATGGAAAGTAAAGCAATGAAGGAAAATATCATAAGAATCAAACGATATTTTTTACTCATACCTCAATAATTTATTCAATGTTAAACAAAACATTTCAATAATAAATATCCTTTATTCTTTAAACATTAATAACATTTTGAATCTAATGATTTAATAGTCTTTCTATAGAATTCATTTGTTATTTGTTGACTACAAAAGTACAAATAATTTTCTAATAGTGATTAATATATAGTTGCAGTAACATTTCTATCAAAGACAAATACATAACATTTCACGAATTCCATAAGGCATCAAAAAGCCGCCTTTGATGACTCACTTCATTTTGCTGTCTGCCTTACCTCTGCAGGTGCAGAACACGAGACAATCATCGACCCTAACATTACCCGACATAAATAGTTTTCGGTCGAAGACATTGTAATTGAAAAACTAGCCTACGTTCTTAAGCTCACTATTGAGATTCACTTGCATTGTTCCTCGACGAGATGCTGGGTAAACATTTCTTTACGTTTCCAGCTGGTCCATCAGGGATTTCTTGACGCTCATGTCGATCTTGCGATAGCGGTTGAAGGCTTTGCTTCCCTCGACATGGCCAGTCATCGATGCGATGATATTGGGATCCTGGACGAGGCCGTAGGCTATGCCGGTGAACGTTCTTCTGGCCATGTGGCTCGTGGCCACTTCGTACAATGGTTTCATCTCATACTGGCGGGTTTGTGGATTGAGCACTGCCACCCTGCGATTCAAGCCTGCCTCT
>JAEEGL016438018.1_pt1 | contig 12335 bp, 12 predicted proteins | sample 9134231 | NCBI WGS metagenome assembly JAEEGL01 (sample SAMN16246548, study PRJNA631951) | gut metagenome | biome: gut microbiome; feature: rumen; material: fiber-attached | host: Bos | place: Iran: Karaj | collected 2018-10 | reverse complement strand
TCGGCATCCCCATCATCATCGGCTCCTGCGTGCTGAACCTGGTGGCCCTGGTGGACACGAAGATGATCTACGGCCGTCTGCAGACCGCCCTGGGCTATTCCTACGAGACAGCCCGCTCCCTCTACGGCACGTATTTCAACAGCCAGACCCTGTATAACCTGCCCTCCTCCTTCGCGGTGCCCATGGTCACCAGCGCCATTCCCGCCATCGCGGCCTACGCCGCGGAACGGAAAACGAAGGACGCCGCCCAGGTGCTGGGAGCCTCCCTGAAGCTCATGAACCTGCTGGCCATGCCCATGGCCGTGGGCATGGGGGTGCTGGCGGCGCCCCTCATGGGCGGCCTGTACGGGGACACGGACCCGGCGGCGGGGGCCATCCTCTCGGTCCTCAGCGCCGCGGGCTACGGGGTCTGCATCATGATGGTCACGAACGCCATCCTCCAGGCTTACGGCCACGAGCGGCTGCCCATCCTCACCATCGCCGTCGGCGGCGTCTGTAAGATCGCGGTGAACTACGTGCTGCTGGGGAACCCGGGCATCAACATCGTGGGGGCCGCGGTGGGGAACGTGGCCTGCTACCTGGTCATCAGCCTGCTGAACCTGCTCATCATCCGTCGGAAGGCCCCGGACTGCCCCCGGCTTTTGCCCCTCTTCCTCCGGCCTCTGCTGGCCTCCCTGCTCATGGGCGGCTGCGCCTGGGGAGCCTTCGTGCTGCTGCGGAGCCTCTTCGGCTCCATGGGCGTCCTCCAGAGCGGGCGGCTGTTTTTCCTGGCCCCGGCGGTGCTGGCCGTGGGCGTGGGCGTCGTGACCTACCTGGTCTTCATCGTGGTGCTGAAGGCCATCACCAAAGAAGAATTGGAGCTGGTTCCCAAGGGCGATAAGCTCGCGAAGCTCCTGCGCGTGCGGTAAGGAAGTGAAGCCATGCGACTGGACAAATATCTGAAGGTCTCCCGTCTCATCAAACGGCGCACCGTGGCCAACGAAGCCTGCGACGCCGAGCGGGTGAACGTCAACGGCAAACCTGCCCGGGCCTCCTACGAGGTGAAGGTGGGGGACGTTATCGAGATCCGCTTCGGGGAGCGGCTGCTGAAGGTGCGGGTGGCCGCGGTCACGGAGAACGCGACGAAGGAAGCGGCCGCCGCCATGTACGAGGAGATCAGGTAAGAGGAAAAAGCGTCCCCGCCCGTGTGTCTCGGGCGGGGACGATCGTGTCAGGCTGTCGGCTCAGGCCTTTTTGCTTTCGCGGGTATATTCGCGGAGGGCTTCGATGGAAGCCTTCACCAGCTCCGCCAGCTCCGGGTCACCGTCGGTGACCACGTGGCGCAGCCGCGTGATCTGGCTGTCGGGGTCGTAACGCAGGGCGCCCAGGCCCTTGATGGCGGCCACCTTGGCCTCCCGTTCCGGACGGGCCAGGATGTCGATGAGGATGTTGCGCGCCTCCTCGCTGCGGCCCGCGCCGCAGGCCTCGGCCACCTCAACGGCGTCCTCCACGCTCTTCTTCTGTCCCAACTTCGCCAGCTTTTTCCAATTCTTGTCGGCAACCAGCTTATCGTATTTTCCCGCCATACGTGATAGTCCTTTCTGCAGTATAAAATGCGCTGAATGCACCATAGTTTAGCCGGATTTGCCCCCGCTGTCAAGGCAGGGCGGAAAGCGCTTTGTGAAGTTTTTGCAAATTTGCCCTCCTGCGTTGACGGGGGAGGGACCGCGTGATAAACTGCCGGAAAAGGAGGCGAGGGCATGCACGAGGAAGCTCTGCCGGAAGGCCGTCTGGACCGCTGGGGCCACTGGCTGGAAAACGTCTTCTGGTATCACTACAAATGGTATTACATGCTGGGGGTCTTTGCCGCCGTGCTGATCGTCGCCTCCGTGATCTCCTTCATCGCCAAGGTGGAGTGGGACTGGACGGTGCAATACGTTCATGCCGGTTCGGCGGACCCGGCCGCCTGTTCCGCACTGAAAAAGACCTTCACCGCCGTCGGAACGGACGAGAGCGGCAACGGGCGGGTGCAGGTGCGGGTGCTGGAGCACGGGGACACCGGCGATCCCGGCAGAAAGGATCTGCTGGGCCTTCTCCGGCAGTCGGACAACATCATCTACGTGCTGGATGAAAGCACCCTGACCCAGTACCGGGAGCTGGGTTATTTTCAAGATGCCGTTCCCCTGGAGGGCGGGCGCTGGGCTTCCCTCAACGACGCGCCGGTAACGCCCTTCACCCTGGCGGAATACGCCGAATACGGATATACCCAGGAGCAGATCGACGAAGCCAACGAATACATGGCCGGGGAACACGTCCGCCTGCTGGAAGCTGCGGAGGGGATCCTGCAGAAGCTGAAAAACTGAATGCCGCGCCGCCGGGGTTTTCCCGGCGGCATTTCCTTTCCCCATTCTCAACCTCAGGTTGAGAAAAACCGAAAAAGATACCGTAGACGCTGCCTCCGTTTGCCGCTTATACTGTAATCAGCCCGGGCAAAGATGAAAGGAGAATGCAGATGTACACATTCGGCGACCGGCTGCGGCGTCTCAGGCTGAAAAGCGGTTTGAGTCAGGAGGCTGCGGCGGAACGGCTCCAGGTCAGCCCCCAGGCGGTGAGCAAATGGGAAACGGACAAGTGCCTGCCGGAGCTGAGCCTGGCCCTGCCACTTGCCAGGCTTTACGGCGTCAGCGCGGACGAGCTGCTGGGCAACGAGGACCGGCGGGCCTATTGGGAAGAGCAGTGGCAGGAGGCCCTGCGCCGGGGCGGGGAAGCGGCCACCCTCCCCGTCACGGAGGCGGCCCTGAAGGAATTGCCGAAGGATTGGCAGTTCCGCTACCGCCAGGGCTGCACGGAGTTTTTCATGAGCCTGGAGGCGGAGACGGAGGAGGACAAGCAGCGCTGGCTCACCGCCGCGGAAAAGCACCTTTGCGCCCTTTATCAGGATGAACCCATGAACGAGTCCGCCGGCAGTATGCTGGTGACCGTGCTGATGGCCCTGGATCGGCGGCAGGAGGCGGTGGAACTATGCCGGAGCTTGCCCGGCGGGGAGCGGCAGCTTGCGTCGATCCTGGAGGGTGAGGAGCAGAAGCGGCAGTACCGGCGGGTAGTAACGGCCTCCTTCCGGCAGCTGCTGGTCGACCTGGTTTCCTGCGAAACCCCGGAAGCGTTGGAAGCTGTAGAGCGTATCGTGAAGGATGTGCTGGGGGCGGAGGGCTTCTACGCGGATATGCTGTCGTTGGTTTATTGGAAGCGTGCGGTGAATGCGTTGGAAGCGGGGCAGACGGAGGAAGCCATGTTGGCCCTGAGCTCCATCCGGGACCTGACGGAGCGCTGGTCAGGCGCAGGGGGCTTTGACGCTGCGCCGGAGGCCGCACCTTTCCTGGAGCCTCATGTTCCGCTGCGCATGGAAGAACACCTGTGGAACAACTTTTCGTCCCTTCTGCAGTCTCGGGTCCTCGACCCTCTGCGGGAGCGTCCGGATTTCCGGGCGCTGCTGGAGGAGGCGAAGCAGGAAGCCGAAGACGGGGAAGAGCTCTGAAAGAACAATATGGACCCGGGGCCGCGCGGCCCCGGGTCCGTGTATTAGTCCGATTCATAACAGGCGGTAGCGCTGTTCCGCCTGGGCGTCCAGCAGCTCGCCGATGAGCCGGTTGGACAGGAGAAAGCCCCGGGGCGTGAAACGCCAGCGGCTGTCCACCTCCTTGGCCAGCCCCAGCTTCACGTAGCCCTGCAGCAGCGCCTCCAGAGAGGAGAAGGAGCTGCGGAAACGCCGTTCGTATTCCTCCGCCGCGATGCCCCGGGTGGTGCGCAGGCCCAGCATGACGTATTCCGCCGCCCGCTCTCCCAGGGTCACGGTCTCGCTTTCGCTCAGAAGGTTTCCCCCGGTCTCCACCGCCCGGATATACGCTTCCGCATCCGGCAGGAAGGTGAAGCGCTGGCTGCCCACGGAGGAGGCGGCGGAGGCGCCAAAGCCGGCGTAGTCTTCCAGCAGCCAGTATTTCAGGTTGTGCCGGGAGGCAAAGCCTCTTTGGGCGAAGTTGGAGATCTCATACTGGATATAGCCCGAACCGGCCAGGGTGTCCACGGCGTAGAGATACATGTCCGCCTGGAGCTCGTCTCCGGGGATGTCCGGGGAGTTCCGGTATTTCCAGAGAGGGGTGCCTTCCTCGATCTTCAGGCCGTAGCAGCTCAGATGCTCCGGCCGCAGGTCCATGGCGCGGCGCAGAGTGTCCGTCCAGTCCTCCCGGCTCTGGGCGGGGAGGCCGTAGATCAGGTCCAGGCTCACGTTCTCGAAGCCCGCCCGTCGGGCGTTGTCTACCGCCCGGGGCACCTGGGCCCAGTTGTGCCGCCGCCCCAGGAAGCGGAGGATGGCGTCGTTGGCACTCTGGGCTCCCAAAGAAATCCGGTTGAAGCCGCCCTTGCGCAGCTGCAGGAGATCGGCTGCGCGGACGCTGTCGGGATTGGCCTCCAGGGTGATCTCGCAGTCTCCGCTGAGACGGAAGCTCCTGCGGATCAGCCCCAGCAGCTCCAGCAGATAATCCGCGCCGTACCAGCTGGGAGTGCCGCCGCCGAAATACACGCTGTCTGCCTGATAGCCCGCCAGGGTGGGGGCGGCCTCCGTCAGGTGCTTTTTCAGGGCAGCCTGATAGCCGGGGATCAGGTCCCTCCGGCCCGCGGTGGAGCAGAAGTCGCAGTAGGCGCAGCGGCTGGCGCAGAAAGGGATGTGCAGATAGAGCCCCAGCCTTCTGCCCGCCTTGTTCTTTTCCGCCATGCGACCGCGCTCCCTTCCGTTTTTCTGCATTTTTCGCATTATAGCATATAAGCAGGGGAAAGAACAGAGGAAAAGCTTCCCCGCTTGCGTTTTCCTCGGTGAAGCGATCTTGAGGAAAAGAAGAATCGGCGGAACAAAACAGCCGGTATTTCGTCTGTGTGGATAGATATTCCGAAACGGGACAGAATGACCGCATCCGCTCCCGGGAAGGGGCGGAGAAAGGAGTACGGCATGAGAAAGGCGTTATCCGTGTGTCTGATCCTTGTCCTGCTGGCCGCGCTTACGGGCTGCAGTCCGAAGCCGAAGGCGCCGGTGGAGACGCCTGCGGCGGCGACGGCAAGCCCCGCACCCGCTGCGGAGACGACGCCGGAGTCCACGGCAGCGCCGACGCCGGTTCCCGCCCCGGAGCCCACGCCGGAGCCCCCCTTCGTTTTCACAAGGCAGAATTTCCCCCGCCTCAACGGCTCCACCTCCACGGTGCCCCTGGCGGAAGCGGTGTGCAGCGCCCTCCTGGGGGAGAGCCGGGAGGACGTGGGGGACCTCATCCATTTCAGCAAAACCACCCAGGCCTACCGGGAGCTGCTGAACGGAAACGCAGACCTCCTCATCATCGGGGAGGCCAACGCGGATATCCTGGCGGAAAAGGAGGCCAGGGGCTTTGAATGGCTGAAAACCCCCTTTGCCACGGACGCCTTCGTCTTCGTGGTGAACGAGAATAACCCCGTGGAATCCATCACCGTGGAAGAAGCAAGAAAGATCTACACCGGGGAGATCGTGAGCTGGGCGGAGCTGGGGGGCAGAGACGAACCCATCATCCCCTTCCAGCGCAACGCCGAGGCGGGGAGCCAGACCCTCATGGAGAAGCACGTCATGCAGGGGACGCCCATGATGGAGGCCCCGGAGGATTATATCGTGGCCACTATGGGCGGGCTCATGGCGGCGGTGAAGAGCTACGACAACTCCGCCGGGGCCATCGGCTACAGCGTCTATTATTACGCCGAGGAGATGAAGGCCGCTCAGGGCCTGAAGCTCCTCAAGCTGGAGGGGGTGGAGCCGAATCCGGAGACCATCCGCTCGGAAGAATATCCCATCGTGAATCCGAAATACGTGGTGATCTCCGCCGCTGCGGCGGAGGATTCCCCCACTAAGCGGCTCTACGACTGGCTTCTCAGCGAGGAAGGGCAAAAGCTCATTGCCGCCGAGGGCTACGTTTCAGTGATGGATTTCGAGACTTTGCCCAGGGAGACGGAGATCGAGATCGTGGGGAAGCCCTGGGAAGGGGAATGGAACAGCCTTGCGCCTCTGGCGGAGCCGGAGCGGGTGACAGCCTACGCGGGGCAGCGCCTCAGCGACCGTTGGCCCGGCCGGAACGGCTGCCTCTATGGGCTCATGACCCGGGAGGGGGAAGCGGTGACCCCTCCGGTGTTCAGCAGCGTCGAGCGCCTGACCTGGCAGGATTGGTTTTCCGACGAGAGTCTGGAACTGAGGCCCCTGGTCCTGCGGCAGGGGAGCGGAGAACGCGGAGAGTGGGGCGCGCTGCAAAGCGCCTATACGCTTGCGGCTGACGATCTCAGCTGGGTCTGGCCCGGCACCTGGCGGCAGGTGATCCCCGGCCCGGGCTACCTCCTGCTCCTGGGGGAGGACCACATGGACCAGGTCTCCGAAGAAGGAGAGCTGCTGAAACGATGGGACTATGCTTCCTGGGGCCTGACGGAATATATGCCGGAACTGCTGAACGCCGATTTCTTCGACAGCATCCAGGGCCATGTGGCAGGAAATCTGCTGGGCCTGGGGGCCACGGACTGGTCGGCGTGGGACACGGAATTTGTCCTCTTTGATCTGGACAGCGGTGAGATCGTTACACATACCTGGAGCGAGCTGGAGAAGATGTTTCCTTTCCAGGCCCGGGAAAGCGATATCTGGAATGTGACGGGGACGGAAACGGGCTGCCGCCTGACCAGGGGAGAGGAAAGCCTGGAACTGCCCATTCCCGCTTTGACGAAATACGCCCAGCTATGGGGGGATCTGGTTGTTTTTCTCTGGGGCAGCCGGGTCTTTTATCGGGATGGCCGCGAGGTCCTGCCCTCAGCGGAGGAGGGAACCTGGCGGGCGGGCAGCCCCATGGCAGGAGGCGAGCTGCTGACACTCAGCCTCAACAGAAAAAACAACACCTCGACGACCTGGTTCCTTCACCCCGACGGCAGTTTCCTGGGCGTGACAGCGGAAAGGGACCAGCTCAGCGGGGAGCTGTTCAACATCACCCTGGACGGTTATATTCTGGGCATCGTGGAGCGGGACCGGGCCTCCTACTACCGCATCGATACCGAAGTGTGCATTTTCCGCGTCCCTCTGTACTATGAGGGGGACTGAAGGATGTTTTCTTGTCCATACACAGTGTCTTAATGGGAACGGTACTGATTGACACAAATGAGGGGTTTGAGCGTGTCAAACGGAACCGTCCCTGTTGACAAGTTTCCCAGGGTCGCTGATGGATATCGGAGGCAGTTTTATGAATGATGCAGCCGGAAAGAAAAAGCGTGCCGTCGTTTTCGTCGTCATCCTGATCGTCGCCGTGCTTCTGCTTTGCGTTGCCCTGACCATGATCCCGCAGCACACAACGCCGGAGTACGCCGTGGAAACTTATGATGAATTGGCGGAGAAGGTGCGCGGGCTCTGCAGTCTCCCCGAAAAATCGATGCTGGCGGGCACGGACCTCAGTTGTATCGTATATGTCAGGTCGCGGTTTTCCAACAAGGTCGTCGGCTATCTGGTGAGCTTCACCCCACAGGACGGATGCGCGAAGAGGATCACCGTGAGCTGTAAACTTCTCAGCGAGCTTCCGGAGGGCTCCGGAAGCATCCCGACGACGGAAACCAGCGGGGAAGTCGGCATATGGGTCAACAAGGAACATCTATGCTTTATTCTGGATGACTGCCGTTACGATATTCACGGCGTAACAGCCTCGGAGAGCTTTCTGCAAACGGCCCGGGGACTTGCCGGAAGCATCATTGATGCCGGGTAAGATTCACCTGAATACGTGTCTTACGTGTCTTAACGGGGACGGTACTGATTGACACAAATGAGGGGTTTGAGCGTGTCAAACGGAACCGTCCCTGTCGACACGCGTTGACACGTTGACACTCGATGGTGGCGAACAGACGATACATTATCCCCGGTCGTTGGTCACGTCTCCGCTGCCGGTGAGGGGGATGGCCTCCCCCAGATAAGTGGGGGCCGGACGCAGGATGCCCTTGAAGAAGTCCTTGTCCCGGGCGAGGATCTCCCGCACGTCCCGGTAAAGCTGCCCCTGATACCGCCGGGTATCGCAGGCGACGCCCACGGCCTCCAGCCCCATGCAGCGGGCGAGGTAGAGGGCCCGGGGGAGATGGTACGCCTGGGTGACGATCACGGCCCGCTTCGCCCCGAAGATCTCCACGGCCCGGTACATGCTGTCGTAGGTGGAAAAACCGGCGTGATCCATGAAAACGTCCTCGGAGGGGACGCCCGCCGCCAGAGCCGCGTCCTTCATGGCGTTCACCTCGTCGTGGCCGGGGGTGCCGTGATCCCCGCTCATCAGGAGCTTGGGGGCGACGCCCGCCCGGTAGAGCTCCACCCCGGCGCGGATGCGCTCGGTGAGCATCAGGCTGGGGCTCCCGTCCGGCAGGAGTCCGGCTCCCAGCACAAGGACGCAGTCCGCGCCAAAGTCTGCGGCCGCCTCGGAGGAGACGATGCGCCCCCGGGCGGAAAAGCGAATATAGAGATCCGGCAGCAGCATCAGCGCGGCCCCCAGCAGGAGCACGCAGAGGCAGACGATCAGCAGCTTTCGTTTCTTTGTCATGGCGGGCCTTCCTTCCGATGGGCTTTTCCGTACTTCGCACCCATTGTAGCAGATTTCTCCGGGCATGAAAACGGACAGGTGCTTCCAAGCGGGGAAAAAATATGCTATTCTTGGGGTGATTCCGAATGTATGGGAGGATACCGATATGGATGCCGGCATCACGAGAGAAGCGGCCCTTGCGCTGCTGAAGACCTATAATTCCGAGCCCTTCCACCTGCGCCACGCCCTGACGGTGGAGGCGGTGATGGACTGGTTCGCCGCCCGGCTGGACCCGGAGAACCGTTCCTTCTGGGCCCAGGTGGGCCTGCTCCACGACATCGACTTTGAGAAGTGGCCGGAGGAGCACTGCAAAAAGGCCCCGGAGCTGCTGCGGGCCGGGGGCTGCACGGAGGAATGTGTCCACGCCGTGTGCAGCCACGGCTGGGGCATCTGCTGTGACGTGGAGCCCGTCCTGGAGATGGAAAAGGTCCTTTTCGCCGCCGACGAGCTCACCGGCCTCATCTGGTCCGCCGCCCTGATGCGCCCCAGCAAAAGCTGCACGGATATGGAGCTCTCCAGCCTCAAAAAGAAATTCAAGGATAAAAAGTTCGCCGCCGGCTGCTCCCGGGATACCATCCGCAAGGGGGCGGAGCTCCTGGGCTGGGAGCTGGACCGTCTGCTGGGGGACACCCTGGCGGCCATGGCGGAGAACGAGGGAAAAATCAACGCAGCCGCCGAAACAACTTGAGGAAAACTGCGTCTAAGAGGACAGGGGGAAGGAGGGAGCGCATGCGTAAGGGCTTTCTGACGGCGGTCTGCGCCGCCGGGCATTTCTTTGTGGATCTCCTCTGCGCCTGGGGCATGTTCTCCTTTTGCTGGGGGGACGCCGGCTGGGCGGAGTTGGCCCTCGTCTACAATTTCTGCGCCTTCGCCCTGCAGATGCCCCTGGGGCTGCTGGCGGACCGCTTCCGGCAGGACCGGAGCTTCGCCGCCGCCGGAGCCCTGCTGACGGCCGCCGCCTGCCTGGGGCTGGGGAAGGCCCCCCTGGCCTTTGCCCTGACGGCGGGGCTGGGCAACGCCCTTTACCATGTGGGGGGCGGCGTCGCGGTGCTCCACGCCTACCCGGACAAAGCGGGGCCCCTGGGCGTTTTCGTTTCCCCCGGCGCCTTCGGCATCTACTTCGGCACCCTCATGGGCAAGGCGGGGACGGAGATCCTGGCCCCCGCCGTGGCCGGTCTCGCCGCCTGCTGTCTGCTGTTCTGGCTGCTGCGGAAGGGGGAACGCCCCCCCGCCATGGATACGGAGGCCAGAGGCGCCCGCCTTCCGGCCCTCATATGCCTCTTCCTTGTGGTCTGCCTCCGCTCTTATCTGGGCTTTCTGTTCACCTTCCCCTGGAAGACCGGGCTCCTGGCCGCGGCGGCCGTCTGCGGCGTGGTGCTGGGGAAGACCGCCGGAGGTTATCTCAGCGACCGGCTGGGTGCGTTTCGGGCCTCCGCCGTCTCCCTGGGTCCCGCGGCCCTGCTCTTTCTCCTGTCCGCCCATCCCGTCTGCGGTCTTGCGGCCGTATTCCTCTTCAATATGTCCATGCCCGTCACCCTCCGGGCCGCGGCGGACGCCCTTCCGGGCATGCGGGGCTTTTCCTTCGGCCTGCTGACCTTCGCCCTGTTCCTGGGCTTCCTGCCCTCCTGGCTTGGCTTTTCCGCCCCTGCGGGCGGCTGGTTCCCGGCCCTGGGGGCGGCTCTCTCCCTGGCCCTGCTGCTGCCGGGTCTGAGGAAGAAGGGGTGAGCGCCTGGCTCGCGGCCCTGGGGCTCTCCCTGGGACTGACTCTGGCCTTCGAGCTGGGCTTCGCCCTCCTGTGGGGGCTTCGGGGCCGGGATCTCGTCCTCTGTGCCCTGGTGAACCTGCTGACGAATCCCCCCGTCGTCCTCTGCGCGCTCCTGTGGCGGTATTACGTTCCCGGACCCGCCTGGCTCCCTGTGCCTTTGCTGGAGGCGCTGGCGGTGCTGACGGAGGGGCGTTTCTACCGCCGGGACGGGGAAAGCATCCGCCGCCCCTTCCTCTTTTCCCTCTGCGCCAACGCCGTCAGCTACGCGCTGGGGCTGGTCGTCAATCTGATCTTTTAGGAGGTGCCGTATGAAACGGTATGCGACGCTGCTGCTGGTTTTCCTGCTCGCCCTCTGCCTGGGCACGAGCGCCCTGGCGGACGTGATCTACGAGCCGAACAACAACTTTTTCAATGCCCATGAAGACGAATGCATCTATGAGAACCGGGTCTACATCCTCAACGGGCCGGACGGTTACGTGACCCTCTGCCACTCGCCGGAGGGGAAGGCCCCGCTCCGCAACCGCCCCAACGGCAGGGAATACCTGGTCATCTGGATCTGGGACGGGGGCGACCTGGGCCTGTGGGGCCTGGTGAACGACTACGACGAGGAATACGAAAGGGTCGAGGAGATGTGGGTACCCCTGAAGGACACGGTGCTGAAATACGACGCCATCTCCTTCGCCGAGGAACACGGGAGCGAATTCCGGCATCTGGAGACGGGCGAATGGCTGGACCTGTCGGGGTACGGGCGGCTGCAGCTCTGGCCCTATCCCGGCGCGGAGACGCCCATCAATGCGATCACCTGGACGGGGGAGGACGGCTGGCTGAGCGCGCCCCCGGATCCGCTGTATTACGAAACGACGTATGAGGACGGAGACGGCCTGCTCTGGATGAACATCGGCTATCTCTACGGCTACCGGAATTTCTGGGTCTGCATCACGGACCCGGAGTCGGAGGACCTGTCCGCCCTCCGCGCCGCGTTCCGGCCCGCGGACGCGCCGGCTGAGACGCCCGCTCCTACGGCAACCTCCGACCTGATACCCCCGGCGGAGGTGGTCCCCCCGGCGGTAACGAGCCCTCCGACGGATGGAGACGGCACGTTCCCCTGGCTTCCGGCGGGGCTCGCGGCGGGAGCCGTCGTCGTTGCCGGCGGCCTCCTGGCGATCTTCCGGAAGAAGAAATAACGGACAGAACGAAATGTCGGGCGCGCCGCGGAAGAGTGCGGCGCGCCCGAGCTTTACCGGTTGATCGTCACTTCCAGGAAATAATGCTCTTTTTCCGGGTCCAGGGCGACCCGCAGGACGCCGTTTTCCGGGTCGAAGCCGAAATCCTGCCGAAGGATCGTGACGTATTCCCAGCCCTTCAGGGAGGCCTCCAGCGCCGTGAAGCGGACCTCGCTCCCCAGTTGCACGGCCAGGTCGTAGCCGTTGCGGCGCTCCTGCGCCTTCCCCCTGTGATCGTGGTCCAGGCTGGGGTATTTCAGCAGCTTTGCTTCGATCTCCGCCGTTTCTCCGGCGGGGATCGCAACGGTGAAGCGGAGGTACAGAACCCGGCTCTGGCTGCGCACGCCGCTGAAGGCGTCCTCCAGGTTCCAGTCGCCCATCTCCCCGTAGGGGATGCCGCTGCCCGCAACGGGGTCCCGCTGCAGCATCCACACCGCCGTAAGGCCCGTCAGGGTCTCCGTGTCCGCCAGGAGGGTGAGCGTGTCGTGGTCCGGGGAAGACCGCCATTCGTTCCAGGCCCGGGCGACGATCTCTCCCAGGGTGGATTCGTAGCGGGTGACCGTGCCGCCGGCGTCCGCCAGCGGCGTTTCGCAGCCCCCGTCGGTATAGGCTTCCACCCGCAGTTCCCGGATATCCTCGCCCAGCACGATCAGGAGGCGGCTGCGGCCGTAGCCGTAGGCCCCGGGCCGGGTGATGTCCGTATGCCGCCGCCAGGTCCCCGTC
>JAEEGL016024690.1_pt1 | contig 12335 bp, 14 predicted proteins | sample 9134231 | NCBI WGS metagenome assembly JAEEGL01 (sample SAMN16246548, study PRJNA631951) | gut metagenome | biome: gut microbiome; feature: rumen; material: fiber-attached | host: Bos | place: Iran: Karaj | collected 2018-10 | reverse complement strand
TACTATAACAGTATATTTTAAAAGAATAAGAGAAAAAATAGATTCAGATATAATAATTACTATAAAAGGAATAGGGTATAGAATAGATGAAAAGTAAAAAGAAATATTTATATCTAATTATTACAACTCTTATTCTTATAGTAATTTCAATAATAATAAATATTCATCAGTATCACACTTATACAGTTAACTTTAATAATAAAATAAACTTTATTATAAGTAAAATAGAAAAAGAATACCCAAATATTAAAGAATCAGAAATAATAGAAATATTAAATAGTAAAGATAGTAGTGATATACTACCTAAATATGGTATTAATATAGAAGAAGATTCTATAGTACTAGAAAATGATAAAGAAAATAAAAAGTTTATAATAGTTAATATATCATTTGTACTACTTACAGTAGTAATAATCGCAAGTATATTTATAATATATGATATAAGGAAGAATAAAACTTTAAAAGATATAACTAAATATATAGAAAAACTTAATAATAGAAATTATACTTTAGAAATGGAATCTAATAGTGAAGATGAATTATCTATATTAAAAAATGAAATATATAAAACAACAATAGTGTTAAAAGAAGCTGCAGATAACTCTAATATGGATAAAATAAATCTTAAAAAATCATTAGAAGATATATCTCATCAATTAAAAACACCTTTAACAAGTATATTAATTATGTTAGATAATATAATAGATGATCCAGATATGGATATAAGTGTTAGAAATGATTTTATACATGATATTAAAAGAAATATTATTAATATAAACTTTTTAGTACAATCTATATTAAAACTATCTAAGTTTGATTCTAATACTATTACTTTTAATAAGAAAGAAGAAAATATTAGTTATATAGTAAATGAATCTATTAAAAATGTATCTGCTTTATGTGATTTAAAAAATATTAATATAAATACAAAGAAGAAAGAAGATTCACACATTATATGTGATTCTAAATGGCAAATAGAAGCTATAACAAATATACTTAAAAACTCTATCGAACATTCTAATAGAGATATTGAAATTAGTTATAGTAATAATAGTGTTTATTCTATGATAGAAATAAAAGATAGTGGAGAAGGAATATCTAAAGAAGATATTAAACATATATTTGAAAGATTTTATAAAGGAAAGAATTCTAGTAGTGATAGTATCGGTATAGGTCTTGCACTCTCTAAAATGATTATAGATGAAGACAATGGAACAATTAGTGTAGAATCAGATAAGAATGGTACAACATTTACAGTTAAATATTTTAAATTATAATAAATACTTGAAATAGGATTTATAAAATGATATACTTTATATGTATAGTAGGAGGGTTTATATGACTGAAGAAGAAAGATATGATGAACTAAGAAGATTAAAATTTAAAGCAATAGATTTATTTGCCGAATACCCAGATCTTAATAAGAAGGAAGTAGTAGGTGCTATTATAAGTGCTGCAACTGGTATGAGTATGGCTAGTGATACAGGAAATAAAGATATGACAAGAGAAATGTTATTAGAAGCATTTGAAGCAACTAATGATCAAGAATTAGAAGCATTCTTAGAATTGTCACCAGCACATGTCAAATCTATCATCGGATATGCTGTAGATTTTAGAGATTATGGTGCAGCTAGAGCAGAATATGAAGCAAGAAAAGATGATTACGATAGTTTATATAATAATATAAATTATTTAAGTCAACAAAAAGATCAAGGAATATCTTTATAATAAAGATATTTTTTGTTATAATTAAAAAGGTGATGGTATGGAAAAAACAGTAACATACGTAACAGGAAACTGGGCAAAAATAGCAAGTGCTAGAGAAGCGCTAGAACCACTTGGCTATACGGTTGAAAACATAAAGATGGATACACCTGAAATACAAGCAGATGATGTAACTGAAGTAGCAAAGTTTTCAGCTAAATGGGCTTGTGAAAAATTAAATAAACCTGTTCTTAAAAATGATTCTGGATTATTTGTAGAAACTCTTAAAGGATTCCCTGGAGTATATACTCATTATGTAGATGATACTATAGGTGAGGATGGACTATTAAAGTTACTTGAAGGAGAAACTAATAGAAATGCTTATTTTAAAGAAGCAATCGCATACTGCAAACCTGGATGTGAACCAATTGTATTTGAAGGAATTACTAAAGGAAGAATAGATACTAAAAAATCAGGAACTTATGGTTGGAGTTGGGACTTTATATTTATACCAGATGGAGAAGAAAAAACTCTAGGATGTTTTCCTGATAATGAAAGATGGAAATTTTGGAATTTAGATTCTTATAAAAAATTAGTAGAATTCTTAGAGAAAGAAGAGTAATATGGATTATCTTGTACTGGTAAATAAAAAAAATAAAATGCCTAATTGCAATATAGATTTAGTAGAAGTAATTAACTGCTTTAATGAAACAATTAAAGTAGAAAAAGAAACATATAAGCATTATTTAGATTTAAAAGAAGAATTAAAAAATAACAATATAGAAATTGTTATAGAAAGTTCATATCGTAGTATTGAAGAACAACAACAAATTTTAGAACAATATAACGAGTATGCAGCAACCCCAGGATATTCAGAACATCATACTGGACTTGCTATTGATATATGTGTTTACGATAATAATAAACTTATTTATGAAAATGATGATATGTTAAAACTTGAAGATTTATTTATTAATATTCATAAATTTTTATCTAAACATGGTTTTATATTAAGATATCCTAAAGGTAAAGAAGATATTACAGGATATAAATATGAACCATGGCATTTTCGTTATGTAGGAGAATGCGCTAAAGAAATAATGGATAATTCTTTAACACTAGAAGAATACTTAAATAAAGTGGAAAACTAATTTCTACTTATAACCCTTGAAATATTTCCTGTTAAAAATAATAAATAAATAATATACTGATTGTGTTGAAAGGAGATTTTTATGAATCAAGAAAAAATTGGAAAATTTATATTAGATTGTAGAAAGAAAAAGAATATGACACAATCTGAACTTGCAGAGAAATTAGGAGTATCTGATAGAACAATAGGTAATTGGGAAAATGGTAGAAATATGCCTGATTTATCTCTTTTTAAACCATTATGTGATGAATTAGGTATTACTATTAATGAACTATTAAGTGGAGAGAATATTAAAAAGGAAAAATACCAAGAAAAGTTTGAAGAAAATATTATTAATACAATAGATTATTCAACTAGAAAGATTAATTTAAGTAATAATGTAATAGGATATATATTAATATCTCTTGGTATTTTAATAACACTATCAGCTATGACAGCAATAAACTCTGATAGTTCATGGGGAAGTGTTTATTCTATAGTAGGATGTATTATATCAGGAATAGGTATTAGTAGACTTATAAAGAAATTATCATATCCTAAAAGAGTATTAATTCTATATGGTTATTTAATCTTATATATTTCATCTTTATTCATTATAGATTATATAAGTGTAGTAACATTAAAGCAAATACCACGTTTTTGTAAATATAAAAATTCTAATGAGTATGTATATGAATGTAAGGCTCCATTTTATAATGTATATAAGATAAATAGAGATACAGCTAATGAATATATAGTTATTGATAAGAAAAAAGAATATACTATGGATACAATACCAATATTTCCATTTAATAAAGATAAATCTGGTATAGATAATATTATTAAATACAAAAATAAATATGTAGGTAATAATAGTAATGATAGTAATTTAATAAATTCATTACCACTTTCACAATACGGATATGTATTTGAAATAGATTCTATTAATTTAGGACTTATAATTGATTATCATATAACAGATTGGTATATTAATGAGAATTATTATCTTGAAAAGAGTTTAGTATATAACTCTGTATCTATATTTTATTTAATAGATAATGTAGAATACATTAAATTTAATTTTAGTGGTAAAACATATGAAGTAGATAGAAAAACTATTGAAACAATTTATCCTAATTATCAAGATATTAAAGATACTAAAACATTTAAAAAATATGTGGAAGATAAAATGAATGATGTTGATTTTATAGATGGTATATTTAAAAAACTAAGTTAATCTTAGTTTTTTATTGTTTATATTTTCATATGTGATATAATATTATATGTAAACTAGGAGATGATTATATGATAAAAAACATATGCGTAATAGGTGGTGGAGTACTAGGTAGCCAAATAGCTTTCCAAAGTGCATACTCAGGATATAATGTAGTAATACTTGCACGTGAATCTGAAATAGATAGTTATGTTAAGCCTAAATTAGATAATTTATATAATATATATAAAGATACTATAAATCAAATGAAACATCCTAAGGCACTTGCTAATTGGCCAAAAGGTATTTCAGATATGGATAACTTTAATGATAAAGAATGTTTAGATAAAGTAGAAAAAGCTTATAGTTCTATTAAAATAATATCAAATCAAGAAGAAGCATTAAAAGATACTGATTTAGTAATAGAATCAATCACTGAAAGCTTAGATGTTAAACTTGATTTATATAAAGGTATAGCTGATAAATTAGAAGATAAAACTATACTAGTTACTAACTCATCAACATTTTTACCATCACAATTAGCAAAAGCAACTAAGAGACCAGAAAAATTTTTAGCACTTCATTTTGCTAACAAAATATGGAAAAATAATACTGCGGAAGTAATGGGACATGCAGATACTAAAAGAGAATATTTTGATGAAGTATTAGGATTTGCTAAAGGTATTAGAATGATACCACTTCCAATATATAAAGAGAAAAAAGGATACTTATTAAACTCTATGCTAGTACCATTCTTATTAAGTGCATTTGACTTAATGGCAGGTGGTGTATCTGATCCAGAAACAATAGATGAAGCTTGGAAATCAGGAACTGGAGCTCCTGAGGGACCATTTGAAATCATGGATGTTGTAGGACTTGAAACAGTTAAAAACATAGTTGAACAATATAAAAAAGTTCCAGAACTATTAGATCCTTTATTTAAGAAAATGTTATTACCATATAACTATAAAGAAATGTTAGAAATGGTAAATCAATATATAGAAGAAGGAAAACTTGGTAAAAGTACAGGAGAAGGATTTTATAAATATGATGAATAGACTAAGTCTATTCTTTTTAAGTTCTACCAAAAGTAGAGTACAAAGTGTTTTATAGTAGAATTTATGCCTTATAATTAAGATGTAAGGAGGAATATTATGGATAAAACACTGTTTAAACTTAGTATAGTACTAGGTAAACTTACCAAAAAGAAAGAACGTATAGAAAAAGAACTAGAGGAGTTAAAACTAGATCCTAAAGTAGCAAAATATTTGGGACTTACAAATGAATTAAGTAAGACAAAAAAAGAATATAAAGTTACAGAAAAAGAACGAATTTTTGTAACATGTAGTAAGTGTGATCATTTGATTGTACAAACAGGCTATGAAGTAGATTATATGGAAGGAAGGTCGTATCAAAAGTTTGGATGTATTAAATGTGGTATAGATCAAAATTTATATGAGTATGATCCAGAATTTGGATGTTATGGAACACCTGAAACTCTTGAAGATCAAGCACTACTTGAATATATGAAAAAATATAAACCAGCCTTTTATAGAAATACAGATTTACATTTTATTAATCACTATGATTTATTAGAAGGACGTAAAATATTTTTAGAGCTTAAAGCTAAAAATAAAAATCTAACAGATGATGAATTAGTAAGGCGCATGAAAAAAGATGAAGGATATATGAAATTATATAAAAGAACTACTAGAATTTGGTAAAAAAACATGTATAATATAGATGTGGGAGAAATAATATGGATAAAATAGAATATGGTAATTATTTATATGAACTTAGAAAACAAAATAATTTAACACAATGGGCTGTAGCGACTCAATTTGATATAAGTGATAAAGCAGTATCAAAATGGGAAAATGGTAAATCAAAACCAAGTTTAGAACAATTAAAAACATTAAGTACACTTTATAATGTACCACTTGAAGATTTGCTAGAACCAACTAAAGAAGATAAAAAAGTTAGTATAACTAAAATAGTTTTAACAGGAGGGCCTTGTGGTGGGAAATCTACTGCACTTAGTAAAATTAATAACTATTTTGGTAATAGAGGATACAAAGTATTAACTATACAAGAGACTGCAACTGAATTAATGAGTAATGGAGTTTCACCTAAAACATGTGGTACTAATTATGATTATCAAATTGGTCAAATGAAATTACAAAAAATAAAAGAAGAAATATTTGAAGAAGCTGCTAAAACTATGAATAGAGATAAAATACTTATAGTATGTGATCGAGGCATTCTTGATAATAAAGCTTATATGAAAGAAGTAGAATTTAAAAAACTTATGAAAAAATTTAACACTAGTGAAGTCAAAGAAAGAGATTCATATGATGCAGTATTTCAACTAGTAACAGCTGCTAAAGGAGCAGAAGAAGCATTTAAAAAGAATAAAAATAATAATCCAGTTCGTAAAGAAGACCTTGAAGGTGCAAGAGAACTAGATGATAAGATGATCGCAGCTTGGACAGGACATCCTCACTTCAGAATAATTGATAATAGTACAGATTTTGAAAAAAAAATAGATAGAATGTTAAAAGAGATTGCTGTATTTTTAGGAGAACCAGAACCACTTGAAATAGAGAGAAAATTCTTAATATATTATCCAAAATTACAAGAATTAGATAATAAACCTAATTGTACTAAAGTAGATATAGTTCAAACATATTTAATGAGTGATGATGAATCAGAAAGAAGAATTAGAGCTCGTGGAGTAGATGGTGACTATATATATTATTTAACTGAAAAAAGAAAAGTATCTGATATGAAGAGAGTAGAAATAGAAAGAAGATTAACTAAAGACGAATACTTTAGTTTACTAATGGAAGCAGATCCAAGATTACATTCTATTCATAAAACAAGATATTGTTTAACAGAAAATAATCAATACTTTGAAATAGATATATATCCTGAATGGGATAAGCAAGCAATTATGGAAGTAGAATTATCTGATGAAAATGAAAAGGTAAATATTCCTCAATATATAGATATAATAAAAGAAGTAACAGATGATGAAAATTATAAAAATGCTAATATGGCAAAAGAAATGCCAAAACAACTAGTAAAAAAATTGAGATAACCTCAATTTTTTTTGACATCAAAAGTTCATTATGCTATAATTTAATATAGGTGGAGGAATGTTATGGGAATTTTTGATGTTTTTAAAAAAGAGAAAAAAGTAGAAGTAGTTGAAGTACCAGAACCAACTAATAAATATTATAATAATGTAAGTAAAAGTTTTAACTATCAAGGAACAATAGTTAGAATTGGCGAGCCTGTATTAGGATATAATGATGTTTATGAATGTGAATTAACAGTTGCTGGTATAAAAATTTCAAGTTATATATATAATGATCAACTTAAATATTTCAAAAAAGTATTAGCTCGTTTAGATAGAGCAAAAATGATAGAGGATGAAAAATATGCAGAATACGTATTATCTGAAGTTTTATACTATAATAGAGTATTAGATTTACAAAAAGCTGAATTTGATCCAACAAATACTAATAAGTTTGGTAATTATGTAGGTACTGTAGTAAATGATAATGAAGTATATAAACTAGTAATGGATGAAGCTATTGGTAAATATGCAGAGGAATCACAATATGTTAAAGATCTACATACTGCTTACACTAATGAACATGTAGAAAAAGAAAAAGAAGAAGAAACAAGAGATGCAGCTAAAATTGATGAACTAAAAAAAGAAATTGCAGCTATGCAAAGAGAGTTAGCGTCTCTACAATCTAAGTATGTACAACCTCAAGAAGAAGAAAAGGGTATGGGACAAAAATAAAAAAGATTAAGGTAAAACTTAATCTTTTATGTTATAATAATATAGGTGATAATATGAATAAGGAATTATTAAATATATGTTATAAGTATTTTAATTCATTTATTAATGCTAGAGAATTAGTAGATAAACTAAATGATATAAATACTGATAGAGATAAAATAGAAGAAATTATTAATAAAATAAATGAAATTATTGAAACTACATCAGACAAAGAAGATGAATATATAAAAAATAAAAAAGAAACTATTAAACATTTTATAGAAAAATTAGAAGCTACATCTATGTTTGAAGATCAAATTAAAAATCTTAAAGATGACTATAATAGAAAAATAGATACTCATGAAAGATGGTATAAAATAGTAAACTACATAGATAGTAATGAATATTTTGATAAATGTTTTAAAAGTTTAAATGATTATGAATTATTGGAATTCGTAGCTCAATATATAAAAGCACCTTTCCCACCACAATTTAATGAAGAAGAATTTAATAGGCTTATAAAAGCAGGTATAGAAAAAGATGAAAGGGAATGGCTATGGAGATTAGCGTTCAATTATGATAATAGTGGTTTTGATTTTAATCCAATAGTAGATTACTATATAGAAAAAAAAGATGGTTACTATTTAATGGAATTATTATGTAGTATAGGGTTTAATTTAGATATAGATAGTATTCTTAATAAAATAGAAGATAAAGAATTAATTAAATATTTATTAGATAATAAAAAAGTATTAGAAAACGTTATTACTAAGGAACAATTTGACTTATTAGAAGAAAATATAAATAAAAATTAAAATGATAATAAACTAGATTACTCTAGTTTTTTTATGCTATAATAAATATGGTGATAATATGAGTATACTTGAGTTAAAACATCTAAAAAAGTATTATGGAGATATTAGAGGAATAGAAGATGTATCAATTAAACTTGAAAAAGGAGATATTTATGGTTTTATAGGTCCTAATGGAGCTGGTAAATCTACAACAATAAGAACTATTATGGGACTTATAAATAAAACTGGTGGTGAAATATATTTTGAAAATAAATGCCTTGATAAAGATGATGTAGAAACAAAAAAGAAAATAGGATATTTACCAAGTGAGATTAATTTATATGGTGATATGACAGTAAAAGAAATACTAAATTATCACGCATCATTTTATAGTGAAGATTTAACTAAAAGAAGAAAAGAATTAGTAAAACTACTTAAAATAGATGAAAAGAAAAAAGTAGAAAATCTATCTTTAGGTAATTTAAAAAAAGTAGGTATAGTACTTGCTTTAATGCATTCACCAGAATTATTAATATTAGATGAAGCAACAAGTGGACTTGATCCAATTATGCAAAATATATTTCACAATATTCTTCTTGAAGAGAAATCAAAAGGTACTACAATATTATATTCATCTCATGTATTAAGTGAGGTATCAAGTATATGTGATAGAGTAGGATTTATAAAAGATGGTAAAATTATAAAAGAAGATTTAATTGAGAATATAAAGAAAAACAGTTATACATATTTAACAATAGCATCTAAAGATATAGAAAAAATTAAAAAAGAATTAAAACTAGAAATAATAAATGAATCTAAAAATGAAGTTAAATTTATAAATAATTTAGAACCAAATGAATTAATTAAAAAGGTATCTAATTATAAAATAAATAAAATATTAATAGAAAATATATCACTAGAAGATTTATTTAGTAATTATTATAAGTAGGTGAATTATGATAAAAAGAGAATTTAGAATTAATTTAAAAAGTTTTATTATATGGGCTAGTATATTACTTATAATGTTTTTAGTAGTATTCTTAGTTTATCCACATATTATAACTGATGATACTATAAATAATTTAGATGAAATGATGAAGGCATTTCCTAAAGAATTACTTACAGCATTTAACATGGATATAACTAGTATTAATACAGCATATGGTTGGTTAAAATCTGAAGGATTTATGTTTGTACTTCTTGTAATAGGTATATATGCATCTATGTTAGGTTCAAATATAGTATTAAGAGAAGAAAATGATAAAACAATTGAATATTTAAATAGTTTACCAATAAAAAGAAAACAAATATTAAATAACAAAATAATAGTTAGTATAGCTTACATAGTGGGAATAACACTAATACTAGGAATATTTAATTATGTATGTTTATTATTAAGTGGTGATTTTAATCAAAAAGAATATATTTTATTAAGTATTACACCTATATTTATAGGACTTCCTTTATTTGGAATAAACTTATTAATATCAATGTTCTTACATAGAACTAAAAAAACAACAGGTATAAGTTTAGGGCTAATATTCTTATTTTATATGTTAAACGTATTAAGTGAATTATCTAAAAATGTAGAATTTTTAAAATATTTTAGTGTATATACTTTAGCAGATATTAGGAATATAGTAAAAACACATACATTAAATTATATATGTATTATTATAAGCTTACTTATAACACTTTTAACTATTTATATTTCACATAAAAAATATGATAAAAAGGAATTGGTGTAATATGAAAAAGATAGTATTTTTATTAATTATGTTGTTAATTCTTACAGGATGTACTAAAGAAAAAGAAGAAGTAGAAGAAATAAAATATGATATACCAAATGAGGTGGTAGAAACTATGAGAATAAATATAAGTGGTAATGAATATATAGTTAATCTTGAAGATAATGATACTGCAAAATTTTTAGCAAGCAAATTACCACAAGAATTTCAAATGAGAGAAAAAAACAGAAATGAAAAATATGTGTATTTAAGTTTTACATTACCTGTTGATCCAATGAAATCTAGAAATATTGAAAAAGGCGATGTAATGTTATATGGAAATAACTGTTTAGTAGTCTTCTATAAGTCTTTTGAAACAGATTATAGTTATACTAAAATAGGTCATATAGATGATTTACCAACTTTAGGTAATGATGATGTAGTAATGAGGTTTTATCGATGATAATAAGTACTTTTAATATTAAAAATGATTATAATTTTTATAATAAAAATAAATCTTTAGAAATAGTTAAATATTTAAAGAAGAATGAAATAGATGTGTTAGGTCTTCAAGAAGTATTTTATAAGTGTGATAGAGACTTAAAAAAAGAATTAAAAGGATATTCTATGATAGGTAATTATCGCTTTTTAATTAAACTATTTCACCCAACAGATAATGAAAAAACGCCTATAATAACAAATAAAAATGTAGTATTAAGTAATAACTATAATTTACCTTATTATCCATCTAATTTAAAAAGAGTAATGACTCATATAGTAATACTTGATAATAATAAAGAAATAAGTATTTATAATACACATATAGAAGCAAGACTTCCTAAAGTAAAAGAAAAAGAACTAGATAAAATATATGAAATAATAAGCAAAGATAATAGACCTAAAATACTTATGGGAGACTTTAATTTAAAGAGTGATAATGATATATTTAAAAAGTTTATTGATAGATTAAAAGAAATAAATATTAATAGAGTAGATATAAGAGAAAGAACATTTAAAACAGAAAAAGATGATATGGCTATAGATCACATTTTTGTAAGTAATGACTTTAAAGTAGTTAATACTTTTGTAATAAAAGATTTACTAATTAGTGATCATTATCCTGTGATAGTAGAAATAAGAGAAAACTAAGTAATCTTAGTTTTTTTATTTTAATATTTATGTTATAATTAGACTAGGTGATTTTTATGAGAAAGGATAAGCCAAATATAACTTTTGACGAGTTGTTTGAGAAAGTTTCAACATATATAAAAAGTAAGACAGAACAAAAGATGATAACAAAGGCATATATGTTTGCTTTCGAACATCATTTTGGACAAAAAAGACATACTGGTGAAGATTATATTGTTCATCCTTTAAATGTTGCCTATATACTTGCTGAAATAAATGCAGATTATCAAACAATAAGTGCTGCACTTCTTCACGATACTATAGAAGATTGTAATGTAACTAAGGAAGAACTAGAAAAGGAATTCAGTCCTGAAATAGCTAATCTAGTAGACGGTGTTACTAAGATTAATAAGTTAAATTTTAAAGGTGATGATGAAGCACTTCTTGCTAACCATAGAAAAATATTAGTAGGTCTTACTGAAGATGTTAGAGTTATAATAATTAAACTTGCAGATAGACTACATAATATGAGAACTCTTTGGATATTAAGTGAAAAGAGTCAAAAAGAAAACTGTAAAGAAACCTTAGAAATACTTGTACCAATCGCACATAGACTTGGTATGAATAAAATTAAAAGTGAATTAGAGGATTTATCACTTCGTTATTCTAAACCAGATGTATATTTTTCTATTGTAGAAAAACTAAATCAATCTAAAGTAGAAAGAAATGCGAATGTAGAATTAATGAAAGAATCTTTATCAAAGCTTTTAAATGAACATGGTATAACTCATAAGATAAAGGGAAGAGCTAAAAGTATATATAGTATCTATAAAAAACTAGATACAGG
>JAEEGL012373186.1_pt1 | contig 12335 bp, 11 predicted proteins | sample 9134231 | NCBI WGS metagenome assembly JAEEGL01 (sample SAMN16246548, study PRJNA631951) | gut metagenome | biome: gut microbiome; feature: rumen; material: fiber-attached | host: Bos | place: Iran: Karaj | collected 2018-10 | reverse complement strand
TTAAGTACCTCGCTGAACTCAAATAAGAGTAAAAAGGTAATGACTAAAAAAGGCCGTCCAATTTCTTGGATGGCCTTTTTTCGTTCTTAGATAGCCTTTTTTGTTCCGACTCTTTTACAGTTTTCCCTGTTCGCCTAAGTAGGAGTCCTTGAAGCCGAGAAAATAGAGCACGCCGTCAAGACCGATGGTATTGATGCTCTGCTTGGCATTGGCCACCACACGTGGCTTGGCGTGGAATGCTATGCCCAAGCCTGCTTCACTAATCATGGGCAGGTCGTTGGCGCCGTCGCCCACAGCAATGGTCTGCGCCAGGTTCACCTTCTCCACCTGGGCAATGAGTTTCAGCAGTTCGGCCTTGCGGTGGCCGTCTACAATCTCTCCTACATAGCGTCCGGTAAGTTTGCCGTTGTCATCGACCTCCAGTTCGTTGGCATAGACGTAGTCGATACCGTATTTGCGCTGCAGGTGCTCGCCGAAATAGGTGAATCCGCCGCTCAGGATGGCAATCTTATAGCCACAACGTTTCAGGATGGTCATCAGTCGGTCGACGCCCTCGGTGATGGGCAGATGCTCGGCAATATCCTGCATCACGCTGATGTCGAGGCCCTTGAGTAGCGCGACGCGACGGGTGAAACTCTCCTTGAAGTCTATCTCCCCTCGCATAGCACTCTCGGTGATAGCCCTCACCTCGGCTCCTACGCCGTTTCGCTCGGCCAGTTCGTCGATGCATTCTGTCTGGATGAGCGTCGAATCCATATCGAAGCATATAAGCCGTCGCATGCGGCGGAACATATCGTCACGCTGGAAGGAGAAGTCAATCTCCATGTCGGCAGAGAGTTTCAGGAACTTTGCCTGCATCTCCTGTCTGTCGCGAGGTTCGCCGCGCAACGAGAACTCTATACAGGCGCGCACGTGCTTGCCGGGATTCTTGATGCTCTTGCGCCCCGTCATACGTCGGATGGCGTCGATATTGAATCCTTGGTCGGCAATAACCTGTGTAGCCGCTTCTATCTGTTTGGCTTCCAGTTGTCGGCCCATGACCATCAGTATATAGCGGTTCTTGCCCTGATGACCAACCCACTCCTCATATTCATCGTCGCTGATGGGCGAGAAACCAATGTTCACGCCCAGTTCGGTGGCCTTAAACAGCAGTTCCTTCATCACCTGTCCGCTGTGCATCTCGTCCATGCGTATAAGAATGCCGAGGGATAGCGTGGAGTGGATGTCGGCCTGGCCGATATCCAGTATCTGTGCGTTATACTTTGCCAGTATGCCCATGACGGAGGCAGTAAGTCCCGGCCGGTCTTGCCCCGTGATGCGTACCAAGATTTGCTCTTCACGTAAAGTTTGTTCCATGTCTGTTTGCGTTTGTTTCTGCAAAAATACATATTTTTTGCGTAACTTCCAAATGAAACAGCAAAAAACATTGGTCCACATCGTGAAGTCGGCACTGGGGGCAGTCTTTGATGAAAAAAAGAGATATAAATTTTGGAATGAAGCAAAAATGTTGTACCTTTGCATGCTATTTTTGAGGATAAGTAACCTGAAGATTTAATTAAAAACAACAGATATGGAAGTAATACAAAGTTTTACAATCGACCACACCCATCTGAAGCCAGGCATCTATGTGTCGCGCGTGGATAATGGTTTTACTACATTTGACCTTCGTATAACAGAACCGAACAAGGAGCCGGCCGTGGCTCCTGCTGCCATTCACAGCATTGAGCATTTGATGGCTACGTGGTTTCGCAACTCGCATGTGAAGGACGATGTGGTGTATGTAGGCCCGATGGGTTGTCTCACAGGCATGTACATTATTATGACTGGCTCGTACTCGGTAGAGGACATGCGACGGCTCACCATCGAGTGCCTTGAGTGGATGCTTACGCAGACGGAGGTGCCAGCCACGACACCCGAGACCTGTGGCAACTACCTGTTGCACGACCTCCCTATGTGCAAGTGGGAATGTCGCCGTTATTTGGAGCGTCTGAAGAATGATTTCCATTCTGAATACACTAAGTTGCAGATTTCGTTGAGCGACGGACGGGTATTTGCTGACGCGTGAGAAGTGAAGAATTATTGTAAATACTATGGAAACAGAACTATTTTTAGGCTTCGGCCTTGATGCCTGGATTACCATTGTCACGGTACTGGGCATGTTCAGCGTATTGCTGTTCACCAAACTGCGCTCCGACCTGGTGTTTCTCGGAGCCATCGGTGTACTTTTTGTTACGGGCGTGCTTGATGCCAAGGAAGCCTTCTCGGGCTTCAGCAGCACGTCGGTGGTCACCGTCGGTGTGCTCTTCGTTGTCGTCGCCGGCCTGACGTATACGGGTGTACTGCAATGGATTGTGAAGAATCTGCTCGGCACACCTAAGAGTTACTCGAAGGCCGTGACGCGGCTCATGCTGCCTGTGGCGGTGCTGAGTTCATTTCTCAGCAACACGACGGTGGTGGCTCTTTTCGTGAACATCGTGAAGATATGGTCGAAGAAACTGGGTGTGTCGCCCTCGAAACTGCTCATCCCGCTGAGTTACGCCTCTGGCATGGGCGGCGTCTGCACCCTTATCGGCACGCCTCCCAACCTGATTATCAGCGGCCTCTACGAGGAAAAGACAGGCGAGGCAATGAATATCCTGGCCACCACCATCCCTGGTCTCTTTTGCCTGGCCATAGGCATCCTGTCGGTCATTGCCATGCGCCGGCTGCTGCCCGACCGCAAGGCACCTGACAGCGCTTTCGAATCGACGGGCGAGTATACCATAGAAGTGCTGGTACCGTCGGACAACCCGTACATCGGCCAAACACTGGATGAGGCCGGATTGTACCACATCAAGGGTGGCAGCCTGATAGCATTGTATCACTTTGACAATGTTCCATCGCCCGTCACGGAGGACGAGCCTATTATGGGTGGAGACCATCTGGTGTATGCCGGACAGATAGACGAACTGATAGAGATAGCGAAAAACCACCAGTTGGTGGCTGCCGACCACCATGTCTTTACTATAAACGAGATAGATTCAAACCGCCAGTTGCGCACGGCTTACGTCAATTTCGGCAGTAGTCTGATAGGCAAGACCATCGGCGGCAGTACGTTTGAGAAGGACAACAACCTGACGCTGGCCGCTGTTGCCCGTCGTGGCGAGCGCATCAACCAGGCCCCGCGGCAGGTGGTGCTGCAGGCTGGCGACACGCTGCTGTTAGTATGTCCGAAGCATTTCAACGTCAACACCTCGTCGTTGAGCGCCCTCCATTTCTTTGACTCCGAAAACTTGCCGAACATCGGACTCGGAACACTTGTATCCTCCGTCATTATGATTGCCATGGTGGCTCTCTCTGCACTGGGCATCATCCCTCTGCTACAGAGCGCCTTCCTTGCCGCCGCAGCCATGCTCATCTTCCGCTGCTGCAACGTAGAACAGGCCATGAAGGCTATCAACTGGGAGATACTGATGGTCTTTGCCGGCAGCGCCGTCCTGGGGCTCGCCATCCAGAAGACAGGCATCGCCGAGTGGCTGGCCACCGGCATCCTCGATGTCTGCGGCACCAACCCGATTGTGGTGATGACCGCCGTCTGCTTCGTAGGCACCTTCGTTACCGAGTTTATCTCCAACACAGCGGCTGGTGCCATGTTTTTCCCCATCATGTACGAGGCTGCCGAGCGTCTGGGCTACGAACCTTATCCCTTCCTCATCGCCCTGATGGTGAGCGTGAGCAGCAGTTTTGCCACGCCCATAGGATCGCCCACCCACATGCTGGTCTACGGTCCTGGCGGTTACCGCTTCAGCGATTTCATGCGTATCGGCCTGCTGATGAACCTCATCATCCTCGCCGCTAATATCTTTATAGTGAACATCGTCTATCCCTTGGCACCATTACAATAACACGTCAAAGGATGAGCATAATATCACTGAGGCTGTGGACTTCATAGTTCACAGCCTCAGTTGCTGGATACTCCGGCCAGCGGTTGAAGAAAATGGTGGCCAGGCCAGCATGCTTGGCACCGAGGATGTCGGTCTGGAAGTTGTCGCCAATCATGATGGTGGTCTCTTTTTGTGCGCCCGTCTGCCGCAGGGCATAGTCGAAGAATCGCGGGTCGGGCTTGTTGACACCAGCATCCTCGCTGAGGATAACCGTGTTGAAATATTCCGTCAGACCGCAAGCCGCCAGTTTTTTGTACTGCACCTCATGGAAGCCGTTGCTACAGAGATGGAGTCGATAGCCCTTGTCACGCAGATAGTCCATCAGTTCGTGGGCACCTTCAACGACACCGGGCTTGTTAGAACAGTAGTCCAGGAATACATCGCTAACCAGTAGGCAGTATTCTTCATCACTTTTCTCTTTTAATGCTTTGCTTACGCAGAGCGGATGGCGGAATCGCTCTACGATGAGGTAGTCGCGTGTTATCTCGCCCTTGGAATAGCGGCTCCAGAGTTCGATGTTCGTTCGCCAATAGTCATCGAAGAATACTTGCGGGTCGGGGAAATAGCGTCCCAGGTCAAAGTGTTCGAAGGTTTCCCGGAGTGCTATCTCGGCATTGCCGTGCGTATCGTAGAGGGTGTCGTCGAAATCAATGAATATGTCGGAGTAGCGTTTCATCAAACTCTCATCTCTAAACTAAAGTCTCTCAACTCTCAACTCTTAACCCTCAACCTTTAACCCCTCCACCAGGTCGGCTATTTTCTTCAGTTCCAATGGGATGCGAATCTTCTGCGGACAGGTCTTCACCTCTATGCAATGGTTGCACATGATGCAATGGTCGGGCTGTCGGTCTTTTGGAATGGCGCGATCCAGACTGATGAGGTAGTTGCGGCGGTTTGTTCGGTAGTTCTCGTCGCCAATGCCTTTGGGCAGTTTCTTCTCCACCACCCATTTGTTGTAGTGTACGAAGATGCTGGGTATGTCGATGCCGTAGGGACAGGGCATGCAGTATTGGCAGTTGTTACACGGTATGGTACCCATCTCCATCATCTGCTGTGCTATCTCGGTGTCTAAGAATCGCTGCTCTTCCTCGGTCAGGGGCTCCAGCGGGCAATACGAGATGAGATTGTCCTTCAGGTGTTCCATGAAGGTCATGCCACTCAATACGGTGAGCACGTCCTCTGGGGTTCCGGCATAACGGAAGGCCCACGAGGCGATGGAGCGTTGCGGGTCGCGCTGCTTCAGTTCGTTGATGGCATATTGCGGCAAATTCTTAACCAGTCGTCCACCGAGCAGTGGCTCCATGATGACGGCGGGTATGCCTTGCTTTTGCAGTTCTGTATAGAGGTGCGATGCGTCCACGTTGGAGTCGTTAATCTCATTGGCGTAGTTCCAGTCCAGGTAGTTGAGTTCTATCTGTACGAAGTCCCAGTGATATTGATCATTCATGGCCAGCACTTCGTCGAATACCTCCTCTCGCCCGTGGAACGAGAATCCCAGGTTGCGTATACGTCCGGCTTCTCGCTCTGCCATGAGGAAGTCCAACATGCCGTTGTCCACATAGCGTTTGCGGAACTCCTCCATGCTGCCGCCGATGGCGTGCAGCAGGTAGTAGTCGATATAGTCAACCTGCAGTTCCTTGAACGAGTTCTGGTACATCTGCATGGAACCTTGGCGCGAGGCATCGCCGAAATTCGACAGTTTCGTGGCTACGAAATACTCCTCGCGCTTGTGTCGGCTCAAGGCGATGCCCGTACAACGTTCCGACAGGCCGCGACAGTAGACGGGCGACGTGTCGAAGTAGTTCACGCCATGCTCAATGGCATAGTCTGTCTGCTGGTTAATCATATCCTGATCGAACTCCTCGGAGTCGGGCAACTGGGGCAGGCGCATCATGCCGTAGCCCAGTAACGATACTTTGTCGTTGTTCTTGGGGTTGATTCTATAGGTCATCTGTCCTATAGGCGGTTCGCCTATGGCCTCACCACTCTTGTTTATCTTTTTTCCGGCGCAGGCAGCCAAGGCTACGGCCGAGCCAGCACCCATAACTTTTAGGAAATCTCTTCTATCCATAATTGTAATTTGTTTTTTCGAGGCGGGGAAACCGCCTCGCACGAACGCTAATTTGTTTTTCGAGGCGGGGAAACCGCCTCGCACGAACGCTAAATCATCTTGTGAACCTCGTGTCCTTCTACATGGATGGCCGATATGGGCCTTACGGGGCAGAGGTGCTCGCATGCGCCGCAGCCGATACACATGGCTTCGTTAACTGCAGGGATAGCAGGCGACAGTTCGTCGTCGGGATCGCTGGGCACCATCTCGATGGCTCCTGCCGGACAGTGGCGTGCGCAGTTGCCACATTCAGCCTCACCAAGGGCAGAAATACAGAAGTCGGCAGCCACGACTGCATGCCCAATTTGAATGCACGCCTTCTCTTCTTTGTCAATGAGTTTGATGGCACCAGCGGGACAAACTTCCGAACATCGTGTGCATTCCGGACGGCAATAGCCTTTTTCGAACGACATGACTGGTTGCATCAGGCTCATCAGGTCGGTGCCAGGTCGCAGTACGTTGTTAGGACACTTCGACACGCAGAGTTGGCAGCCTGTACAATGTTGCGTCATATTCTTCAGCGAGCGGGCACCAGGGGGAACCACGGGTGTAGACCTCTCAGGTGCTTTCTTCTCGATAATTTCGGCCAGTCCACCGTCTACGTGCTTGGTTTCCTGAGCAAGGGCTGCTGTGGTCAACAGGGCGCTGGAAACAAGGAAAGCACGCTTGCTGGAGTCGCTGGGGGGGGCGGGGGTTCCGGGTTTTCCGGGGTTTCCGGGTTTTCCGGGCCTCAAAGAATAACTAAGTGCCCCGAACTTACAACTTTCTATGCAGTCGCCGCATACTACGCAGCGAGAGTAGTCCACCTTGTGGTTTTTGAAGTCAATGCAGGCGGCCTTGCAGTTCTTGGTGCAGAGCGAACAGTTCTTGCATTTATCCTTTTCGAAGTGAATCTTCAGGATTGAGAAGCGCGAAATGAACGACAGCACCGTGCCCACCGGACAGATGGTGTTGCAATACGTTCGGCCGTTTCGCCAGGCCAGTATTGCCAGGACGACCAGCGTAATCAGGGCGATAGCGAATACCGGCAGCGACTTCATCCATACGTCGACGCCGTAGAACGCATAACTCTCGTAATGCTCTGCTACCGATGCCAGCACGTTGTTGCCCATCATCCACAGCGGCTGTAATAGCATGGTTGTGATTCGGCCAAAGGCTGAATAGGGGGCCAGCAACTCGATAATGACACCTACGCCCGCCAGACAGCCCGCGACGAAAATGACGAGCATGGCATACCTCAGCCATGATACCGCCTTGGAATAGGTGTACCTGTTTTTCTTCGCCTTCTTGCCCAGCCATCCGAAGATATCCTGCATCACGCCCAGCGGACAGATGACAGAGCAATAGATGCGTCCGAATACAAGCGTCAGTAGAGCAAGACCAATAATGACACCCACATTGAGAGCCAGCACGGCCTCAAGTGCCTGTACTTTAGCGAGCCAGCCCAGCCAGTGGTGCAGGGTGCCGGTAAAGTCGAGAAACAGCAAGGTGATGCCCACCAGGCATACACCTGCCAACGTTAGTCTAATTTTTCTTAGCATGTTGTGCTTTAATTATAAGTATACTTAATTCATACAATAGCCAGATAGGCAGCGAGACGATGCACAGCGTGAAGATGTCGGTTGTAGGGGTGATAATAGCCGCTACGATGAGAATGGCTACCACGGCATGTCGACGGTAACGGCTCATGAGGCTGCTGTTCAGGATACCCATACGCCCCAGAATGGCACAGACCACTGGCAGTTCGAAGATAATCCCCATGACCAGGCTCATGGAAATGAGCGTGTCGATATACGACTGGAGCGTCAGCATGTTGGCCACGTCGGCACTTACCTGATAGGTCCCCAAGAAGCGCACCGTCAGCGGGAAGATCAACAGATAGTTCAATGCCGTGCCCACCATAAACATCACGTAGCCCGAGGTGACAACCCACAGTCCTGCCCGCCGCTCGTTGGTATAGAGGCCGGGAGATACGAAACGGAACAACTCGTAGATGATATAAGGAGCGGCACACAGCATGCCGGCATACATAGCCACCCGTATATGGGTCATAAACTGCTCGGTCAGTCCCGTGTTCATCAAATTGACGCTGAAAGGCTCGACACCCAGCCAGCGGAAGGTGACAAACTCGCTCGTTCGTGGAGCCAGCACCACGCTGAACAACAGGTCTTTCATGCAGAACGCCACAACAGCAAATACCACGGCCACCAAGAGTGAGCGCAGAATGACCCATCGCAGGGCTTCGAGATGCTCCCAGAAGGTCATGCCAGTGCTGGCTGATGGGTGTTGGCTGTTGGGGGTTGGGGGTTGGGGGGTGGCTGTTTGGTGTTGGCTGTTCACTACTCATCCGTCTTTACTGCGTCGTCGACTTCCTTTTTTACGTCGTCAACTTCCTTCATTCCTTCCTTGAAACTCTTCACTCCCTTACCCATGCCACGCATCAGTTCCGGAATCTTGGCACCGCCAAAGAGCAGCAGCACCACCAGGGCAATGAGTAGAATTTCCTGACCGCCCAATCCGAAAAATAGCAAAGTTTTTAGTCCTAGCATCATAATTTTTGTGATAAATGATTTAAATCGTTGGCAAAGATACAAAAATAAATTCTTTTTTTTGTAACTTTGCACACAAAATTTTAAAATTTATTGTTATGGGATTCTGGAAATCGTTTTTCGGAGGGGAAGAGGAAACCACCGAGGAAGAGAAAAAGAACGCTGAAGCCAAAAACTTCGACTTGTTGAAATACGACGGCGTGAAAGCCATGCGCATCGGGCAGTTTGACTATGCAGAGAAGTGCTTCCATGAGGCATTGAAGATTCAGGATGACTTGGAGGTACACGACTATCTGTCGCAGACGCTGATTCGGCTGGGACGGCTTGACGAGGCCCTGGCCGAACTGAAGGTGATGGCTGCTGCCCAGCCCGACAATGTGGGCGTGCTACTGCAGGCCGCTCACGTGGCCTATATGGAGGAAGACTACGACGACATGCAGAGCCTGTGTGAGCAGGCACTGGCCTTGGACGGCGACAATGCCATGGCCAATTACCAGATGGCGCAGGCCGTGTTGGGCAAAGATGATATGATTAACGGCATTGCCCGCCTGACCAAGGCCATTGCCCTGAACGAGCAACTGGGTGATGCCCGTCTGCTGCGTGCCAGGATATTACTGAAGATGGGCGATACAAACGGAGCCCAGGAAGATGTGGACTGGCTACTGACGCATGCTGATGACAATGAGGATGTACTGCTGATGGCGGCTCGCGTGGCCCATGCCAAGGGAGAGGACGACGAGGCTCTTAATATATATAATAAGGTGACAGACCTGAACCCCTTCCAACTGGATGCCTACCGTGAGCGCGGAAAGATCAGGTTTGACCGTGGCGACAAGCAGGGAGCCGAGGAAGATATGCAGAAGTTGCTGGAACTGAATCCCAATGAGATGGCCGACGTGAGTGGCGACTATTCGGCCGAAGGCGTGGAGCAAGCCGTAAAGCAGGCCTATTCTAACATGAATCCTTTCGGTATTTGAGTTTAAAAAACGAACACAGGCCGAAAAAACTTGCAAATTGTTTGGCGGTTACAAGAAAAAGTATTAATTTTGCAGCCGAAAACAATAAAAAACGAACAAAATGACACTTACGGCTACTTATTTCTACGGTTATTACTTTTACTTTGCAGCAAAGTTGTAAAGCGGTAGGCCGTAGGGATTTTTAAATTGCTAAAATATAAGAATAAATAAAGCCCCGCTTCACAGCAAAGTGATGTCGGGGCTTTTTTAATAAATAATGATTATGATACAACCGGCAGAAAGATTAAGTTTAGTGAGCGAATATTATTTCAGTAGGAAACTAAAAGAGGTGGCACAGATGAATGCCGAGGGCAAGGATATTATCAGCCTGGCCATTGGCAGCCCCGACATGCCGCCCTCGGAGCAAACCATCAAGAAGTTGTGCGAGGTGGCCCGACAGCCTAATGCGCACGGCTACCAGCCCACACAGGGCACGCCCGAACTGCGCGAGGCAATGGCCGGATTCTATAAGCGTTGGTACAACGTAGACCTTGACGCGAAGAGCGAGGTGCTGCCCCTCATCGGCTCGAAGGAGGGCATCCTCCATGTGACGCTGGCTTTCGTCAATCCCGGCGACGCGGTGCTCGTACCCAACCCCGGCTATCCCACCTATACGTCGCTATCCAAGATTCTCGGTGCAAATATCGTGAACTACAACCTGCGCGAGGATAACGGCTGGCAGCCCGACTTCGACGAACTGGAGGAAATAGTCAACACCCGGAACCAATCACCCAACACCCGAATCAAACTCATGTGGACCAACTACCCGAACATGCCGACAGGCGGCCGTGCCCAGCGTGATACCTATGAACGCCTGGTGCGGTTTGCCCGTGAGCACGACATCGTCGTGGTCAACGATAATCCCTACAGTTTTATTCTGAGCGAGGAGCATCTGAGCATCCTGCAAGTGCCGGGTGCCAAGGATTGCTGCATAGAGTTCAACTCGATGTCGAAGAGCCACAATATGCCGGGCTGGCGTGTGGGTCTCTGTGCCTCGAACGCGCAGTTTATCCAATGGATTCTGAAAGTGCAGTCGAACATTGAGAGCGGTACATTCCGCGGCATCCAACTGGCCGCTGCTGAGGCTTACAAGAACGATGATGCCTGGCACCGCGAGTTCAACATCGAGACCTACGCCCGTCGCCGCCAGTGGGCCGAGAAGATTATGGATGTGCTGGGCTGTACCTACGACAAGCAGCAGGTGGGCATGTTCCTTTGGGGTAAGATTCCCGACAGCATCCAGAACGTGGAAGACCTGACCGAGCGCGTGCTCCACGAGGCCCGCGTCTTCATCACCCCCGGCTTTATCTTCGGTTCTAACGGCGAGCGTTATATCCGTATTTCGCTCTGTGCCAAAGAGGAAAAGATACAGCAGGCGTTAGAAAGAATTAAAAAATCGATATAACGAAATGTCGAAATAACGAAATATCAAAATGCCGAAATGTCGGAATGTCGAAATAACGAAATAATGATAAAAAACATAATAACTATGGAACTGGAATTAGAGAAACTGAACCTTCCGAGTGACAACGAACGCCCCTTCGTGATTGCTGGCCCTTGCAGCGCCGAGACCGAGGAGCAAGTGATGGAAACCGCTACGCAGTTGGCCATGAAAGGCTGCCACAACTTCCGGGCCGGCGTGTGGAAGCCGCGCACCAAGCCCGGCGGCTTCGAGGGCAACGGCGAGAAGGCCCTGCCCTGGATGAAGCGCGTCAAGCAGGAAACAGGCATGAACGTGGCCACCGAGGTGGCTACACCCGAGCATGTCGAACTGGCTCTGAAATACGACATCGACATTCTCTGGATAGGTGCCCGCACCACGGCCAACCCCTTCGCCATGCAGGCTTTGGCCGATGCACTGAAGGGTGTCGACGTTCCCGTGTTTGTGAAAAACCCCGTGAACCCCGACCTCGAACTGTGGATAGGGGCTATGGAACGACTCAACCAGGCTGGTGTGAAGCGTCTGGCTGCCGTACACCGTGGCTTCTCATCATACGAACAGAAGATTTACCGTAACAATCCTATGTGGCAGATTCCCATCGAGTTACATCGCCGCATACCCGAACTGCCCATCATCAGCGACCCCAGCCATATCGGTGGCCGCCGCGAACTGATAGCCCCGCTCTGTCAGCAGGCTATGGACTTGGGCTTCGACGGATTGCTCGTAGAGAGCCACTGCGACCCCGACAAGGCGTGGAGCGACGCCAAGCAGCAGGTGACGCCCGACGTGCTCGACTATATCCTCTCGCTGCTGGTCATCCGCGACGAGCATACCACCACCGAGGGCCTGACCCAGATGCGTAAGCAGATAGATGAACTGGACAATCAGATCATGGACGTCCTGGCCAAGCGCATGCGTGTGTGCCGCGAGATTGGCCACTACAAGAAGGAGCACAACATGACCGTGCTGCAGGCCTCGCGCTATAACGAGATACTGAACAAGCGCGGCGTGCAGGGCTCACTCTGCGGTAGGGCTCCCGAGTTCGTTGCCAAGGTCTTTGAGAACATTCACGAAGAGTCAGTACGTCAACAAATGGAGATTATCAACAAATGAAGATATTAGTGATGGGAGCAGGCAAGATGGGCAGTTTCTTCATCGACCTGCTGAGTTTCGACCACGAGGTGGCCGTCTTCGAGCGCGATGCCAAGCGTATGCGGTTCACCTACAACTGCCAGCGGTTCACCACTTACGAGGAGATTGAGGGCTTCCGGCCCGAACTGCTCATCAACGCCGTGA
>JAEEGL011976856.1_pt1 | contig 12335 bp, 15 predicted proteins | sample 9134231 | NCBI WGS metagenome assembly JAEEGL01 (sample SAMN16246548, study PRJNA631951) | gut metagenome | biome: gut microbiome; feature: rumen; material: fiber-attached | host: Bos | place: Iran: Karaj | collected 2018-10 | reverse complement strand
CTGTCATCCTGTTTCACCACCGTTTTTTCTTTGATTATAGCACATTTCACGGCAGCTGTAAATTGACAGAATCACAGTTTTTCTGCGATGAACTTTTGCTTTCAACTTTGTGGATTTTTCAGAAGGACTGAATAGTTACCATATATGTTGCTTTTATCTGCATAAGATATCCCTTTAAATCATCATCGTTTAGTTTTCCTATCGCCTGATTAATGATTTCAATAGACTTTAATGTGTCTCTATTTAAATAAGACTCAAATGCGGCTCTCAAAGCTATTTCAGTGAAATCAATTTGAGGTAACGAGGAATAAAAGACATTTGACACAGCTTCTTTGCATTGCTGAATCCAATCCGGAACCTGATTCAATGACAAGTCTGCAAGAGAAAAAATATCATCAATTGTTGGCTGTTCCTTATCCTCTTTTATCATATTCCATAATTTTTTTGAGAGGTTATATTGTTCAGCTGTAGCGCTGCTGAAGTATTGATATCCTTTTTGAACAATAAGAACATCAGCAAGATTTGTCCCCATGAACACCACGCAGCAGGAGTCTGTACTCGATCGAACTCCACGTCCCATTCCTTGCTCTATGCGCTGTATTTGCTCTCGAACCAATAGGTTGCTATCCATACAAATGCTATGGAAATATTTGTCATATTCTTTATTGAGGGGCGGTAGACTGTCAATAATCAACATACGACAGGCGTCATCTGGTAAATCAATGCCATCATAGCGGTTGACAAACACAACCAGACCGAGATGACTGCGTTTTAAATTATCAACAGTTATAAGGATATTATCTTTGTCAACGATTATATCGGCGAATCTCTGCCACAAGACGGATCTCTCATACGAGGGAACAATAACAACAACATTATGCTTACGAGCAATTTCTGCAGCTTTTGCACGAATCTCGTCATCTTGAATCTGATTATTAAGATGTTTCGGAAAAATAATCAATCTCGCGCCGATATCGTTTGCACAATTAGGGGTAATAATATTTTCTACTTCTGATACTTTCAATCCTAACGCGGAAATGAAGACACTGTCATCTGCTAAAGTAGCACTCATAAAGATACGTCTTTGAGCACGCTGAAAACTACGTATTAAATCCATATCACTTCCAAGCGGAGAAATCTCTATTGACCTTGATGTAATTACGCAGTTACATGCTGCAAAACAGTTGCGTAGCAATGGTAATGAAAAGAGAATATTACTGTCTTCATCGCAAAACGAATTCAGAGCACTGTATATTTCATTTTCTTTTTGTTGCCAAATCCAAAATGGTACAAGCATTCTTGTTTTAGGGGACTGTTCCTCTACAATTTCGGAATAAGGATGTGGATCATAGCTGGAAAGAGCGTTTGCGAGAATGGACATAACGCTTCTGTAGGCTCGACTGTTATAATTGATCGTAATTGTAAATTGCTTGGAGATAATATCCATGCAGGCATGTACATCATCAATGATAATTGAACCAATAGGAATGTTATTATTGTCCCGCATTCCGAATACACTTTTCCCGTTTACCAATGCATGAATAGATGTTACGAGAATAGCATTACATTCTATAAAGTTATATTCGTCTTTTTCACTTGTAGCTTTAATTCCGAGACAATTCGCCTCATGAATCACTTGTTGAATTAAGTAATTATCCGGTACAACATATACTGCAGGTCCGACACCTTCATTTAATGAGCTTTGAAGAATCATTAACCCAACGACTGTCTTTCCGCTTCCTGTATTCATTTTTATCACTGTGTTTTTTCTGTTCCGGTTATGGTACCATTTATCCCATACTTCACTTTGCACATCTCGTGCATAAGCATAATCATTGTTTTTGCTGGGAAGAGACATAAAAATTTCGCGTGGGTCTGTCGGTTTTGGACCGGATAGAGCATTCAGTTTTGATAGTAAATCCATAGTACACCTCCAAAGATATATATATTTATCGCCCTGAAAAGATGATGTGAATTCGATCTTGTATTTTCTTGCTGGTGAAGACAAAGCCTACGGTCAAATAATATACGAGTTGAATATCACGAAGGAATGACTGTTTGCAGCACCTGATTGGCGATCGCGAGCATTTCGTCATCCGGCATCGCATTTTCTGCTCTGTTTTTGAATCTGACGGCGACCGCCGGCTCATTGATGAACTTGCGGAGTCTGCCGTATTTGTCATAACAGAGTGTCGCACCAGCGTCATTCTGAAACTGATACCAGTTGTCGGTCAGATACCGACCGGCGCCGTCGATCTCGGCATCTGCGGCATATTCATGCTCGTAGCATTCCTCGACCAGCCGGAATTCCGCAGTGTCGATGCCGAATCAGCAGCTTTCTGCTTCTCCCTCCGATTCTCGCCATATTTATCCCGTCCGCGCATTGCATCAGTATCTGTTCCATTAACCAATCCGGAAACTAATCCACTATCTACACTTGAAGAGAACCGGCAATCCTTTGGATATACCACGAAGAGGTGTTGCTTGTACTCGCACTGATTACGACCATGCTTGCTGCCATTGCAGAGGGGGCTTTGAGAGAAGACTATCAACAGACATATCATTCCATCATTCGTCGGAGAGTTTCAGCACGATACGGTGCTGCTCAGGCTGCATTGTTACTAACAGCCACATTTCTTCCTGATCAAGATGATCCCAGGTTTGACTGAGAAAGTTATACGAATTCAGACTATATACCAGCCTCAAAGTTTCTGACTTCCCTTTTGGAATCTGTATTGTCAATTCCTGACCTTCTGAAAAATAATCTAAATCATCACGAAACAGTGGATTTACAAGCGCAGTCATAAGTTGATTCACTTGTGAAAACCAATTACTGCCAATGAGATGCAGTCCAATGGGATGAATGTCGCATACATCATCTCCGGTGTTAGAAAATGTCACATTCAGTTCTAGATATCTATTACTGATAACCGGAAGAACATCCGGTGAAATTTCATTATCAGCTAAATAATCACCTGATTCAAAAAGCCGCGCGCGGTTGACTGTAATGGAACAACCGGGCTGCGAAACCATGTGAAATGACAGATAGCCGGCCTTACCATATTCCGTTACTGTTTCGTTCATTTGATGATCTGTTCTTGGAAATTCCCAATGCGCAGTCAGACCGTGATTGATTTCTGTATATCGAATGCCCCATAATATGAGCACTGCGATTGTCAGTATGATTCCTATTTTGCGTTTCATGTTGACAACACCTTTTCTTCCGTAATGCTGACGTCCGTTATACGGCCTACCTCCAGTGTAAATATGATATCGCAGACAGATGTCAGAACAATTTTATCATGACAAGTGATTATCACCAAAGCGCCTCTTTTTTTCTCTTCTGTTATCAGCTGCTGCACCAATGAAACGCCATTGTTGTCAAGGGAATTAGTCGGTTCATCAAGGATAAGCAGAGATGGAGCTTGCATGATGGCACATGCAATACCAAGTCTCTGTTTCATTCCGAGCGAATACTTCCGATATTTTCTCTTATCTGCAGGATCTAAACCGACTCTCCGCAGTGCAGTTTTTAGTTGTTCTTCCGATGTATCTCCATTGAGCGATGCAAGAAGCTTCAGATTATCAAGTCCGGTATATCCGCCCAAAAAGGATGGATTCTCGATAAATAATCCCATTGATTTCGGAAAATCAAGATCTGATCCAAGTACATTTCCATCTATTAGAACAGAGCCGGAGGAAGGACGGATTAATCCGGAAACCAGCCGCATCAGCATAGTCTTTCCGCACCCGTTGATGCCATGTAATCCATAGACCGTTCCGCTCTCCAGCATCATACTCACATCATCTATCACCTTGTTTCCACGGATAATTTTTGATGCGTTTTTCAATTCAATCACCATTGTGCATTTACTCCTTATACGGTAATATATCATAATTTTTAATGAATAAGCAGCCAACAAATAAAGCTGCAATCACTAAGAAAGCACAAATGCTGAATCCATATAATGTGCAGTATCCTTCATTAAAAAAGAACTCATTGTATCCCAGCATTGCCAATCTAGGAAATGAAATAGGTACGTCAGTGAGCACACCAATGAGAACAGAGCTGATACTCAGCAGAAAGGAGAACATGGGACGAATGAAAAGACTCAACGTCATATTTATCATATTGATTGTCAGCACGAATATAAACGGCGCAAACAGCTGAGACAAGCAATATGAAGGCGTGTATTCTGATAATCCTTTCATCGTATATACCTCACTGCTGTCAACAAATGAGTTGATAAACTCTGTATTGTTTGGAATGCTGAAGAAGTACCCTTTTATGTAACCAAAGAGAAATACTGTTCCGTAAAACAGTAAAAAAAAGATGATAGTTTGCGATAAACACCATGCACATTTCGTAAGCCACCAAAGCATGCGGCTGCGGATTCTTATTATGACCTGAATTCCGTACGTCGTCATGTCTTTTCGCATATAATCAAACCCGATAAACACAGAGAATACGATAATCGCAAACCAGAGATACGGGAAGGCAATATGAGATTCTTTTCCTGAAACACTGACAAGTGGATCTGCACCTTGAAAAATCCCGACAAGCAGGTCATATATACTGACATGATCTATTCTGAGATATTTTTGCCACTGCCCTATTTTGGAATCAGCATTGAAGCATTCAAGCAAGGCAAGAAACGGAATCAAAAGAAAGCGCGGATTTGAAAGGATGCCGGTGAAAAAATCATGCCTTATTACGGATGATTTACAGGCTTTCATATTGCCACCCACATATACAATATCCAATTGTTGAAATACTTGTTATCCCAATAATCCACATCAGAACATGTGATGTCACGGTAGTCATCAGTGATCCTGCAAACAGCATTTCTGTCCATATCACAGATATCTGGACGCCGTTTATAAAGAATGGAAAATAGCGCATAATGATGCTTCCGATCAGCTGCTCTCCGGTGAACAGAAGAAAAGGGAAAAGGCATGTCAGGTAATAATTTCGTGTCAGCATACCGAAAAAAACACCGGTGACCGATATGGCACCGCCCCACAGAAATGCTGTTAAACTCCATATTACTGTGAACACTGAAGGATGCTGAAAAAACAGCGCCGAGCAAAAATGAAACTGATCCATTGCAGACATCTGATCTCCGGGCAATGGCATATATGCAGGACTGAAAAGAGAAACAAAAAAGAAATGAACACAGAGCGAAGCAGCGAATATTATGCCTCCGCTTATATATGATACAAAAAACTTTGCTGCAAAATAGCGTTTCTTTCCAATTCTGCTTATGATTTGATTTATATACCCTGTTGCCCTGTCATAACTGCACGTCCAGCTATATGCAAGCGCTAAAAAAAGCGGCAGAAGTACAAAGATAAATCTATCTCCTGCCAATCCGCTTCCGAGCCCCTGCCACTTATAAAAAACGGAAGTATCCCGATTCACTCCCTTACGATACAGAATATACCAATATAACGCGCTGCGCAGCATAAAAGCACATACTCCAAGGAAGGCAAACAGAAACGTTTTATTGCGGAGCATGCGCCGCCATTCAAACATCATTGCTCTTTTCATAGCTATCCTCACTCAAATGAAGCGGTACTTTGACACCGATAGTATCTCCTGTCTGGAAACACAGGTTATTGATCCCATCAGAAATCAGAAATGGCATTACGATAAAGCCGCAAACCAGAGTCACTGATTCACCTTTTCCAACTCGAAAGCCATAAATCTCACCGTCTTTTTCATATTCATCACACCATATTAAAGGACCGTTGGCATAACCTAATAAACTAGCCAAAAACAGATCAGGGTCATAATCGTTATCGCGCCTGTATGCCCTACATTCCGGTGCATTTGCATCAATGTTTTTTACTGTAATTTCAAGTGTAAGAAAGGCGTAATCTGCAATAAAGTTGTCATTCGCATCATAATGCCCCAGATTACCTTCCGAATCCATGCGCCTTTCTTCGACTTCATCGCTCGCAAGATCTGACATTTTCACACCCGCTTCGGTGATTGAATGGTATAATCTCGGGTGATTCACAGCCATTTCTATCCTTCCAGTTCCGCCATAAATTTGAAAATTCTTTGTCGGAAACATCTCTCCCATCTCTTCCGTGTTCATTTTTGTATCCAAATCTTCTTCACGAATATAAGTGCTGTCGGTTGAAGAACCGCATGCAGTAAGGAGAAACAATAATATACACATACCTATGCAGTGTCCTTTTCGAAAAGGTCTTATGTGATGATAATACATAATGATTGCTCCTTTGTTTATGTCACAAATAAAGCTGCAGAGCGAACTCAGCATTACAACATGTTTTGTCCGCTCTGCCCGTTATTTGCTTTAGTAATAATCTTACGAGTTGGTCATGGCAGATCAGGTCTCCAAGAACCTGATACATAGGTCTGATTATACTGACTGTTGGAGCAGAACTTTAATCCTGCATAGTTGTAGCTGTTGCCTTGTGATCTAACCTTGTTGTGAATAAAGTTACCGCCCTCAATATTATATACGATCACATAGTTAACGCTGCTGTTGCTTGAATTCAAGGTACAGTTGCTTCCTCCTGTGCTCCACTGCGATCCGGTTACGCCCCAGAGCTGAAGGCTAACAGATGAGGATACAAGAACCTGAGAATAATCTGTAGTGCTTTTTGCTCTGACCCCATTCTGACTTTCCGGAAGCGCAGCAAAACTGCCGTTGATAGCAGGTGGCGCATAAAAGCCGGAAAATTGCGCGAGAGTTGATGCTGCGTTTGCGCTTAATGAGCAGAAACTGATAGTTGAAAGCGCAGTGAAGACAACAGGAATAAGATAAGATCTATGTTTTTTCATGTTTTAATCCTTTCTTCTCATGTAGAGATTCAACATTCTTCCATCAAGTTGTATTCTTTACAGGACATTTCGCTTGGAATCACGCGCCATCTGTATAATAAGCGGAAGTCATTATAATACAGATAACACGGGATTATCATAGTTCAGGTCGGCGTTGACCTTGCCCTCTGAACTGACATTAGAAATCGCCTTTTGTCAGCGTATCTAATACTGTCTTTCCATCAAACGCATATACTGTGAGTACACTAGGTTGATATGTGCCATTTCGAATCGCTTCTTCACGTTTTTCCTGTTGAAGGATTGCTTCTTCCGGAGAAGCGGGGGCTTCGCTGAGGAAATCGCACAAATAGACATACTCCTCAATTCCATGATTCCCTACTGCTGCCATAATCAATTTGAATTATGGACATTGCAGATGAATCGAAAACAATCATAGGCATCATCCTTTCCTCAACATCTTTAAGTTTCAACTTGCCGGCACCCAAACCACATTGGAGTAGTTTGTGATGCTCTGTGAGCTTGGTAAGAACCAGCCGGTTTCCTTCGCATTTTGCATTTTTTGCCCCGGCGGAGAAAAAGATGAAGAAACAGTCTGTCAAAATGGAATTCATAATGTGCCTATCCGCACTTTTATTCTACAGACCATGCAACCTGACGGGAATCATATACATTCCCTGCATCACTTGAGAGCTTGACCGAATAACTGTATATTCCGTAGGTTACACCCAGATAGGACATATATGATTTCTCAGCATCCTCCACTGAAAGGAACTGTGAACCGTATTCCGAAGGAACATCTGCTAAATACGAATCAAATTTCGCGTCAAGTTCAGATGTTTTACCAGTATCCTTCAAATCACAGTAATCTATCTGAATGGTTCGTACTTTTCCGTCAATGCTCATGGTAATGCTCAATGCATCCACTGCACCTTCCGCAGGCTTGCGGCACATACTGACAATGTAGCCGGTTCCGTCGGCTGTTTTCTGACTGTTTCTCCAATCATCGCTGAAGTGGACAAAATCTGCAGTAAGCGGTGCAAGCAGCTCATGCGCTTTTTTTCTGAGCTGAAAGTCATAATAAGATTCCGTTCCGATGATTTTCCCGTTTCGGATATTTGTTTCATTCGAGAAGAGCCGGAGCCTGCCCTGCTCATCAAAAACCAGCATCGAACCGCTGCTGTTGGTATACCGTGTCCATTTCACAGACGGAATGAGACCGTCGGACATCATTGTGCCATGAAAGAGCGGACGTTCATAGGGTTCCTCTGATTGAACAAAATTCGTAATGTCAATACCCAAAGCAGAAAGATCCGGGAGCGCGTCCTGAGCCTTTAGTGCCGGCTCTGTGTCAACAGAAAAAGCGGGATGCTGAATGACAATGCGATAGTCTAATATTTTCACAGCCGCAAAGCCTAGTACCAGAGCTGCACACAGTATTGCCGTTATTAAAACAGCTGTTTTTTTCATGATATATCCTCCGTTCAGTTAGTTCATTCGCATATCAATACATACAGAGCTATTGCCGATCACTCGTAAATTATTCGGATTGGCAGGACAATTTGAGAACGCTTTCTCAATCGCGCTGTAACCAAAGTCAGCTGCATATACAGCATCTGCAATAGTCATTGGTTCCCCTGTCGGACGTGTTTGAATAGCGTAAGAAAGAACGTTAAGATAATCCTCTCCGCCTGCTACATTATTATAAAACCCTATTACACAGGTTGCTCCGTATTTATATGCCGCTTCTGCTAGACTAAGACGATCAGTACCGGCTTCACGTCTTGCGCTTTGACAGGAAACAAACATTACAAATGAATACCCAGACCAAATGTAATTAGAGATTGAACCTAATGATTGCGTCGTGGAGGAATCAGAGGCTAGCTTTTCTGAGTACAAGACCTGATACTCATTATTATTTCCATATACTAATATATAACCCGGACCACCATGATCATGAAAAACCATTGAGCGTCCACTCGTGGAATTACTGTAGATTTGACCTATTGAAACCGGAAACGGATGGCTTGGGACAGTGTATCCTAACGTCTCGAAATTACTGCTAATCGCACTAACTGTGCTTGTATCTATTCCACTGCAGGTTGGAAAATAGTGCATATCTTCACTTCCGTAGGGCTCAAAAATCCAATCATATATACCAGTAGATATATATGGTTTTATAATGACCCCGGCACCAGTGGCAGTTGTGGCAGGACGAAAGAATAATCCGGAAGTTGTCGCAGCAAGAGAAAGACGATGAGAACCATTATCATTTCTGGTAACTATGATTTTATAGTTGCTTGACGCGGTCTGGAGAGTTATTGCCGTTCCCGAAGTGTTTGCCTGCGATGAATTTGCTCCGAGATGATACATTGTGTTGCATTGAGGTGTTAGACTATATCCATTTGGATACATATAACTCAGTTGAAAAAGTTGACGAGTCGTATTTGTTCTGGGGCTCATGCTCATGCCAACGCCAACAGATGCAGAAGTATTTAACACAGTTAAATATTCACCGGTATAAGCGTTTTTTATTCTGTATATCAATCCGTGACGCACACCTTCTCCTACTCCTGAATCAGCAATTGCGATTGTAGTTGGGAGATGGAACATGAGCAGAATAATAATGAAAGCTAGATATAAACAAGTGTGCTTTTTCATAGTTCCTCCTTTTTCGTCCTGAATGATTCAGTGAAGAATCAGTAAACTAAATCGTCTTTTATGACATATCCGATGGCGCAGAAGGGTCATATTGGCTTCGGAGCGCGGCGGCTCCGTTTCAGGGCGGTCATAGGCATCATCCTTTCTTCATCCTCGGCATTGTCCGGCATCATGCGACCCAAACGGTGTTGGTCGTGACCGTGATGCTTTGAGATTTTGGCAGCCACCAGCCCGTTTCCTTGGCATACAACGTCATTTGTACACGGTAGTAATACCCGCCGGGTACAGCAATCAGAAAATCTTCCAGTGAGTGACTCGATGTGTTGAAAGTAAGCTGATTGCTCGGCTCAAAGTAGTTCGACCAGCTGCCTGTGCTGCTTGTGCTCTGCTGGACTTTGATGTTTTTGAAGCCGATTTCTGCCATCGTCTGGTATGCGGCTACATCGGCATTGATCAGCACTCTTTTGTTTCCGGCTGTGCAGCTAAAGCTATATGATGTGATCAACCCTGTTGCATTCGGGTCATCAGTGCCCGGTTCAACAGCTGCACTCACATGAATCGGCAGGCTGAACAAAAGGATACAGGTCACAGTCAGCACGATCAGCTTTTTCAGATACCTCATTTTTTCACCTCCTTCTCTGTATTCTCGAATAGTTCCTTTCCTTCCCCTCTATTTATTCAATGTCTGAAACAAGGCTCATTTCCGAAATTCTCCAGAAACTTTGTCACACATCACAAAACCGCACAAATTGCATCTGCGCAATTTGTGCGGTTTATCTATTATCCAAACATGCTCCGTAGTATGTGCTCTGATTCTGTATAATCGAGATTGTCTGTATACAGCGTATATACTGTTGAGCCAATCATAAAAAAGGCGGTATACTGCTGATCCTCCTTTGAAATAACCACGGTGTTTCCGTCCAATTCCAATTCAGATACATTTTGATAGTCTGACGGAATGCCGAATGTCCGATCCGAGAGGTCAGTATCGTCACTGAAGTTTTGATACACAAGTGAAATGTGAGAACTGCCTTTGGCGTAAAAAAATTGAAGAAAAGTGGATTTCTTCCGTTCCTGAAGGTTTGTTCCTGTCAATGTAACCCCATCGGGAAGATACGCCGGAGTATGCGGAGTGAATCCGTGCTGTTCACATACTGTGCGTATGCCGTAGGGGTCTGACGCATCAGACTGTGAGACAATTCCGCTGCTGCCCTCATGAATTGAAGAATACTGGAATTCAAAATGGTCCGTGAAGAAGGAATAGGTCAGCTGAAAAAGATTTGATCCGGTTGCGTGAATTGCCCATGCATTTCCTCCGATAAGCAGCACAAGACAAGCGCATGCAGCAGAAACGGCTCCAAGCCATTTTCTGCGTATCATCGGCTTCTTCTCCGCATTCTTGCGCAGGACTGCTTCGATTCCGCTTTGAATTGCATTCTCCCGCATGGCTTGCGGCACAGCTGCTCTTGCAAGGGATTCGGACAGCTGCTCGATATAGTCAAAGTCTCTTTCCTCAAGCGGCTTATCTGTTTCCCGCTTCAAAGCCTCCCGCATTTCTTCAATCATTTCACGGTCTGCATTCCGGTTATTCAGAATCAGCTCTGATAATTCTTTGTTCTTCATCATGCATACCATTCCTTTCATAATGATTTGCTCCTATTAATTCAATGTCTGAAACCGATGCTTATTCCGAAATTGATTCAAAAAATCATCACTTTAACCAGAAAGCAGACGCTTAATGCGTTCGATTTCGTCATAAAGTCTGGCGAGTGTCATTCCGAACTGTTTGGCAACCTCTTCCCGGTGTCCGCGCTCTGCGGAGTAGTATGCTGTCAGGAGGGCGACATCCTTTTCGGTAAGTCGTTCCATGAGCCAATCAGCCAAAGGATCATTCAAAAGGCATGCTAACCCACCATCATCTTCAATTTCTATCTCGTCCAATGACTCATGTTTGTGCCTAGCTTCGCGCCGCAGATAATTATTCATCACGTTATCCGCTGTCTTATATAACCATAAGCGGATATTTCCAGTCAAATCAAGTGTTTGATGCTTTTGCGACAGCAGGAGAAAAACCTCCTGTGTACAGTCGGCGGCACCTTGTGGATCTGAATCGAGTTTGCCCAGGCAGTAATAGTATATTGTGGGATAATACTTTCTAATAAGCTGTTCAAGCATTGACTCCTGATCCATCGCTGCACCTCCCCTAGTAGAAAATCGACACCATTGTACCACAGCATACAAAAAATGTCAAGCACTGAATCGACGAAAATACTGCATTTTGATGAATTGTCGCGGTATAATAATCATAGGCAGGGGCGGTATGAGACTTCGTCAATTTTGCCCCTTGACGGCGGGCAAAATGGGGGCGTTTTTCAGTCGAACAGGGGGATTCTGCTTTCATTATAGCAGATTTTTGAGAAATGTAAAGCCCTTTTCTCAATATAATAAAGGTCAGGCGGCTTATTTCAAGCGGATACGCCGTCAGAAGAATTGTAACAGGAGGTCAGTTATGGCAAGAAGAGGCTGTAATATTTATCTGCGAAAGGACGGTCGTTACGAAGGTCGTGTGGTGATCGGATATACGGAAAGCGGACGACTGCGCTACAAATCCGTCTACGCGAAAACGCTTGCAGAGGTCAAACGCAAAATGGAGGAGCTCTATTCGCTCCGCGACCGTATTCCGCCGACAGCGATGCGATTGACTGTCCGGGAGGGTTGCGAGCAATGGCTTGCGGCTTGCAGGCTGCGCGTCAAGGTTTCAAGCTGTGCAAACTATGAAACAATCATCCGGAATCATATTCTGCCCAAGCTCGGAAGTGTTTCCTTTTCAGAGCTGACAACTGCAAAGCTGAACGAGTTT
>JAEEGL010170332.1_pt1 | contig 12335 bp, 19 predicted proteins | sample 9134231 | NCBI WGS metagenome assembly JAEEGL01 (sample SAMN16246548, study PRJNA631951) | gut metagenome | biome: gut microbiome; feature: rumen; material: fiber-attached | host: Bos | place: Iran: Karaj | collected 2018-10 | reverse complement strand
CTGTTCGGTGTTGGGTTTAATCTGGGCCTGATCGGGCTTGGGCTTTTGGGAACCATAGCACCTGCAACAAGTTCAATGCTCCATAATGGCTCAACAATAGCGTTAGGACTTCATAGTATGACAAATCTGAAGAGAGATGCAGAAAGAGAGGGGAAAAAATGAATTGTCATAAGTTTTTTGCATGGGCAACAGTAATATGTTTTTTGTTAACGATGTATACAGGGTATAAGAAACAATAACAAAAATGAAGCCGGATGTGTTACACAAAACACTTTCCGGCTTTCTTTTATTGCGTATTTGATTGTTTCCTTATGCATTTATGACCTCCAAATAAAAGATGTAAATGTTTTAATTTTCGTTTTATGATATATGGGAATCCTAAATTTAACTTATAAAGAAATATCTGTAATCCGGAAACGAGTACACCTTGGGAAGGGGTGAGAATGAATAAAAGACTTTATTGTTCGGTTATAGTTTTAGTATTGGTTTTGTGCTCATGCGGACAAGATTCGATGAAAGATAATGAACAAGTTGAAGGTAATCTGCAGACCAGTATTGAAACTGTAGATGATAGTGAGATTTCTTTAAGTGAAGAAACAGTTCAGACCGATAAGGTTGAGATTGATGAAGAAACCACTACAGACAATAGTTTTTCTGCTGAAGAGACTACTGATGAGGAAATAGATGAGAAAACAGAGGAGTCAGTAAAAGAAGATGTTGTTTTAAGATTTGTAGATGTGTTTGGTGAAGAGTATGAAACTAAGATAAAAGAAGATGTTCCCAGGCATGAATACAATAACTCCTGCTTTAGCAAGGATGGAAATATTCTCACGTACGAAGATGAACAATATACTTCCAGACTTGGTGTAGACGTATCAAGGCATCAGGGGAAAATAAACTGGCAAAAAGTCAAAGATCAAGGAGCAGAGTTTGCCTTCATACGGATAGGTTACAGAGGTTATGGACAGTCAGGAAGTATTAATCTTGACCAGAGATTTTATGAGAATATAAAGGCTGCTCAATCAGCAGGGATTGATGTAGGGGTGTATTTTTTTTCACAGGCAATAAATGAAGAAGAGGCATTAGAAGAGGCAAGGTTTGTTATTGATAGCTTGAAAGGCTATGAGCTGCAGCTTCCGGTGGTATATGATCCTGAAAGCATTTTAGATGATGTGGCAAGGACAGATGATGTACCCGGGGAGCAGTTTACTAAGAATACAATAGTTTTTTGCGAGACTATCAGTGAAAATGGCTATGAGCCAATGATTTACAGCAACATGCTTTGGGAGGCTTTTAACTTTGACCTTAGCCAATTGACAGAGATTCCTATTTGGTATGCAGACTATGAAGAACTCCCGCAGACACCATACCATTTTGTGTTCTGGCAGTATACAAATGAGGGACGCATTAGTGGTATTGATGGGCCGATGGACTTAGATATACAATTAGTGAGAAAATAATAAAAATTGCTTATGTTTCCGGGAAGGAGAAGCTGGATATTTGGACTTGGTATTGAGGAGGAATGAAAACAACTGAATGATATTCTGGATAATAGCGACTATATGCGCTTTCTACATAAAAGGATTATGCGGATTTGCCAACACATTGGTGTTTACTTCGATTCTGAGTTTTGGTACAGCAAATATAAACATATCGCCAGTTGAGCTGGTTCTTGGATATCCAACCAATCTGATAATAAGCTTTAAGGAGAGAAAAACCATAGACTGGAAGATATGTCTTCCGTTATCTATGATGGTGATCATTGGCAGTCTGGCTGGTGTCGTTTTTCTCAAAAACGCAGATGTTACAGTTGTTAAAGTGATATTCGGAGCGCTTGTAATCCTTGTTGGATTAGAAATGCTACTTCGCCAGAGGTCTGGTAAAAAGGTAGATCAATCGAAGGTTTTATTAACAGTAATAGGCGTGTTGTCGGGATTACTTTGCGGATTATATGGTGTGGGTGCGCTGCTGGGAGCATACGTAGGTAGAATCACTGACAATGCAAAGGCTTTTAAGGCCAATCTCTGTATGGTTTTCATCATAGAGAATACGTTTCGGATTATTCTATACAGTATTTACGGGATCATAACTCTGGCTGCGCTTAAAAGAGCTCTTTTTCTTGCCCCATTTATGCTTGTGGGACTTGGAGCAGGAATGTTTAGTGCAAAGAGGATAGACGACAGCATTGTAAAAAAGATTGTAATCGTAATGCTGATTGTTTCAGGAATTGCTCTGATCTTGACCAATATTTTTTAAAAAGACAAAGTAACCAGATCATGACTGCACAGGCGAGGTTTGACAGTCTGATGAAGGAGTTTGCCATAAGTTAATTCGTAGTCGGTTGGAGTAAATGGAAATCAGGCGAGTTACAGAAGATGACAGAACGGGAGAGTTCATTAACAAGGAATTCTCAGATTATGCGTAGATTGTGATAGGGAACTTAACTTTGAAGAGGTTTTGATGAAATCTTTTATAAGACTTACTGATTACAAGAAAAGTGAATTGTTAGAGATATTCAAGATCGCTGATTCCATAGAACAGTATGATGGGTTTTTGAAGGGGAAGACTATTGTATTGTTTTTTCCTGCATCTAGCATAAGAACCAGAGTGTCTTTTGAAAAGGGCATCTATCATCTCGGCGGGCAATCCATATTATTCGATCCGGCGACATTAGCTAAAAAGGAAGATATCAGGGATGTATGCGGATATCTGCAAAACTGGGCGGATGCTGTTATTGTACGTTACCCAAATATTTCTATGCTGGATAAAATGGCAGATGCTATGACAATACCTGTTATAAATGCGATGACTGATGATAACCATCCTTGTGAAATGATGTCAGACCTGTATGCACTTTCCAAGATCAGATCCGATTATCTGAAGGACAACTATTTATTTGTCGGGGCAGATGGAAATATTGGCAGAGCGTGGAAAGAGGCAGCAGAGGCATTTGGTTTTGCGCTGACGCAGAGTTGCCCTGCTGAGTACACAATTCCCGGAGTCCCATATAATGGCAATTTAAAGGATGCAATTGTCGGGAAGGATGTTATATGCACAGATTCAATCCCTTCAAATGTGATAGGTGAGTTCAAGGATTATCAAATTTCAAAAGACCTAATGGGGTTAGCAAATAAAGATGCTATCCTCAATCCTTGCCCACCATTTTATAGAGGTGAAGAGGTATCAGAAGATGTAATTGATTCTGATTACTTTGTGGGATATGAGTTCAAGCAGAGTTTATTAAAAGTGCAGCAGGCGATACTAATATATTGCCTTCGAAATTGCAACAAAGATGTAAATAGTGGTTATTGACTTAGCCGAATATGTTCGAAAATTCTATCCACGAGTCGGTAAAGGACCTTTCTTCAATGGGATTTGAAAATGCTTTGGACATAGGTGACAGGATACTTCTTGCTAGAAAGAATATCTTGTGATTGCGAAAAGAGGTTTAACAATGGAACTATATAACGGAAGGCCGGAACAAACTGAAGACAGGCTGCCAAGGGAGGTGCGGGTTTATGACCTCCTGGACGAGCTTGGAATAAAATACCAGCGTGTGGATCATGAACCTGCCATGACAATGGAGGCCTGCGAGGCAGTTGATGTGGCACTGGGAACATTGATGTGCAAAAATCTTTTTTTATGCAACAGGCAGAAAACTGCATTTTACTTGCTGCTGATGCCCGGAGATAAGAAGTTTAAAACAAAGGAATTGTCCAGTCAGATCAATTCGGCAAGACTCTCTTTTGCGGAAGCAGAGGACATGCTTAAGTACCTGGACATTGAGCCAGGGGCAGTAAGTGTAATGGGCCTTATGAACGACAAGGGACATGGTGTGAAGCTTCTTGTGGATGAAGATGTTAAGGCAGGAGAGTACATAGGCTGTCATCCTTGTGTTAACACATCCAGTCTGAAGATAAAGACCGCAGATGTTTTAGAGAAGTTTTTGCCGGCGGTAGGGCATGAGGCGGAGATCGTCCACCTTGTGGGGGAGGACTAATGTATTCGGAGATAATAATTTGTCTTAAGAATGATGCTGATGAAGTGTTTGAAAAGCAGGTGAAAATGCTCAAGGAGCGTCACCATGTAAAAGAACTTCGAATGAAGCCAGATGAAGTGACAGGCTATATAAAGACATGCTCGGAGGAGAGCCTTGTTATAAGCGATGACGAGGATATTCTCTCAAAAGCTAAGGCAGCAGGACTCTCTACCAACAACCCTGTTGCCATGAGAGAATCATATACAAAAGCGATGGAGATGCTTAAAACTTTAGGAATAAAAAGTATATAATAATAAATATTATGGAGGTAATTACTGATGAGACTTTTGGGAAATTTAATTTGGATTGTGTTTGGAGGACTTTTAAGTGCAATAGGGTGGTGGATCATGGGAATACTCTGGTGCATAACTGTAGTTGGTATTCCTGTTGGCATTCAGTGCTTTAAGCTGTCCTCAATTTCTCTTAATCCTTTTGGAAAAGAGATTGAGAATGACGGCGGAACTGTATCATTTCTTTTAAATGTTCTGTGGCTGGTGGTTTCAGGATGGGAGCTGGCATTAGGAAATGCAATTATCGGATGTCTTTTCTGCATCACAATTGTAGGAATTCCTTTTGGAAAGCAGTTCTTTAAGATTGCTAAAGTGGCGCTGATGCCATTTGGCGCCAAGGTCGTTAGAGAACATTACCTATAAGCCGGTATTCTGCCGGACCTGAAGGAGACGAAGAATGAGTTCGATTCTGATAAAGGACACAACGAGAGAAGAAAGAGAACGCATAGTGGCGGAATCTATCGGAAATATCAACGGCAGCTGTGATGGCTGCAGCTCAGGGCTGATTGAAATGTACCAGGCGTATATTGATGGTGTTAAGGAAATCCGTGAGATCAACATGGAATTCAGAGCCCACTACGAATCTGGCGTAGACGGCCCGGAGAAGGCTGACTGCAGATAATGTTCCACGCAGTAATGACAGAAGAACGAAAAGGCTATACAGGATGATTTGAGGAACAGAAAAATGGAGATTCGTTTTGCAAAAGAGAATGAACTGGACCGGATAAATGAACTAAGAAAACAGGTCAACGACCTGCATGTTGAAGGCAGACCCGATGTATTCAAAGCAGGATTTAGCGACGAACTGCGGGATTTCATATACGATATCTGGAATGACCCAAATAAAGAGATCATAGTGGCTGACAACGGTGAAATGATCTGCGGTTTTGCCGTAATCAACCATATAACTAAACCGGAAAATCCATTCATGATGGAAAGAGATTTTCTCGATATTGATGAAATATGCGTTGATAAGGAGTGCAGAAGGCAAGGTGCTGCATCTGAACTTATAGCATTTATCAAAAGTCTTGCCAAAGAAAGAGGCTTTAACCGGGTAGAGCTTAATATGTGGGAGTTTAACAAGGACGCGCTGGCCTTTTATGAGGCAGCAGGGTTTGAAACATACCGCAGATACCTTGAGATGTTTGTTTAAAACTCATAAAGCGAGTATTGGAAAAATAGAAAGGGGAGTTCTCAATGGAATTCAAAGACGTAGTAAAGAATCGTTATTCATGTAAGAAGTACAGTGAGAGAAAAGTAGACAGGGCAAGGCTCAACGAGATCCTTGAAGCCGGCCGCCTGGCACCAACAGCCAAGAACCTTCAGGAGCAGCACATCTACGTTGTTGAGTCGGAAGAAAATCTTGCTAAGATCGATAAGGCTACACCTTGTCGCTATGGTGCTCCTACAGTTCTTGTTGTGGCTTTTGATAAGAACAATGTATTCACATATCCGGGTGGGAAAAGAGATTCCGGAATTGAGGATGCTTCTATCGTAGCAACGCACCTTATGCTTGCTGCAGCAAATGAAGGCGTGGACAGCTGCTGGATCAATTTCTTTGATCCGGACGCACTTGCAAAGGACCTGGGCCTTCCTGAGAATGAAGAGATCCTGATGCTTCTTGATCTTGGCTATGCTGCACAGGGAGCCGGACCGCTTGATAATCACAACAGCAGAAAAGATCAGTCAGAGACGGTAAGCTATATTTGAGTCTGATTTCCTGAATTTGTAGCGGATCAGGAAATAGCAGACTTCCAGTATGCAGCAGCTCATCCAGCCAACGGGGTAACCAAATCCAACAAGGATTGGAGTGTTGGCGACAAAGTGAGTGACCACAAACAGATAGATCTGGCGGATCGCAACAAAAGAAGTAAGCATGATGACCATAGGACCGGTTGAGTCGCCGCGGCCTCTAAGCGCTCCTGCAAGGGTGTGATTTACGCAGTTAAATAAAAGGAAGAATACGTTTGTATGGATAAAAAGACTTCCGAACTCAATTACTGACTCATCAGATGAGAACATTCGGATTGCCGGATGAGCAAATACAAATAAAAGCAGAGCAATCACAAAGGTTACGGAAACGGAAAGAAAGACAACTTTTACTGTGCCTTCGTCTGCCCTGCTTTCTTTTTTTGCGCCGATATTCTGACTGACAAAGGTGGTGGCTGCCATGGCAGTGCTCTGTATTGGAAGAATTATAAATGAATCCAGTTTGTTGTAGCTGCTCCATCCTGCCATGCAGCTTGAACCAAAATGATTGATGTATGACTGCACAAAAACATTTGAAAAAGCCGTGATAACAGACTGTATTCCTGCCGGAAGCCCTACTGTCACTATTTGCGAGATGATTGAGAGATCTATGCAAAGATCTCTCCAGGTCAGCTTGTAGATACTATCCGTTTTGGTCAGCAAAAACAGGATAAGAATTGCCGAGATAAACTGGGATATTATTGTTGCGTAGGCGGCGCCTTCTATTCCCTGGTGCAGGGTCACAACAAAAAACACATCAAGAACGATATTGAGAATACTGGTGAGGATCAGGAAAATAAGCGGATACACAGTGTTTCCGACGGCTCTTAGTATTCCGCTGCCCATGTTGTATATGAGAAGCCCGCTTATTCCCAGAAAATATATTTTGAGATACACTGCAGCCGCATCAAATACATCGTCAGGTGTGGACATGAAAACCAGCATGGGCTTGACGCCCAGAACGCCAACTACTGTGAAGATGATGCAAAAAATAAATGTGGCTGTTATGGTGGTTTCAATTGCCGTGTGAAGTCTGTCGGTTTCTTTTGCACCAAAAAGCCTTGAAATAACAACGCCTGCGCCAATGGAAAATCCATTAAAGAAGAACACAAGCATGTTGATGATCATGGTTGTAGAGCCTATTGCAGCCAGGGCCTCTTTTCCAACAAAATTCCCCACAACAATGGAATCCACGGTATTATATAGCATCTGAAAGATGTTACCAAACATCAGAGGAAGCGAAAACATGATTATATGTTTTACAATGCTTCCCTGGGTCATGTCTATAACTTTAGAAACTGTGTTTTTCATACTCTGCTCTTTTTATCTTGACTGACAACACTCTATACGCATTTACATTCTACCATTATAGCATCTGCGCCCGGCCTGGCAGCCGAAAAAATGAAAAGTATATTCTGGTCCTGTTTTTTGGTACAATATATGGACATGAAGAAAAGAGGTACCGATATGAACATCCAGATTTTTGGCACTAAAAAGTGTAATGATACTAAGAAGGCGGAGCGTTTCTTCAAGGAGGGAAAAGAGCTATGAATGAAGCATATTTTGCAGGCGGATGCTTTTGGTGCGTTACGCCAATATACAAGATGTACGGAGTCGATAAGGTTATCTGTGGCTATGCAGGTGGTGACGAGGAAAATCCCACATATGAACAGGTGAAGCACCAGGAAACAGGCCATAGAGAGACTATCAAGCTTGTGTATGATCCCGAGAAGGTCGAATACGGTAAGCTGCTCGATATTTACTTTGCCAACGTGGATCCATTTGATGCAGAGGGGCAGTTCATCGACAAGGGATTCTCATATACCCTGGCGATCTTCTATAAGACCGATGAAGAAAAAGAGATCGCTGAAAAGAAGCTAGCTGACATCGAAAAAAGCACAGGTAAAAAGACTCAGGTAGCTCTTTTGCCCTATAAGAATTTCTACGAAGCCGAAGAATATCACCAGGATTATTACTTAAAGAATCCGGAAGCCTTCGAAAGGGAACTGATAGAATCAGGCAGGAAGAAAGCTCTTTGATTCCAGCAAGAATTGACCGGTTTTTAAAGATTTTTCTTGAAAACATTTTTTATTCATATTAGCCTTTTCTTAGGACGTTTCAATATTTCCTAAGAGAAGGCTTTTTTCATTATTTCGCCAATATGCGTCGGGACGGATACGATTTTGACGCCCTCTGGGACGATGAGAAAGCCTCAAGACGCCAGAAGAAGATAAAGAGACTGTTCCTATGAAGCTTCTACATAAAAGGGAAAACTAAAAAACAATGAAAACAGTAAACGTAGTGGCGGCCATCATCTGTGATGACTACGCCAATAAGAAAAAAGTGTTTGCAACCCAGCGGGGCTACGGCGACTACAAGGACGGCTGGGAATTCCCCGGCGGCAAGATTGAAGAGGGGGAGACTCCGGAGGCGGCCCTTGTCAGGGAGATAAAAGAGGAGCTGGCAACGGACATTTTGGTCCACGACCTGATACGGGTAATCGATTACGATTACGAGACTTTCCATCTTCATATGCACTGCTTCTGGGCGACGGTAAAGAGCGGCAACCTTTCGCTTTTAGAGCACGAAGCTGCCAGGTGGGTCACCGTTGATACCATAGATGAACTAGACTGGCTGCCTGCGGATGAGGAACTGGTAAAAGAGATCAAGAAAGAACTTAGATAAGTAAAGCCAAGGAGTGAAAACAAAAATGGAATACCTTGATATAGTTGATGAAAACGGAAATCCCACCGGGGAAGTGGTGGAAAGGGCCTATGCTCATAAGAACGGTGTCATGCATAGGACTGCTCACGTCTGGATCCTTAGGAAAAGAGCTGACAAGATCCAGGTTCTTTTACAGAAAAGGGCGGAGAATAAGTCTTTTCCCGGATGCTATGACATCTCCAGCGCGGGACATATCACCGCAGGGCAGGACTTTCTTGACTCTGCTGTAAGGGAGCTTCGGGAGGAACTGGGCATCACAGCGTCGGAGTCAGATCTTGTATACTGCGGCGACAGAAGGATCGTCTGGGACGATGTCTTTTTCGGAGAGGAGTACCACGACAGGCAGTTTACGAAGGTGTTCATCTTGTGGGCAGACCTTGATGAGAGCGACCTTGTGCTCCAGGAAGAGGAAGTCAGCGGTGTGCTTTGGATGGAGCTTGATGAGTGCATAACCGGAGTGCGGGAGAATTCTTTTAAGAACTGCATCTATCCTGAGGAACTTGAAATGGTCAGGAAGAAAGCAAAAGAGGAGCTAGCATGAACATAGATGAGATAATTGCCATTGTAAAAGAAGCCGGAAATATACTGCTGACCGCAAAGCGTCCCAAGATCATGGAAAAGTCCGGACACGCAAACTTTGTCACTGAGACAGATGAAAAGGTGCAGAGATTTCTGATGGAAAGGCTAAAGGCGGTACTGCCTGAGGCCAAGTACCTTGGTGAAGAAGACGGACAGGATGTATTCTCGGCCAAAATGGCGAGTGGATACTGTTTTGTGATAGATCCAATCGATGGAACATCAAATTTCATCTATGAGTATAGACCATCAGTCATATCAGTTGGACTCCTGAAAGACGGGAAACCATACATGGCGGTGGTGTACAATCCCTACGACGACATGATGTTTTCTGCGATATCAGGCCGGGGTGCTTACATGAACGGGGAAAAGATAATGTCCTCAGAGGCACCGCTTTCAGACCAGCTGGCTTGCTTTGGAACTGCTCCCTACTATGTTGAACACAGAGACAGATCTTTTGATATTGCAAAAAAGCTCCTGCCTCAGTGCGTAGACCTTCGAAGATCCGGAACAGCTGCCTGGGATATGTGCTGTGTTGCCCTTGGAAGGTGCGGCCTGTACTTTGAACTTAAGATCCAGATCTGGGATTATGCGGCAGCAGCCCTTATAGCCACAGAAGCCGGCTGCAGTGTGACCGACATCGAAGGCAATCCCCTCTCATACACCGGAGCTTCATCAGCACTTTGCATGTGCCGCGGCATAAAAGAAATCCCGGATTGCTTCAGATAATAGCGCCCCGGGCGAATTCACTACAGGAGAAAAACCATGATCAGAACCGCCGTTATAGGTGTTGGAAATATGGGCAGCAAATACGCATCTATTCTGCAGGATGGACAGGCAGAGGGGATGGAGCTGGCTGCCCTCACTAGAGTAAGGGGCTCATACAGGGAAATGCTCCTTCCTTCCATTGAAAAAGGTGTCCCGGTTTTTGAAAGCGCAGACGACCTGTTTGCAGCTGTAGAAAACAAGACCCTTGCCCTGGATGCAGTGATAATAGCAACTCCCCATTATGCCCATGAGGAGCTGGCTGTAAGGGCCTTCCGGAACGGCCTTGATGTTCTTTGCGACAAGCCCTCAGGTGTTTATTCCAGGCAGGCAAGGCTCATGGAAGAAGCTGCAGATGAGTCGGGAAAAGTGTTCTCCATGGTATTCAATCAGAGGACCCTTCCAATCCATATCAGGTTAAAAGAAATTGTCTCAAGCGGAAAATACGGCGCCCTCAAGAGGGTGAACTGGGTAGTTACCGACTGGTACCGCCCGGAGCAGTATTATAAGTCGAGCTCCTGGCACGCGGCCTGGGAAAAAGACGGTGGCGGTGTCCTTTTAAACCAATGTCCCCACAATCTTGACCTTCTGCAGTGGATCTGCGGAAGTCCGGCAAGAGTCCAGGGCTTTTGCCACGAGGGCCGATTCCACGACATTGAGGTGGAAGATGATGTGACCGCATACATGGAATGGGATAACGGCGCGACGGGGACCTTCATAACTTCCACAGGAGATGCTCCCGGAATCAACCGACTTGAGATATCTCTTGAGGAAGCGCTTGTTGTCTGTGAAAACGGCATCATCAGGATTGGCGAGCTTGAGCAGGAGATGGGCGGAAAAGAGTCTGATTACATGAAAAACTCTACCGACTTCTTCCGGAAAATCAAAGGCACATGGACAGAGATAAAGCCGGAAAGCGAGCCTGCGCCCTACGTAAAAGTTATCCGGGCATTTGCTGATGAGATAAACGGAAAAGGCAAAAGCATCGCGGACGGACGTGAAGGCAGGAAGAGTCTTCTTTTATCAAACGCTATATATCTGTCTTCCTGGAAAAAAGAAATGGTCTCCATTCCACAGATAGGAAGCCGGGAGGAGCGAGCCTTTGAGGATGAATTTGAAGCGGCGCTGAATGCCAAGATCAAAAATACGTTGTGATGTTTATAAAGAGGATGCACATAAATGATTACTCTATTCCATGCAGGTTACGAAGAGATCAAAGAGCCGGATGCCCACTATGGCAGGAAAAATGCTGATTTTGGGCAGGGATTTTATACCACCGATGATATCGATTTTGCATCCTCCTGGGGAAGAGACCGGGAAGGGGCAGATATAATCATCAACAGGTATGAACTGGATGACAGCGCCCTCAAGGTTAAGAGGCTTAAAAGAGATCAGGAATGGTTTGAGTATATCTTTGCAAATCGCAGAGTCAGGCCTGATATCTACGGGGAATACGACCTGATCGTCGGCCCAATAGCCAATGATACGATCTATGAGACTATGGGGATCGTGACCAGTGGGTTTCTCTCCGACGAAGAGGCCATGAAGCTCCTTATGGTGGGACCATGCTATACCCAGACAGTATTAAAGACTCGGAAGGCAGTGGAACACTTGAGATTTATTTCATCCGAGGTGCTCTCCAAGGAGCAGATAGAGGCAGCAGCCAGAAGGCACAGCGCGGATGAAGAAAAGTTCCAAACAGAATTTGCAAAAGTAATGGAAGAGCTGGATCAAGAAGAAGGGTAACGATGACCTGATTGATTATTGACCTCAAAAGTACTGCATATTCCATGTATGAAAATAGAAATGGCGTATATGTTGTTACCAAAATGTCAGAAGCTATCTCTAAACTAGAAAGATGCTGTGATATTGTGGAGGGTGTAGGCCTGTGAACATCGGAGGGATTCTCATGAAATCAATTCTGATCAAGGACACAACAAAGGAAGAACGTGAACAGATAGTGAAGTCATCGCTTGACTGCGGTGGTGGTTGTGAAAACTGCTCTTCATGCTGGCTTGGCGGTGGTAGCCCCTGGGACATTTACCAGGACTACATTGATGGCAAGAAAGAGATCCGTGAGATCAATCAGGAGTACATGGAGAAGTATCGCCAGGACAGGCAGATACACTGAGGTATTACTATGGGGATTGCACCAGAGATTTCAGAATCGACAGTTGAAGAGAGAAGAGCAT
>JAEEGL010139674.1_pt1 | contig 12335 bp, 7 predicted proteins | sample 9134231 | NCBI WGS metagenome assembly JAEEGL01 (sample SAMN16246548, study PRJNA631951) | gut metagenome | biome: gut microbiome; feature: rumen; material: fiber-attached | host: Bos | place: Iran: Karaj | collected 2018-10 | reverse complement strand
TGCTTTCCCGCACCTCCCTGTTCGTGGGGAAGAAAAAGGAAACGACTGTTTCCGCATCCGGGAGCCACTCTTTCGGGCTCATGTGCCAGGGGCCGATGACCCCCGGCTTGTTGTATGCCTCGAACAGCGGATCCCCGGCGGAACCGAAACCGACCAAAGGCGGATCGTACATGCGTTTTCCCACATGCTCCCGCCGGATCCCCATGTCTTCGCGGAGGACGTTGCCCGGAACGCTCTCCCAGAGTTCTTCGCTGATCTGACGGACGATATTCTTTTCCATATCTTTGATCCCGATCTGACAGTCTGACTGCCCGTATTCGATATCCATGCAAGCGGTACGGAACCTGCCGCCGTCCCTGCGGTTCACATCAGCCTCGGTCCGGAGTGATCCCGCCTCTGCCGGAGACAATGCGCCGTACTCATAAATCCCCATATACCCCGGGTAAAGAAAAAGCGGCACAAACCCGAAGATCCGGGATAATACGGGTGCTCAAACCGACCGTGCCGGAGAGAAAGGTCCATGTCACTGCCATTGTAACACAGAATCCGGACGGAATCAAGACCTCCGGAACAGTTTCTTCGTTTACGGTGCATCGCACGGTGCATCGCGGACGATACGCTCAACGCCCGCGCCGGCCAGCCGCAGCTTTGTCTCCGGCTGCAGAAGATTCCCGGCGGACCGCAAAACCGACACCGCGGGAGCACGGCAAGGCGCGGAAACCGGGCGTCCCTTCGAAATCTTCCACAAATCCGCCCTCCTCTTCTTGTGTTTTCTGCCCGTTGACAACAATAACGATTCGCGGTATAATTATCGTAGGATTTTATGTGTATCTGCCGGGATCCATCTCCGGCAGCGGAAGGAGACCCCCCGAACCATGAGAGGAAGAAGAAAGACCGTCAAAATTTCGGAAGCGGAATGGAGCATCATGAAGGTGCTCTGGGACGGATGCGCGGAGCACGGGCGCGGCATGACCCTCGGCGAGATCGTGGCAAGCCTGGCCGACACCACCGGCTGGAGCAACACCACCATCCGCACCCTCATCATCCGGCTCGCCGAGAAAGGCGCGGTGGAGATCGACAAATCCACGGGCGTCTACAAATACACCCCGAAGACCTCCAAGTCCGAGTGCGTGAAGGACGAGGTGGATTCCTTCGTCAAGCGGGTGTTCGACAACTCCGCCTACAATCTGATGGCCTCCCTCGTGCGGGAAGGCAATCTCACGGAAAAGGAACGCGCCGACATCATCGAGATCCTGCGGGAGATCGACAGCTGAACCGTGCCGTGCGGGAGGTTTTATGCCGGATATTCTTGTTCTGCTCCTTGAGCAGGTCACAGTATTTTCATCCGTCACAGCCGCCATCCTCATTGCCGTCAAAAAGCTCTTCAAATGCCGCATTCCGCCCCGCATCGGAATGGCCCTCTGGATCGTCCTTCTGGCCCGGCTCGTCTGTCCGGTCTTCCCCGAAAGCCGGATCTCCGTCTACAACTACATCCCGGCGAGCAGGGACCTGCTCTACGCCATGCAGAAGACGGAAGATCCCCTCCCGGCCGAGGAGACTCCCCTCTCCGACAACCCCTACGTTCTGACCGAAACGCCTGTGACCCCCGAAGCGGAAGAACCTCCCGCGGAACGGACGGACGCCGGGGACAAAACCGTCGGCGGGTATCTCTCGGACGGAACGGCAGGGGCCGGCGAGCGCATCAACCGGATCGTCGCGTCGGTCTATCTCTGCGGCGTCGGGATCTCGCTGGGGATCTCCTTTGCCATCTACGAGACCGCGAAGCGCCGGGCTCTGAGGGACACGATCCCCGCGGAGGACGAACGGCTCCTTGCCCTCTACCGCGAAACGGCGGAGGAAATGGGGCTGAATCCGAAGCGTCTGCCGAGACTGCTCTTCGGTCCGACCACCATGCTCGCCGGTCTGACGCAGCCCGCGGTGATCTGCCGGGAATCCGATCTCAGCGGGGAAGGCTGGGGAGGGGCGTCCCTCTCCCGTCCCGCGGCGGCCAAAGCGGCGGATCGGGCGGCCCGGATGGTTTTCGCCCACGAACTGACGCATTACCGCTACGGGGACAACCCCCTGCTCGTCTTCTCCACCTTCGTGAACTGCCTGTTCTGGTTCAACCCCCTGCTCTGGGCGGTCCGGCACATGCTGCGGGAGGACGTGGAGGTGCTCTGCGACGCGCGGACTCTGGAATTCTGCGGCATCCCCGGGACCGAATACGCCCTGATGCTCTGCCGGGAAAGCGCGTTCGACGCTCTGTCCGGCGGGCTTGCGGCGGAGGCGGGATGCCACATGTCCCGGCGGGGGCGGCATCTGAAAACGCGGCTATTGACGATTTCACACCTGAAACACCGGCGCTTCCTTCCGAAGGCGGCGTCGTGGCTGCTGTGCGCGGCGATCATTTCGGTCTGTCTGACCAATCCCATCCTCTCCCGCAGCGGGGAGTACGGGAGCTACATCGACCGCTATGCCTCCGTCTCCGGCGCGGACCGGGCGGAACTGAGGAGGCAGGAGACCGCCACGGTTTCCGAATCCCTCGGCGCGGTGAGTCTGCTTCTGCGGATCTCGACGGGCGGGGAGTCTTCCCTTCCCTCGAGCATCGAACAGCTGAAGCGGAGTATCGCCGCGATCTCGCAGGACGCCTCTCCGGGCGCTTCCGTGATGTGGCTGAACCGGGAACTCGGGAACTACAAGGCGGACGAAGTGCTCACGGTACGCAGCGCGGCGGCCGTCAACGAAGCGGCTCTCGCGGTGCTCCACGTCGGCATGGGAGAGAATGAAGCGGACACCGTCCTGCCCGCGATGATCTCGGAGGAAGCGATGGACCGCGTCCTGAACGGGCTCACCGAGGAGGAGGGGAATCTGCTCCTCTGCGCGTACAACCGCGGCGTCCCGGGGGCGAAAGTCCGGTTCGAGGCGTTCTACACCGGCGACATGATGGAACTCATCCTCAGCCGCATCCGGGATGAATGGGGCCGGGAGAAGTTCCGCGGATTCTACCACGAGATCTCCCTCACCCCGGAAAACCGCGCCTCGTTCAGCGAGGAACTGAGCACCGCCGTCAGCGAACGCTGGGACGTGAAGAGCGTGTTTGTCCGGGATCCGGGACTGACCCGGGTGGAAGAGGGGACCCTCACGAAGATCCTCGCCGCCGCCCATGCCGGGGAGCGTTCGGACGTCTGGTACCGCAAGGATGTGGAGGACGGCGTGAGCTTTGAAACCGCCGCGGCCCTGCTCGAAAAAGGCGGGTTCACCCCCCTCGACGCACTGAAGGACACCGCGTGGATCGGCGAATTCTCCGGGGATCCGGCGGTCGCGGTCTCGGCGGTCCGCCCGGGGCTGAGGGACAGCGGGATCCTGTACGATTCCGTCGGTCTCTCCCGTTCGGAGGAGCTCTACCGGATGCTCGACCGGGGCTACCGGCTCGGACTGACCGAAGCGTCGGGCGGAGAGCTCGATCCGGCGAGAAAGCTGTCGGCGGGCGAAGGGATCGCGTCGGCTTACCGGCTTCTTGCGGCGATCCTCGCGGATTAGCGCCGCGACCCGGTCCTATCAAAAAGTCAAAACCGTTCGGAAAGAACTTCGATGTTCTTCATCCGAACGGTTTTTGATTTTCTATGATTCGGGAGCTTTTCCGGCTGGATTTATTTCAGCATTTCCTGCCCGCCGGTGACGGGGACTGCCTGACCGGTCTCGTACTTCTGGTCGATGATGTAGGCGACCGCCTTCGCCACGTCCTCGATGCGGCATCCGCGTCCCAGCGGGACCTTCGCCTCGTAGAATTTGCGCACGTCGTCGACCGTCTTCGCGCCGGGGACCTTGCCCGCGTTCAGATACTGCACGAACAGGCCCTTTTCGGGATCGCTCCACAGGGGACCGTCGAGAAAATTGCCCGGGCAGACGGCGTTGACCTTGATGCCGTAGGGAGCCAGTTCCAGCGCGAAGGACTGGGTCAGCCCGATGCCGCCGAATTTCGAACCCGCATAGGCGAAGTTCTTGTTGGACCCGGCGAGACCGGATTTCGAATTGATCTCGATGATGTCGGTCATATAGTCCGGGGCGGCGGATCTCTGGAGCTTCATGACGGCGGAGGCATACTTCGCGCAGAGGAAGTAGGCGGTGTAGTTCACGGCGGTCACGAGCTCGAGGTTCTTTTTCGTCATCTCCTCGAGGGAACCGGCGCGGACGATCCCGGCGTTGTTGACGAAGATATCGAGGCCGCCGAAGGTGAGGACCGTGTCTTCGATCATGGTCCGGACGGAATCCTCGTCGGACACGTTCGCGCTCACAGCCAGCGTTCCGGTCCCGCAGTCCGCGGCGATGGATTCGGCCGTCTTCTTCGCGCCTTCAAAATTCATGTCCGCGATCACGACCGCCGCGCCTTCGGATGCGAGGAATCTCGCGATGCCTTCGCCGAAGCCCTGGGCGGACCCGGTGACCACTGCGATCTTCCCGGCCAGCTTCTTTCCGCCGCCAGCCGCCAGGGAGACCTTCGCCCGGTAGCTCTCGACCTCCCAGTTGACGATGAAGTCCACCATCGCCGGAGCCATGTGCCGCACGCCGCCGAAGTTCTCCGCCATCACGGTGATCGCCATCGCGTCGTGCCATACGGCGTCCGCTGTCTTCGCTTCCTTCATGGTCTTCCCGAGGGCGAAAATGCCGATCCCCTTCGCGGCGACGATCTTCGGCATGAATCCGCGGCGTTCGGTCAGCTCACGGAAGGCGGCGGTGATCCCTTCGGGGGTGAAGTCCTCGAGGAAGAGGGGCTCCGCCTTGCAGTAGACGATGTGGTCGGGGGAAAGCGGCTGTTTCAGAATCTCGAAGCTCTCCGCGCTATCGGCGAACTGCATCGAGGTCTTGTCCGCGGAGAAGACGACGGAGGCGCCGCCCTCGGGATCGTAGAGCATACGGAGCACCGGGGCGATCTTCGCGGCTGTGGTGCGGTCGGTTTCCGCTTCGGTGAAGTCGGGGCGGATCTTGATGTTCGCGTCGAGCCGGTTCATCACGTCCGCGACGATCTCGTCCAATCCCGCAACGGTCCTGGCCGCGAAGAAAACGCCGTGATTCTGCAAGAACACCACGTTCGCGTCCCGGTCGTTTTCCTGCCGGTACTCCGCCAGCTTTTCCCGGCACTTCGAGGCGAGGATGTATCCGGGCTCGCATTCCTCCACCCACACGGCCTCGGGGAAGAGCTTCTTCACAGCGTCCGCCCCGTCGGCGTCGGCGGAGCAGGTCAGCGCGTTGACGCGGGAGGGATGGACGTGCAGAACGTATTTCTGGGGGAAGAGGTCGTGCAGAAGGGTCTCGACGGAGGGACGCTTCGCCTCTTCGCCGGGCAGACGCGCCGCCATCATGTCCTCGAGGACCGCCGCCTCGCGTACCGCCTGTTTCTCGGAATACTTTCTGCGCCAGATCTCCCCGAGCTTGCGGCGGCTCATCACGACGAAGCCGTCCCCGGTGATCGTGGCGAGAGAGGTCCCGCTGCCCTTGACGTACAGGGTCTGGTCGGTCTTCATGGAGGTGTTGCCGCCTCCCGCGAGGACCATCCCCGGGTCGCTGCCGTACCGGTTGGAATATTCCACCAGAAGATCGAGTGCCGTTGCCATATTGTCATCCTTCCTTTCACGAAAAGCAATTGTCTGATTGATGTGATGTCAGTCCGCGTATCCGCCGCGGCGGGCGTAGATGCCGGTGCGCTCGGCCAGATCCGGGTATTTCGCGCGGGTCTCGGCGGAGAACATGGCGGAGGAGAGGTCGTCCGTCGCAGCCAGTTCGTGGCCGATCAGGGCGTAGGTCGCCTTCATGAGATGGGGGTAATCCTTCAGCGCTTCGCATACGAAGGACTGCCGCGGGGAATTGATGTCCTCACCGGAGATCTGGAACAGGCCCCGTTCGTCGCACATCCGCATGACGCGGGCAAGCTGTTCCTTCGTGTTGCGGGAGGGCATATAGGTGACGGCGTCGAATCCGCAGTCCGCGAGGGTGTCGAAGAGCTCGTCGAGGTAGTCGTCCTCGAATTTCTGAGCCTTCTTGTCGCCGGTGGGGGATTCCCCGACGTCGCCGAGGTAGGCGTATGCGGAGATCGCGCCGAGACGGTCCGCCAGCGCCGTGAACTCCCGGATGTTCATGCACTCGTCCGTCGCGTCCACGTAGAATTTTTCGACGAGGTGCCCTTTCAGCACGCCGAGGATATCGTATTCATAAAAGTTGTCGGGAGCGGTGAGCAGCTTGTCCTTCGTCTTCGCGCTCATGGGGACCCCGGTGAGCTTCTCGATGAAACCGCAGGCGTCGGCCCGGTCCGGGTAGGCTCCCGTGATCTTCTTCGTCAGGGCGTAGCAGATGTGCCGCTCGGTGACGCTCCCGCCCTCCTTCGCCATCGAGAGGGGGTAGACGTCCCTGTCAAAATCGAGGGAGATCCCGGCGGAGGCGGTGAGGGCGTTGATGTTCGCCACCATTTTGCGGTTGCGGTCGTTGCGCTTTTCCCGCAGTCCCGCGAGCACGGCTTCCGCTTCCCCGATCTTCGTGTGGGGGATGCCGTGCATGGCGAGGTAGGCGCAGGACTTCTGGTCGGGGTTGTTGACCTTCCGTCCGTCGAGGGGCGTCCCCGTCACGTTGACCCGGCATTCGAAGCCGCAGGTCACGGGCATGTCCATGATCTTCCCGGCCTCGACGAATTCCCGGATGCCGCCGACGGAATCGTGGTCCATGATCCCCGCGGTGCGGAGTCCGGCCATCCACGCGTACCAGACGGCGGAGGTGGGCGTATAGGGCGAGAAGGAGAAGCAGGTGTGGATGTGGTTGTTCACGTAGATCCCGCGTGCGGGCGTGGAGATTTCCCCGGCGTCGACGGCTTTTTTCAGGTCCCGGAGGGCGTCCAGCCGTTCGGCCGCGGTCACGTCGGTGCGGGAGATCGTGCGGAGGCGTTCGTTTGTGTCCATGTCGTTCAACCTCGGATGTTCTGGTGTATTTCCTGCCCCGTCGGGATCGGAGGCGGAGCGGGAGGAGGGAGTCTCTTCCGGTCTCATGCCGCAAAAGATCCCCGTAAGTTCTGTCCAGTGCGCCGGGATCCGCTCTCCGAAGAGGAAGGCGGCCGCAGCGAGATATCGGTTCCGTGCTTTTTCCGCGTCGGGGGAGGCGGGATCGAAGTTCTTCCGTCTTTCCGCCCGGAGCATGACGTTTTTCGGAGTGTCCTCCGGGTCGATGAGCTCGGTGGCGTCGCAGCGGTAACCCTCGGCCTCCAGTTTGAGCAGCCGCAGGGCGTCGGTGGCGGCGGAGGCCAGCTTCTGCCTGAGGATCGGGACATCCGCGACAAAGTCCATCGGAGGGCAGTCCATCGCCCGGTTCAACTCCCGCTGACAGCAGGGGGTGGAGAGGATCACCGTCGCTCCGTGTGCCGCGGCGAAATCGAGCACCAGATCGGTGGCCGTGTCGCAGGCGTGGAGGGAGACGACGAGATCGGGGCGGCGTTCGGGCTCGAAATCCCCGACGTTCATCGCGTGAAAGCGCATCCCGTCGAATCCGGCTTTCCGGGCGATTTCCGCGCAGGTCTCCATGACGCTGGCTTTGAGATCGACGCAGTCCATTCTGACCCTGCGGCCGCAGATCGCGGTGAGGGTGTGGTAGGCGGCGAAGGAGAGATAGCTCTTGCCGCAGCAGAGGTCGCAGACGTAGAGCTCCCCGTCCCCTCCGATGCGCTTTTCCGCCTCCGCGACGTATTCGGAGAACCGGGCGATCTGGCGGAATTTCGACTGCATCCGGTCGTGCACGCGGCCCGATGCGTCCGAGATCCCGAGGGCGGTGAGGAAGGCCTCGCTCCCGTCGAGAAGCCGCTTTTTCTCCCGGTCGTTGCCCCGCAGGAAGAGCTTCCCCGCCCCCTCCGCCGGTTTCCCGGGGTCTGCCGCGCCGATCTTCCCGCGTTTGAGGAGAGTGACGGTCCCCTTTTTCGAGATCATGAGGGAGGCACCTCCGCCCGCGTCCGTGAGATCGGCTTTGCGGAAGACTTCAAAGGCATCCGCTGCCGCGCTCCCGATCTCCTCCGGTGGGACGTTCTTCTGGCTCACGCGGCCTTCGGTGAGGGAGGTTTCCAGCTGGAGAACGGTCTTTCCCCCGATCCGGCGCATCTCCCCGCGCATCTTGACGGCGTCCCCTCCGGCGGGAGAATGAAATGTGACGTTTTTCAGTGTCCCGGCTTCGGCGGACAGACGGAGCAGGGCGGCGAATTCCGCTTTTTTGTTCTCCGTCATTTCTTCTTTTTCCCCCCTGTGCCGCCCGGGAGCGCGCCGTAGTTGACCTTTTTCGGAGCCTGCCCGGAATTATCTTCTTCCCGAGGTTCCGCGGATTTTTCGGCGGCTTCCTCTTCGGCGGTCTTTTTGCTCTTCTTGAACTGGAATTTGCTCTCCGTTCCCTCGAAGATCCGCTTGAGGTTGCCCCAGTGCTTGATGACCACGATGGCGGCGATCAGGATGGCGAGGATCTGGCAGATCCACATGCCGGTGAAGGGCCTTGCCTGATTGAGCCGGTTGAAGAGGAGGGGATAGAGGAGGGAACAGAGGACGGAGCCGAAGGAGATGTATTTCGTCATGCCCACCACGAGGAGGAAGATCCCCAATAGAATGAGGAAGATCCGCCAGTCGAGCATGAACAGCATCGCCGTGAGGCAGAGGATCCCCTTGCCGCCGCGGAACTGGTAGAAGACCGGGAAGATATGCCCGATGAAGCAGGCAAACCCGGCGATGGTGGCGGTCAGATACCCGAAGCAGCACCACCCGATCAGGATGGCGAGCACGGTCTTGAGAAAGTCGCCGACGAAGGTGAAGATCGCCGCGCGCTTTCCGTAGATGCGCATGATGTTGGTGAATCCCGCGTTGCCGCTCCCGTAGTTGCGGATGTCGTCGCGGTAGAACTTCCCCGACACGATGATGGCGGTGTTCACGGAGCCGAGCAGATAGGGGATCAGGATATACACGACGGCGAGGAGGAGTTCGGGCACGGTGGTCCTGTTCTGCCAGAGCGAGCCGATCAGCCCCATGTAGCCGGTCTGATACCGCATGAAAAACTGAAGCATTACCGTTTGCCTCCGAAATCCTGATCCTCGTTTTCACCCTTCTGCCGGATGATGAGTTTGATGGGCGTGCCGCGGAACCCGAAGGTCTGACGGAGGCAGTTTTCGAGATACCGCTGATAGGAGAAGTGGAAGAGCTCGGCGATGTTGCAGAAAATCACGAAGGTCGGCGGCGCGGTCTCGCTCTCGGTCATATAGTAGATCTTGAGGCGCCTGCCCTTGTCGGACGGGGGCTGGACCCTCGCCACGGCGTCCGCCAGCACGTCGTTGAGCATACCGGTGGAGACCCGCATCTTCGACTGCATGTTGACGTAGTTGATCTGCTCGAAGAGCTTCTCCACCCGCTGTCCCGTCTTCGCGGAGAGGAAGAGGATCGGGGCGTAGGTCATGAAGGCCAGCTCGTCGTAGATCTTTTTCGTGAACTCCGCGGTGGTGTTGTTGTCCTTGTCGACGAGGTCCCACTTGTTCACGCAGATTATGGAAGCCTTGCCCGCTTCGTGCGCGATTCCGGCGATCTTCGTATCCTGATCGGTGATGCCCTCGGAGGCGTCGATCATGATGAGGCAGACGTCCGCCCGGTCCACGGCCATTTTCGCTCTCAGGACGCTGATCTTCTCCACCCGGTCGTCCACCTTGGACTGGCGGCGGATCCCGGCGGTGTCGATGAAATTGTACCGGCCGTGGGCGTTCTCGAAATAGGTGTCGATAGCGTCCCGGGTGGTGCCGGGCATGTCGGACACGATGCAGCGCTCGTCCCCGAGGATCCGGTTGACGAGGGAGGATTTTCCGGCGTTCGGCTTGCCGATCACGGCAACGGCCACGGTGTCCTCGTCCTCTTCCTCGTTCTCGAATTCCGGGAGAGCGTCCAGCACCGCGTCGAGCACGTCCCCGCTCCCGCTCCCGTGGAGGGAGGAGATGGCGATGGGATCGATCTCGAAGCCGAGCTCATAGAATTCGTAGAAGGTCGGGTCGACGTCGCCGATCCGGTCGGATTTGTTCACGACGGGGATGACGGGCTTGCCGCTCTTTTTCAGCATCAGGGCGATGTCCAAATCGTCCGCCACGAGCCCCGTGCGGATATCCACCATGAAGATGATCACGTCGGCGGTCTCGATGGCGATCTGTGCCTGCTCCCGCATTTTCTGCAAAATCACGGAATCGGTCTTCGGCTCGATGCCTCCGGTGTCGATCACCATCATGACGCGCCCGCGCCATTCGCATTCGCCGTAGATCCGGTCGCGGGTGACGCCGGGGGTGTCCTCGACGATCGCGCGCCGCTCCCCGATCAGTTTGTTGAATAAGGTGCTCTTGCCGACGTTCGGACGTCCGACAATCGCGATTACAGGTTTTGCCATGTTCTCTCTATTTCCTTTCGTGCGCCGGAAAACCGACGGCATACGCGTTTCACATTCCACATAGAGCGTCGAGCAGGGCCGCTCCGTCGTTGTCCGCGAACTCCACGGGAACGCCCAGTCTTTGCGACAGCTCCTCCGGGGTCATTCCGTCGAGGAAGAGGTCCCCTTCCGCCCGGAGCGTCGTCCGGGAGAGCAGAAGGACTTCGCCGAGATCCTCCCCTTCGAGCCGCGCCGCGATATCCCCGCCCGTGAGCAGACCCGTCACCGTGACCTCGCCTCCGAAAAAGCGGTTTTTCACGGGGAAGACCCGGATCTTGAGACGTGGGCAGCGGGATTCCAGTTCGCGGGCAAGCATGGAGATCGTCCCGTAAGCCGCCTCCCCCGTTGCGACGGAGACGGTGCGGTCCACGGCTTCGCATTCCCCGTCGTCCATCAGGGAGAGCGCGGAACGGAATTCGTGGATCAGCGAGGCCAGCATCCCGACTCCGTTGTCGATCTGGGGATAATCTCCGTAGAATTAGTCGGGGGGCAGGGGGATGCCGCTTTTGACGTAGAATTCGTCCGAGGGGAAGATCAGCCTTGCGGGACCGCCCTCCTCCGCCTCGTGGGTCCGCCCGAATTCCCCGTTGAAGCGTTCGATCTGCCGAATCACCGCTCCGCATTCCTCGGGGGAAAACGGTTCCAGCGGGTAGAGTCCCTCGCGGAAGGCGGTCAGTCCGACGGGGACCACCGACACCGAATCCATCGCGGGCCAGAGTTCGCCGAGATCCTTCATCGTCCGGTCGAGCTCCTCGCCGTCGTTCAGGCCGCGGCAGAGGACGATCTGTCCCCGGAGGGCGATCCCGGCGTCCGCCAGCTTCCGGAGATACCCGAGGACCTGTCCCGCGCGCTTGTTCTTCATCATCCTGACCCGCAGATCCGGATTGGTGGCGTGCACGGAGACGTTCACCGGGGAGATGCGCATCTCGATGATCCGGTCGATGTCCTCGTCCTTCATGTTCGTCAGGGTCACATAGTTTCCGTGGAGGAAGGAGAGGCGGCTGTCGTCGTCCTTGAAGTAGATCGTTTCGCGCATCCCCGGGGGATTCTGGTCGATGAAGCAGAAGACGCATCCGTTCTCGCAGCGGTGCTTCTTGTCCATGAGGGGCGTGCCGAATTCCAGGCCGATATCGTCGTAGACGTTCTTTTTGACGGAGACTTCGATGATCTCCGGGCCGCGGTGCAGTTTCAGCACGATCCGCTCCTCCGCGAGCCGGAAACGGTAGTCCAGCACGTCGCGGATGGGATGGCCGTTGATCTCGAGAAGCCAGTCCCCCGCAAGCACCCCTGCCCGGGCGGCGCGGGAATGGGGCAGCACCCCGGTGATTTCAGGCATGGGACGGGCTCCTTTCGCAGGGAAAACACACTAGTACAGGGTATATTATACACTCTTTTCGCCGAAAGGTCAACACGAAAATCAAAAAAGACGGCCGCAGAGGGGCGGGAATCCGTTTCTTTGTCCGCCGCGCTCTTGCAATCGCTTCCCGGATGTGGTAAAATATAGTCGGAGTATTTTCGGCCCGGGGATGCTTATTCCGGGCAAAACCGGCAATCATGAATTTTGAGCCCCGCGTCACCTCCTTCATCCGGGAGAACGCGGAGGCGCGGAGGAACTTATTGAATGGAAGACAGGAAAAAAATCCTTGTGGTGGAGGACGAGAAGAACATCGCCACCGTCCTCGCCTACAACATCAAGAAGGAAGGCTATGACTGCGACGTCGCCTACGACGGGGAGACCGGGCTGAACATGGCGACGGAGGGATCCTACGACCTCCTCCTTTTGGATATCATGCTGCCCCGGCTCAACGGATTCGAGATCTGCGAGCAGGTGCGGCGGACGAGCCAGGTGCCGATCATCTTCGTCACGGCCCGGG